>Ga0172380_10001651_pt1 | contig 38035 bp, 42 predicted proteins | sample Leawe162metaG_FD_119747 | JGI IMG/M metagenome (GOLD analysis project Ga0172380, IMG submission 119747) | Leachate microbial communities from a municipal landfill in Southern Ontario, Canada - Leachate well 162 metaG | ecosystem: Engineered > Solid waste > Landfill > Unclassified | place...
AAACCCGCCTGCAAGAGCTATGCTTTAAGCATTGCGGGCAGGAAAAATTAACAGACAAACAAGAGGAAGAACTAATAGAAAAAATGATAGAAGTTTCTTCACATCCATCTTTATTGCGATATATTCCATTCGGAAAACATAATGGTAAAACAGTAGAAGAAGTCGCAAAGATTGATCCTTCTTATCTTGAATGGCTACTTAAACAAAAACTAGAAAGCGACCAAATAGATGAAGATTGGATTTATACTTTAAAACATTATTTAGGAAAATAAAAAAGGACAACTTTGCAGTTGTCCTTTTAGAAGATCTTTATTAATAAGATCTTCTATGTTTTTGATATGATCTGCCGGTTTTAAATACTGCAATCAATAAAATTACAATACCTATACCCTCAAGCCAAACACTAACGGTACTTTTAAAATTAAATAAAACACCCAAAGACCAAACAACAAGAACAAGAAATATCTCAATAAAAAATAACAAAAGGGCTAACTCTTTTTTAGTCATAAAATTAAAATTTAATTCGATCTTTCGATCTACTGGTTTATTTTTTAAGAACTTATTTATTAAAATAATATCATTTTATGTATAATTGTCAAGACATATAAATACTTAAAAATCTGTTAAAATAAAAGAATGGAAAATATTTTATGGATTATAATAGCAGTTTTGATTGGAGGCATACTCGCCTATTTTTTGTTTGGCAAGAGAAAAAATCAAGATGAAGCTGGTGGCACTGGATTGCAACTCATACTTACTCAATTAAATGAACTTTCAAGAACAGTTGATAATAAAATCGGCGAATCACACAAACAAGTAAATGAGAGTCTAAAATTCCATTCTTCTGAATCAAATAAAATAATTCGCGATGTGACAGAAAGACTCACGAGGCTAGATGAGACGAACAAACAAGTTATTTCTTTTGCAGACCAATTGCAAAGTTTGCAAGATATTTTAAAAAATCCAAAACAACGCGGAATCTTGGGAGAATATTATCTAGAAACAGTTTTGAAAAATGTCCTCCCTGTCGGTTCATATCAAATGCAATACGCTTTTCCTGATGGAAATATTGTGGACGCTGTAGTTTTCGTAAAAGATAAAATAATACCAATAGATTCAAAATTCTCTCTTGAAAATTACAATAAAATGGTTGAGGAACGTAATCATGCTGAAAAGAAAAAATTAGAGACTATTTTCGTAAATGATTTAAAAAACAGAATTACTGAAACTTCAAAATATATCCAACCAAATCATGGCACTACTGACTTCGCATTTATGTTTATTCCACACGAAGCTATTTATTATGATTTATTAATAAACAAAGTTGGCTCAATAGAAGAAAATGCTGAGAATCTTATCCAACGCGCTGCTGGAAAATATAAAGTGATAATCACCTCGCCTACTTCATTCCTCGCCTATTTACAGACAGTTCTACAAGGTTTAAAGGCTATGCAAATAGAGGAATCTGCAAAAGAAATAATTAAAAAAGTTGGAGACTTGGGTAAACATTTAAAATCTTACGACGAATATCATGCGAAGCTCGGAAATGCACTTGGCACAGTCGTGAATCATTACAATACTTCAAATAAAGAATTACGAAAAATTGATAAAGATGTACTGCGTATAGCAGGCTCAAGCCCTGAACTTTCTACTCTAGAAATAGAAAAACCAAAATTTGAAGATTAATTTTTTGATTTTTATTAAAAAATAATGTATTTTTTATAAATGGCCTCATCGTCTATCAGTTAGGACACAAGCTTCTCAAGCTTGGAAGCTGGGTGCGATTCCCAGTGAGGTCACAAAAGCGTGAATACAAAAAGACTGGACTGCTCCAGTCTTTTTCGCTTTTGTGAAGACGGAAGTATGTTTTTCTAGTAAGAAAAACAGCTGAATCCGGGGGCTGGAAAATTTGCTTTCAACGGAAAGCAAATTATTGTGGCTCACAATAATTATAAATACGAAGTATACCTTATCTAATCGCTTCAATATCTACCAATTGATGTTCCCCGTCGAGTTCCCTTTTATAATTTATCAAATCTTCTTTTGAGATAATTGGTACAGTTACTCCAAAAATTTCTTTATAAATTACCTTATTAAAATCACAAGGATATTGTAACCATGCAGATTTATCTTTATTAGATATCTTTCCATTAGTAGCTCCTGTGATATCTATCTCCTGTCCTTCATAATTTAACGTCATTAAAAGAACATCCCATTTTTCATCTTTATAATGTTCTGGACCATAAATTATGTATTGTTTTACTTCATCGTAAATATCACTAAAATTCTCATCTGGTATATCTATATCAATATCATTTAATTCTCTAGGTGATCCATAAATTTTAGCGGCAAAACCGCCACTTATTTGAAATGATATCTTTTTATTATTTAAAATATTTATTATCCAAAGAAATGCTTTTTCTGTATCTTTCATAGTTTTATTATATATAGATATTTAATTTAATACAAAATAAAAAAGCAGTGTTTTTAATAAACACTGCTTTAATAAATATATTTAGATTTCTAGACTGCCTTATTAAGAAAAACTGGCCAACCTGGAAAATCTTTATAGTGTTCACTAGGATTGCTAACCAGTCTTATATCTCTTTTATACAACTTCCGATATGAATCATAACTGTTTATCCCAAGCTTCTTTAATGCTCTTGAAGCCTGTTTCCATGTTTTGTATTTTTTAACACCATAAAAAAACATTTGCCAACCTGGAAAATCTTTATAGTGTTCACTAGGATTACTTATTAAAAGAGGATCTTCTCCATATCTCTTCTGATATTCACCATAAGTTTTTATACCTATTTTCATGACAGCAAGCGATGCATCTTGCCATGTTGGATAATAATTTTTTACAACTTTAAGAAAAACTGGCCAACCTGGAAAATCTTTATAAAATGTATTAGGACACGACGGGAGTTGTAAGTTCTCAATTCGCCTGTCTTTATATTCACGAGATGTTTTTATACCAAACTTAACAGCAACACTAGATGCCTCCTGCCAAGTATCAAATTTTCCAATCTTTAATACATTAATAAGATTTAGAACATCAACCAAGTTATCAGAAAGATTAAAGTCAAAACCTTCGCCTGAAACGCTGAAGGGATCTTTTTGTAAAGGTAATCCTTTTGGATGTTGCTTTTTGAGAATTTCTTTAATTGATCTCATTAATTCTGAAATCAGAATAAGACGTTCACAATTTGCAACAAAGTCAAGAATTATTGTTTTCCCCTTTCCATCAATCTTCCTTAAAGGTCGTCCTAATTGTTGCCAAAATACTGTCCATGAATCCGTAGCTCTAAGAAATACACCCAACTCAACATCTGGGACATCAATATCTTCATTCAATTTATCTATTGAAATTAAAAATTGAATTTTATTTTCCCTAAAATCGCTCATTGTATTCCGGTTGTGCGTATTACCACGTTTAGAATGGATAATGCCGACAGATTTGTTATCTTCTTTTATTAAAGCAAAAACACGTTCTGCGTGAAGAATATTTTCACAATAAATTAATGTTTGACGTGGAAAATAATCCTCTGGAAAAGCATAGTTATAAATTTCTTTTATAACTACCTCATCTAACGCATCTATAAATATACTTTCATTTAATTGCTTTATTGAGATTCTTTTCCCCTCTTCTAAGACTTCACTACAAATCTGTTTAAGCATCTGAGTTGATAACTCATGAGAAACAATATGATATTCAACATCGTTAACCCAACCTTTTACTATTGCTTCTTCTAGACTAATTTCATGGATAACATTGTCGAATATATCAAGAATATCCTTACCATCCATTCTTTCAGGAGTGGCGGTCATTCCAATCTTAGAACAAGAAAAATGATCAATAACTTCCTTGTATGTCACAGCTTGTCCATGATGAGCTTCATTCACAATAATGAAATCAAAGTGATCTTCACTAAACATTTTATACCATTTTTCATGGTAATTATTTAATGATTGAAATGAAGCAAAAACAATGTCTGCATCTTCAACAAAATCATCCTTTCCATAACCAAAAAAATTGGCACAAGAGATATTATTCCCATTGAAAATATTTTCAAACATTTTACGAGCCTGAAGAATTCCCTCATTTTCGTCATACAAGTAAAGTCCTTTCATATTATGAAAAAGTATACAAATACGAGAAACCAAAGCTGCTTCAGTACTTTTCCCTGTAGCAGTTGGTTGTATAACTAATCCATTTTCTTTATTAAGAATAGCTGAAACAACTTTTTTAATGATCGGTACTTGATGATCATGAGGCTTAATTGGAGGTGGTAATATATTACCCAGCACCCATTTAAAGTTTTTCATATTATTTAGTTTTAGATTAATTTAAAATCAGTTAATTATTCTAATTCCCTATTTAAAGAAACTAAAATAATTAACCAATTAATTAACAAAAACCAATATTTCAAGGAGCTTTTACTTATTTTATATTACCAAATAATCCTTGACTTGTCAATTTGTTTTATAGTTAATTTAATACCCAAAAATGTTATAATAAATTCAAATATTATTTGAAAAAACTAAATATGGCAACAGAAAAATCAACTGGTTTAATCGGCACAATTGTTGATAAATCAAAAACAAATAAAAGTCTTAATCAAATTGTTCATGCTTATTCTGAAGATTCTTATATGATGAGATTTCCTTATAAAGGAAAAAATAAAAAGTATAGGAAAAAATTCAAAAGCAGAATTCATAATTTTTTACAAAAGTGGTTCAATTTTTGTTATTAATTAAACTGAAAAACAAGTCCCCCAGATGGAGGCAAACAAATGATAGATAAATTTACTGAAATAATAGAAAAACTAAAAAGAGAAGGAAAAGAAATTATTATTCCTCCTGAACAATTTGCTAGAGATATGGAATTAATGAATGAGAGCGTTGAACAAACAAGGAAAGAATTTTTGCGAATTCAAGACGAAACTGAAAGAGAAGCCAGAAATATTATTGTCAGAAAAGCTTGTGCCTAGTTAATTAAATAATTCTTAAAAAAAGAAATATGAAAAAATCAAGTAACAAAGCTCAAGTAACATTTAAAGCAATGAGTGAGACTGAGACAAAAGCTATCGTTATTCGTGATGAAAAAACATATACAGCACGAGTACTTCATGCTTCACCTGACGACATAGCAGAATTCAAAATATGGAAAGAAAAATATCTTTCAGAAAATAGAGTTTTTGTATAAATCGCCGCTACCAAAAAATTAAAGCTACATTTTTATGTAGCTTTTTTATTTATCAAACCATCCTTCCATGTCTCTTTTTATTTCTGAAAGGTCCCACGGTACTTTAATTTTTTCAGCTCTTTTAATAAAATCCTCAATTAACGAAGCTTTTGACACTAACTTTGGCAAATATGTTCTTATGGCAGTTTCAGTAGACATACCAACATCAGTAGCTTCTTTGGGAATTTGCGAATAAATATCATCAAGAGTTTTATAAAGATAATTAGTTAGTTCTTCTTTTTCTTCTTTAAATTCTTCTTTTTCTTTATCAAGCTCAGCCTGCGATCTTTGTAGATGCTTAAAAAAATTTCCTTGTGAATTCATCGGATTAAATAGGTTATTCTCCATATTAATATTATATCATATAAGACAAAAGCAATATTTTTAATGTTAACATCTTTAAAAACTCTTTTTTACTTGACAAGCATGATTAAATATAGTAATATCTAACTAGATAATAAATAATTAATCGTACATTTAAAAACTGATAGAAAATGAGAAAAATAATTACTTCAACGACAATGATTATTCTGGGAATGATCGTCGCAAGCTTATCTTGTTTTGCACAAAATGAAAAATTGCCATTTATTAAAATGGCTGATAAAGAAGGAATGTTCCACGCTAATGCTGATGGTACCCCACTTTATGGAAGTAAAAAGAAAATAATCAGATTTAAATTTATTGGTGATTTCCAAATTGTTTTTGGAGATACATTAGCCTTGGTAAAAAATTTTGATAATCTTTATTTTCATATCAAACCTAACGGCAAACCAGCATATTCTCAAAAATACAATAGTCTAAGCGAATATACAGAAGATGGTTTTGCTATAGCAGAAAATGATTTAGGGTTTTTCCATATAAAAAAAGATGGGAAAAAACCACAAAACGAAAAAATTTATGTCAAAGTAAGACCATTCCATAATGGACTTTCAGCGGTTGAAAATGAAGATGGTGATTGTTTTTTTATAGATACTTTAGGAAATCCAATATCAAAAAAGAAGTATCTTAACTGTGGAGATTTTAAAGAAAAAATTACATGGGTGCAAGACAATGAAGACGAAAAGTTTATTCTCATAAATAAACTTGAAATAGCAATTATTGAAAATCGTTACACAAGCATCACTGATGCTGACACAAACGGTAAATTTCTTGCAAAAAACGATAGCACAACATTTCTTATAACAATAAAAGATGATGAAACAGTAGAAATGCTTGTTGTCCCAAAAAAGAAAAAGAAATAATTTTTTCTCAATAAAATTAAAAGCATCTTTTAGATTAAATCTAAAAGATGCTTTTTTTATTTATATTTTTTATTCTTTTTTAATCCATTCCTTATCTTGTCGCACCAATAACTTTTCTTTGTTTTCTTTATCTTTTAAAATAGCTTCCACAGTGCGTTCCATGCGCATACCTTGTGAACCTTTTATAAGTATAAGATCATTCTTTTTGATGAAAGTTTTCAAAAACTCCCCTGTTCCTCTAGAATCTAAAAATTCAAAAATATCTTTTTCTTTCATTCCAGACGAAATTGCACCTTCTTTTATAGCTTGTGCTCTGTGGCCAACGACAATAAGTATTTTTATATTTTCTTTCGCAATCTTTCCTATATTTTTATGTGATTCTTCTGTATGTTTGCCAAGTTCTAACATATCGCCCAAAACAGCTATTTTTCTACCTTTTAAATTTATATCTGATAAAGTTTTAAGTGCTGACGCACAAGCAAAAGGAGAAGAGTTGTAAGTGTCGTCTATAATTAAAGAATCATTTATGCCTTCTAATAAACACATTCTACCTGGCGGAATTTCATATTTTTTTAATGCATTTACAGCATTAAGCATATTAAATTTCAAACCAAAAGATAAAGCGAGTGATGCCAATGATGCATAAACATGATTTCTTCCAAATACTCCTTCTATTATTACAGGTAAACTTTTACCATCTTCGTCCACTCTAAAAATAATACCTTGAAGTTTCCCATCATTTGAATAAAAAATATTTTCTTCAGACCCTAATACATCTGCTCCTTCCCTAAATCCATATGTTATCACACGGTTTTTAGTTTTTTCTTTCATACTAACTACAGCATCATCGTCAAAATTTAATACCAAAAGTCCATCTTTTTTTAATGTTTTTATTAATCCACTTTTTTCTTTTATAAGATGTTCACGCGAATTAAAAAATTCAATATGCACTGGAGTTTCACCAATTGTGGTTAGAATAACTACATCTGATTTTACCCAAGATGCTGTCTTTTTCATATCACCAGGTTTTCCTACTCCTACTTCAAGAACAAGCCATTGAGGATATTTATGAGGTGCAATAAATAGCCAAAAACCTTTTAAAATATTTTTAAACCAAACATATGGATCATCCCAACCATTTGGACACCCCAAAATAGTAAGAGGCAAACCTATTTCACTATTGTAACTTTTTTCACTTTTTCTTACATATGCAAATTGAGAAATTATTGCATAGACTGCATCTTTTGTAGAAGTTTTTCCAACAGACCCAGTAACAGTAACAATCTTTGGTTTATATTTCCAAAGTATAAGTTGTGATTCTATTTTTAAAATTAAAGATATTATATTTTTAAAAGTTTCTTTCATAAATTTTATATTGGAATAAATCATCTATCAGGAGGAACTTCATAATAATGAAGCAAAAATTTTGTTAGATCTAAAAATGGATCCGCCCAAGTTTGCGAAGCAAAAGGAACATTTTTAGGATTTATGGCATAAAGAAAAATTATAAATTTAGGATTATATGCTGGAAAATATCCAAAAAAGGAATGAGTATGCCTATCTTCATAATAGCCTCGTCCATCCTCTTTGGCAACCTGAGCTGTACCAGTTTTTATAGCAACTGAGTAATGTTCCATCTTTGCAAGACCAGATTTAAGTGATTTATCCATAACTGTTACCAACATTCTTGTAATTTCTTCTGAAGTTTTTTCTGAAATCTTTACACGAGAAGTTGGATAAACCATTTCTTTTTGTGTTCCATCATCGTATTTTATATTTTTTACAACATGAGGAACAACTAAATTCCCTCCATTAGATAATGCCGCTAATGCTCGTATCATTTCAACAGGTGTCATAGCAATTCCTTGCCCGAAAGATGCATTAGCATATTCAAGATTGCGAGGACTTTGCAAATTTGATATCAATCCGCTTGTTTCATTTGGTAAATCAATTCCGGTCTTTTTTCCTATATCATAAGAAAGTAAATAATTTCGCATATTTTCATTTCCTAATTTATTAGATACAAAAACCATACCTGTATTTAATGATTGGTTTAACACTTCTTGCATATTTACAATTCCACGAGCTTTTTTATCAAAATTATATATTTGTTTATTTTCAACAGTTACAAAACCTTTATCTTCATATTTAGTTTCTGATGTAACAACACCAACATCAAGCGCTGCAGCCATAACTAAAGGCTTCACAACAGATCCAAATTCAAAAACATTTTCTACTAATGGATTTGAAAAAATTGAAACATCATTTATCTTAGAAAAATTATTTAAATCAAAGTCAGGTTTTATCCCCATCGCATAAATAGATCCATCCTGTGGATCCATTATTATCCCACCAATAGAATCAACATCATATTTTTGCTTAACTTCTATAAGTTTTTTTTCTAAAAATCCTTGCACTATAGGTTCTATTGTTGTAACTATATTTCCAGCTTTAGTTTCATTTTTAAATAAAGTTTTATTAATATTTGAAAAAACTTCAGCAAAAAAATTCACATAAGGATTATCTTTATCTCTAGCCAGTACATCGTTATATTGTCTTTCAAGACCATATCGTCCAGCTAATTCATTGCCCTTATATCCTAAAAATCCTATGGTATGCGAAGCAAGATTATTCCCTGGATAAAAACGCCATTTTTCTTTATAAATATAAACACCAGGAATATTAAAAACAGAAATTACATCAGCCTCTTCTCTAGAAAGATGATTTGTAATTTCTTCATATGGATCTTTTTTCTTATTAGCTTTTAATAAAAAATCATTATAATTAATTATTATTTTTTCTGATAATTTTTTATAAGTATTTTCAACATCTATAATTTCACTAGGTTTTATTGCTAACTTAAATCCAGATGTCTGTGTTCCAGCAGAAACAAGTTGCCCATCTTTACGATTAAAAAAAATAGTTCCTCTCTCAAAAATATCAGATGAAGGTGTTACATATTGACGATCAGCTCTCTCTGAATAAGAGTTTTGATGTATTACTTGTATTAAAAAAAGTTTTGCTATTAAAATTAAAGCAAAAATTAGAATAAAAAAAGATAGAATTTTTATTCTAAAAAGAAAACTATATTTCATTTGTAGTAAGTTTTACACTACCAATAGATTCGCTACTAAGTCCATATCCAAGAGTTTTTCGAGTTGCAAATTTTGCTTTTATTTCTTTAAATCCCATAGACTTTGCAAGCTCAAAATCAACTTTATCTGACATAGAAAGATACTGAAGTTCTAAATTTCCAATCTCATTTGATAAAGAACGCGACTCTGTTTCAAGTACTCTACGTTCTATAATATTAAAAACTGTATTACCTAAAATTAGAACATAACAAAAAGCCAGTATCACAACAAAAATAAACATAGTATTACGTACACGCTTTTGTATATCATAGTTATTTACTATATTTATATTTCCAGCATAACTATTTAATTTTAAACTTATTTGTTTCATATTTTATTAAAATATTTTTTCTAAAATTCTTAACTTAGCACTTCGTGATCTTGGATTATTTTTTAATTCTTCAACACTTGCTGTAATTATTTTTTTATTTATTAAAAAAACTTTTTTTTCTTTCTCTTTTTCTTTATAAAATCTTTTAACTATTCTGTCTTCTAAACTATGAAATGATATTACTGACATTCTTCCTTTATTTTTTAAAACATTTAATCCTTTCTCCAAGCCAGTACTAAGTATTCTTAACTCATCATTAACTGCTATTCGTAATGCTTGAAATGTTTTTGTGGCAAAATGCAGTCTTCCTTTTTTATAACCTGCTGGTAATACTTTTTCTAAAATTTCTACTAACTCAAAAGTTGTATTTATTTCCTTTTTTCCCCTAGCTTCAACTATTGCCTTTGCTATTTTTCTTGAAAATTTTTCTTCACCATAACCATAAATAATATCTGCTAAGTTCTTCTCCTCCCAATTATTTACAATATCTCTTGCTGTTAAATCTTCTAAGTCAGGATTTTCTTTCATAGTCATTAAAAGTGGTTCATTTTTCATAAAAGAAAATCCTCTTCCAGAATTCTCTAATTGATCAGAACTCAAACCTAGGTCAAAAATAATTCCGTCTACTTTCTCTATTTCTTCTTTTTCTAAAACTTTATCCAATTCTCCAAAATTTGTATTATTAAAACAAACTTTGCAATTACATCCATTAAACTTACTTTTTGCTTTTTCCCAAGCACTTTTATCTTGATCAATTGCAATTATTTTTACATTTGGATATCTACTGCAAATTTCTAAACTATGTCCTCCACCACCAAATGTACAATCAAGAACAATTGATTCAGGAGATAAATTCAACCCATCTATTGTTTCATTTAAAAGAACTGTCCTGTGTATACTTTCCATCTTTTTAAACTTCTTTACTTCCAAGCTTTTCTGCTAATTGATCTGCTTCTTTTTCAACAACTTCTTTATATTCTGACCATACTCTGTCATTCCAAATTTCAACTCTGTCTTCAACTCCTATAATTGCAGCTTTATTTGAAAGTCCAATTCTATCTTTTAAAAAATCAGGAATTAATATTCTTCCAATAGAATCTAATTCGACTTCTGCTGCTCGTCCAAACATAAATCTATTAAAACTTCTTTTATCTTTTTTCAAAAAAGATAAATCTGAGTCAGAATCTGAAAGTCTTTTGGAAACTTTTACCCATTCTTTGGTTGTAAAAATGAACAAACATTTATCAAGTCCAGGTGTAATAATAATTTTCTTGCCCATCTCTTTACGAAATTTTACCGGCATAGAAACTCGGTTTTTTTCATCTATTGTATGTATGTATTCTCCTATAAGCATAAAATTTAATTATTAACATTTTCCCACCTTTTCCCACTTCATATACATTATAAACCACTAGTATTTTACCACCAATATAAAACTGTGGATAACTTTTATTAGACTTATTTGCAATTTAAATTTTTTATTGTATTATTAAAATAAATTAAGACCGTACAAATAACATAAAAATATATAGATTATGGGTATAATTAAAGAAATCATTCCAACATTAAAAAGGAGGAAAAGAATTAGCGAAGAATTGCAAAAAGTAATTCGAAGCTTAAAAAAATACCAAAAAATTACTACTAAAAAAAGAAATCTCTTTGAAGACGACCTTTTTGATTGGGCATTCTTTGAAAGCGTATGCCCAAAATAAAAACAAAAAAAATCGCAACATAGTCTAGTTGCGATTTTTTATTTTTTAATCTTTTTTAGGTCTCATTAATGGAAACAGTTGAGTCTCACGTAAGGGTTTACCACATAGCATAGAAAATAATCTCTCCGCTCCAAGACCAAAACCAAAAGCTGGTGGCATGCCATGTTCAAGCATTTCTACAAATTCCCAATCTGGCACCATTGCTTCTTCATCCCCTTTTTCTATCAATTCTTTTTGTAATTCAAATCTATTGCTTTGATCAATAGGATCATTCAATTCAGAAAAACCATTTGTCATTTCTGCTCCAGCTAAAATAAGTTGGACTCGTTCTGTTAAAAGTTGATTCTCTTGTTTTGCTTTTGAAAGTGGAGAAACAAGTTTTGGAACATCAACAAGCCAAACAGGTCCAACAATTTGTTTTCTACAAACCTTCCAAAGTGAATCAGTAAGACGTTCTATATTTATACCCTCATACTTAACATTAAGTTCATCGAGTTTTTCTTTCATTTCTTTTTTACTAGCAGAAAGTACGTCAATATCTAATATTTTTTTTATAGTATCAACATAAGAAATTCTTTCCCATTTTTTTGATAAATCTATTTTATTTTCATGTATTTCAAATTCCAATGTTCCAAAAGTTTTTTCTACAACTTCTTTTATCATTCTTTCTGTTAATTCTATCCCCTGATTATAGTCCATATAACCAGCGTAAAATTCCATATTTGTAAATTCCTGAAGATGTTCTGGGCTTGTGCCTTCGTTTCTGTAAACTCTTCCTATTTCAAATATTCTTGGAAAACCAGCTGCAAGTAATCTTTTCTGCCAAAGCTCTCCCACTGAAATTCTCATATAAACATCAACATCAAAGTCATTATGGTGTGTTTTAAAAGGTCTTGCTTCAGCTCCACCAGTAGTTATTTCAAGAGTAGGAGTTTCAACTTCAAGAAAACCTTCATTTTTTAAAAAATTTCTTATAGCATCCCAAAATTTTGCTTTCTTTTCAAAAAGTTCTTTTATCTCGGGATTCATTAAAATATCTAAATATCGTTTTCGAAATCTCTCTTCTACATCTTGCAAACCATGCCATTTTTCAGGTAAAGGACGAAGACTCTTAGAGAGCATTGTCCAATCTTTCATTTCTATAGTTTTCTCTCCTCTTTTTGTTATAAAAAAATTACCATAAACTTCTATAAAGTCTCCAATATCTACTACTTCATTAAAAAAATTAAATTTATCATCACCAATAGAATCTTTCTTTAAAAGTGCCTGAAAATTTCCTGTGCCATCATTAAGAGTTATAAAAATAATCGCACCTTGTCCACGAATAGACATTATGCGTCCTCCAATCCATTTTAACTCGCTCTTTTTTTCTAAAATATCAAAATTTTCTATAACTTTATTTATAGATATTTCCCTTTTTGATTCTGCTGGATACGGATTAATACCTCTTTCTTTTAAAAGTTCAAGTTTCTTTATTCTAGTATCCCTAATTTCATCAATTGAAGACATTTTTAATTTATCCGCCAAAGCGAAAATTTAAGACACACTTATGATTTTATAATTAACAACACCATTGGGTGTACTAAAAGAAATACTATCTCCTTTTTTCTTTCCAAAAAGAGCATCCCCAAACGGAGATCTGTTTGAAATTTTACCTTGCGCCATATCAGCTTCTTCAGAACCAACAATTTGATAAGTTTTTTCTTCTTTAATTCCCTCTTTCTGAACAACAACCTTAGATCCAATATTAATTACATCTCCATTGTTTGGATATGCAACTTGTGAAGACTGAAGAATTTGTTCTATTTTTTGAATACGCGCTTCAAGTTTACCTTGATCTTCTCGAGTTTGGTGATATTCTGCATTTTCAGAAAGATCTCCGAGTGATTTTGCATACTGAAGAGCTTCCAAAATTTCTTTACGTTTTGGACCCTTTAAATCTTTTAATTCCTCTTCTAACACTTTTTTCTTTTCTTCTGTTATGTAATCAATTACTTGTGTCATATATTTAATATTAATATTCAGAAACTATTTGTAATTTTATATAATCTTAACTTTTTTTTATAAAAAAGTAAACCCTGCTTGCTATAAATTTTTATTATGATAATCTATAGAACATATGGTAAAAACAGTTATAGAGATAAAAAAGAATCCAAACGAAAACAATGCAAGCGTATTGCGTCGTTTTTCTCGTAGAATTCAAGAATCAAATATAATACAAAAAGTAAAAGGATCTAGGTATAATGAAAGAAAAGAATCCAAGTTAAAAATAAAAAAAAGCGCATTAAGACGAATAAGTAGAAAGAAAGAAATAGAAAAACTTCGAAAACTTGGTAAAATAAAATAGTATGTTGGATAATTTTTCTAAAATAAACAAAACAAAAGGCAAGCTACCTAGCTTGCCTTTTGCTATCATAAAAAACGATATCTTAGGAAGAGATTATTCACTATCATTAGTTTTTGTTGGAGAAAAAAAATCACGTGAACTAAATAATCTATACAGAAAAATAAATAAATCAACAAATATTTTATCTTTTCCTTTATCTAAAAATCTTGGTGAAATAATAATATGTCCAACTCTTGTAAAACGTGAAATAAAAAAATTTAATAGGACTTTTCGACAATTATTAGGATTCTTAGTTATCCACGGAATGCTTCATTTGAAAGGAATGGAACATAGTAGTAGAATGGAAAGAGAAGAAGAAAAATATGATCAGAAATATTTCCATAGGAATAGATATAGGATCCGTAACTACAAGAATTGTAGTAGGAGAATTTTTAAAAGGAGAAAAAAATCCTAAGATTATTGGTATAGGCGAAGCTGAAACGAAAGGAATACGACATGGATATGTCGTGAACATAAGTGAAACAGTAAATTCAGTAAAAAATGCTGTCAGCATGGCAGAAAAAACTTCTGGAATAAAAATTAAACGTGCATTTGTTTCAATAAATAGCATAACTTTACGTGGAGATATAAGCCAAGGTATGTCTGTTATTTCAAAAGCAAATGGTGAAATAACAAATTTAGACATAAATAAAGCAATTGAAGATAGCGAAAATAATCTAAGTTTAAATAATAAAAAAATAATTCATGCATTCCCTATTTCTTTTAAACTTGATGGGAAAGAAGTATTAGGACAACCAGAAGGCATGTGTGGAATAAAACTTGAAGTTAAAACTCTTTTTGTTACGTGTTTAAGTCAGCATTGGGAAGATTTATTGGCTGTGATATCTCAAGCTGGAATAGAAACAATAGGTGTAATTGCTTCCCCTGTTGCTGGAAGTCATATAGTTTTATCAAAAAAACAAAAAATAGTAGGATCTGCTTTGGTTAATATTGGATCTGAGACAGTATCTATATCTGTTTTTGAAAATGGATCACTTATTTCACTTCATGCGTTTTCTATAGGTTCTTCGGATATAACAAATGACATTGCATTAGGATTTAAAATTCCACTTGAAAAAGCAGAAAGTTTTAAATATGGAAATATTACACTTGATTATTCAAAGAAAAAATTAGATGAAATTATTGCAGCACGCCTTACTGATATATTTGAATTAATTGAAAATCATTTTAAAAAAATAAAAAGAAATGAACTCCTCCCAGCAGGAATAGTTTTTATAGGTGGAGGTGCAAATGTTTCTAGACTTGAAGAATTATCAAAAAATATATTAAAACTTCCATCAAAAATAGGAACAACTGAAATGTTTGGTAATATAAAAACAAAACTTCGCGATCCTTCATGGTTCACAGCTTTAGGCCTTATAACTTCAAATAAAGATAATGATAATTATTCAAAAGAAAATATATCAAATATCTTTAAAGATCTAAAAAACATAATAAAATCAATAGCCAAACAGCTTTTACCATAATTTTCATAATATATTTTATTTGATATTTTTAATGAAAAAAGTAAAAGTTTTGCTTTTTTAAATTTTCTGCTATTATAGAACTTATACAAGCTAAACAAATTTTTATTATAAAATAAACACAAAAATATATGCCAAAAGTAAACCCAGCCATAGAGAGTTTTGCCAGAATAAAAGTCATTGGAGTAGGAGGATCTGGAAAGAATGCTCTTAATCATATGATAAATTCTAAAGTTAAAGGTGTGGAATTTATTTGCATGAATACAGACACACAAGACTTACACAACTCTCAAGCTGAGAAAAAAATTCATATTGGTAAAAATCTTACAAAAGGACTAGGTGCTGGCATGGATCCTGAAATTGGAAAAAAAGCAGCCGAAGAAACTAAATCTGAAATTCAAGATGTCATAAAAGGAGCCGATATGGTTTTTATTGCATGTGGAATGGGAGGAGGAACTGGTACAGGCGCAGCTCCTACAGTTGCCAGAGCTGCTAAAGAACAAGGAATACTTACAGTAGCAGTAGTTACAAAACCATTTTTCTTTGAAGGCAATTGCAGAATGAAAATAGCAGATAAGGGAATTGAAGATTTAGCCAAAGAAGTTGATGCTATTATTATTATTCCAAATGATAAATTACTGCAAATTTCTGATAAAAATACAAACTTCAAAAATGCTTTCGCAACTTGTGATGATGTATTACGCCAAGCTGTAGAAGGTATTTCTGATCTTATTACAACTCCAGGTATTATAAATGTTGACTTTGCTGATATTAGAGCAATTATGTCTGACGCAGGTTCAGCACTTATGGGAATAGGATCAGCTTCAGGTGAAAAACGCGCAGAAAAAGCTGCTCTTCAAGCAATAAATTCCCCTCTTCTAGAAGTTTCAATAAATGGAGCTAAGGGTGTGCTTTTCGCCATTTCTGGCGGAGACGATATAACAATTCATGAAATACAAGAAGCTGCAAAAATAATTACTGAGTCAATTGATAAAGACGCAAAAGTTATTTTTGGTACAATTCATGATGAAAAATTAAAAAAAGGAGAATTGAAAGTCACAGTTATTGCAACAAACTTCCCTACTGATATGCCTAGAAAAACATTGTTTACTAATGTATCGTATAATTCGAGCCAGGGTACATTAAAAGAAGAAAATTCTCAAACAAGTAAAAAAGAGATACACAATAATTTACAAGGATTAAATGTAAACAATAGTGATTTTAACAAAAAGATAGAAAAAAAACCTGAAATTATTGAAGAAATAATTATAGATGACACAGAAGACTGGAGCGCTGTTCCAGCATTTTTAAGAAGAAATAAGAAATAATATAAAATAAATTAATGATTTATGATTTAACAATTATTGGTGGTGGGCCGGCTGGGTCGGCTGCAGCTATTTATGCTTCACGCAAGCGTTTAAAAACACTTTTTATCACTTCTGAATTTGGTGGGCAATCTGTCGTTTCAGAAAAAATTTATAATTGGATTGGAACAATTGAAATTGCTGGTTCTAAATTAGCGGAAGATTTAAAAAATCATGTAAAAGCAAATGCTGGTGATTTTTTAGAAATTAAAGAAGGTTTAAAAGTAAATAATGCAGTTAAAAAAGAAAATAATTTTTTAGTAAAAACTGAATTAGGTGAAGAATTTGAAACAAAAACAATTTTAATTGCAACAGGAAGTGGACGTAGAAAATTGGAAGCAAAAAATGCCGACAAATTAGAACATAAAGGATTAACCTACTGTGCAACTTGCGACGGTCCTATGTTTTCTGATATGGATGTCGCAGTAATTGGCGGAGGAAATGCAGCTTTTGAAAGCGCTTCACAGCTACTCGCCTATTGTAAATCAGTAACATTAGTAAGCAGAAATAGCAATTTTAGAGCAGATGAAATAACTGTTGAAAAAGTTTCAAAAAATCCAAAATTAAAAATCATAACCAATTCAGATATTTTAGAAATAAAAGGAGAAAATTTTGTTGAAGGAATAATTATAAAAGACAAAGCTACTGGTGAAGAAAAAGAAATAAAAGTTTCTGGAATTTTTGTTGAAATTGGACAAATACCAAATACAAATTTTTTAAAAGATATAGTTCCACTTGATAAAATTGGCAGAATTAAAATAGACCCATGGACAAATAAAACAGAAACAGCAGGAATTTGGGCTGCTGGAGATTGCACGAATATTTTATATCACCAAAACAACATCGCTTGTGGTGATGCTGTAAAAGCTCTAGAAGATATTTATTTAACTTTGCACACAAGATAAATTACGCTTGCCCTCTTAAAAAATCTTGATCAGTTTTTTCATATAAATAATTGTTTTGAGAAATCCATTTATCGGCAAGTATACCTTCAATATAATATTCACCATCTTTAAAAGAGATACTATCAATAACTTGTTTATTTAAACTCTTACTTTTTTGTATTATATCGCTACGAGTTCTACCTTTTGAGTCTTTTTTATCAATTTGTTCTGACTGATTAAAATTAAAATTTATTTTAGCTTGTCCCTCTTCATTTTTATTTTGTCCTATTCTCATAACATGTATTATAAACTTATTATTATATTTTGTAAATGCGGAGGAGGTGAGATTTGAACTCACGATTGAGTTTCCCCAATGCCGGTTTTCGAAACCGGTGCCTTCAACCACTCAGCCACTCCTCCATATAATATAATTATAATCTAACATTTTTTGCCATTTTTCCAAAAATAATATAATATATAAATTACTTGGCCCTATCGTCTAACCAGTTAGAACATAGCGGACATCGGCTTTTCGAAAAGCCATATACAAGTTTTGTTTATTAAAAAATTTAATATTATTTGGCCCTATCGTCTAACGGTTAAGACATCGGCTTTTCAAGCCGGTAATCCGGGTTCGATTCCCGGTAGGGTCACAAATAAAAAAAACACTGATTTTGAGTCAGTGTTTTTTAAAATTTAAAATCAAGGTTTTTCTTCTGTTTTTTCTTTAAAAAAACGTCTAGCATTATAAATTAAAATAATTCCTGTTATCAACAAAACAGCACTAACATATTCATGAAAAAAAGATGTAGTTGCTGGGGCTGTGCATAAAAGCACTAACCCCAAAAGAGCCTGACAACGACAAACAGCTTTTCTTTCCATTTTCCTTATTAGGGATGTTTTGCTTGCTAAAACTTTTTCCGAAATATTTGTAGTCATAATGTTTTTGTTAAAAGGTTTAAAAACCAAACTAATTCAATAGAAGTATACCATATAAATATAAAAAAGTAAAGGTGTGATTTATCCTTGAAAATATAGATTTTATTCGCTATAATCTTCAAACATGCAAAAAAATAAAAAAATAAAAATTGTGATTCTCGCCGGAGGAAAAGGAAAAAGAATGGAAAGTGATTTGCCAAAAGTTTTATCTCCCCTAAAAGGCAAACACATGATTAAACATGTAATAGAATCTATTAGTGAAATTCACAATGAAAAACCTTATGCAATAGTTGGGCACATGGCAGAACTTGTGCAAAAAGAGTTAGGAGATTTGTGTTTTTATATCTTACAAAAAGAACAACTTGGCACAGGTCATGCAGTTTCTTGTGCTAAGGGAGATTGTGAAGATGCAGAAGATATTGTTGTTTTATCTGGTGATCAACCTTTTATAAAAGCTGAAACCATTAAAAATCTTATAGAAAAACATTTAGAATCTAAAGCGAAAATAACTTTTACCACAACAATACTCCCCAACTTCTTAGATTGGCGAAAAGCATTCATAGCATTTGGAAGAATTTTACGGAAAGACGGAGAAGTTATAGGCATTCGCGAATACAAAGACGCAAGCGAAGAAGAAAAAAACATAAAAGAAGTAAATGCCGGATGTTATATTTTCAATGCAGAATGGCTTTGGAATAATTTAGAAAAAATCAAAAATGAAAATGTACAAAAAGAATATTATTTAACCGACCTTTTCCATATAGCTTCCGAAAATAAAGAAAAAGTAGAAACAATAACAATAGAACCTCACGAAGCATTAGGAGCAAATACAAAAGAAGAACTTGAAATATTAGAAAACTTCTCTATCTAAAAGTAAATTTTGCTAAAATTTTATCTTCGGAATATAATAAAAACCTTAATAGTTTAATTTCCCGCCTCAAGCGAGAAGAATTTTAAAAATATGCAAAATCCATTTCAAAATGCAATGTCTCAGCTAGACAAAGTAGCTAAGATTAAAAATTTTAATGAAGAATTTATCGCTCGTCTCCGTCAACCTGATCGAGACATAAGAATTTCCATCCCAGTAAAAATGGACAATGGCACTATTAAAATATTTGAGGGTTATAGAGTTGAATATAATAATGCACTTGGACCATATAAAGGTGGAATAAGATATCATCAAGATACGGAAATAAATGAAGTTAAGGCACTCGCCTTTTGGATGGCTCTCAAGTGTGCTGTAGCTGGTATCCCAATGGGTGGAGGAAAAGGAGGAATTACTGTTAATCCAAAAGAATTATCTAAAGGAGAACTTGAAAGACTTTCTCGCGGATGGGTGCAAAAACTTTCAGATATTTTAGGACCAAAGAAAGATGTCCCAGCTCCAGATGTAAATACCACTCCAGAAATAATGGCTTGGATGAATGATGAATATCAAAAAATAACTGGAGATAAAACTGGGGCAATGATTACTGGTAAGCCATTAGACAAAGGAGGTTCAGAAGGTCGTGGCACAGCTACAGCTCAAGGAGGATTCTTCATTTTCGAAGCTCTTAAAAAAGAATTAAATTTGCCTGAAAAATGTAAAGTTGTAGTACAAGGTTTTGGAAATGCTGGATCAGTTGCAGCACTTATTTGGAATAAAGCAGGACATAGTGTTGTAGCTATTTCAGATTCAAAAGGTGGAATTTATAATACAAATGGTCTTAATATAGAAAAACTTATAGAATATAAAAAAAGTACAGGTTCCCTTTCAGGATTTCCAGATTCTAAAGATATAACAAATGAGGAACTTTTAGAAACTGAATGTGATCTTCTAATTCCTGCTGCATTTGAAAATCAAATAACTAGTGCAAATGCTGACAAAATCAAAGCTAAAGCGATATTAGAACTTGCTAATGGTCCAATAACACCAGAAGCAGATGAAATATTATTCTCAAAAAATATTCCAATAGTACCAGACATTTTAGCAAATTCTGGAGGCGTGACAGTGTCATATTTCGAATGGGATCAAAATCTTAAAAGTGAACATTGGAGTGAAAAAGAAGTGTTTAATAAATTAGAACCCATGCTAAACGATTCAGCTAAAAAAATCTTAGAAAAAGCAAAAGAGTCTAATACAGACCTTCGTCGTGGAGCATTTATACTCGCTCTTGAAAGAATACAAGAAAAAATGTAGTATCGAAAAAGTAGATTAATTTCTACTTTTGCGCGGTTAGCTCAGTTGGTAGAGCGACCCCTTGACGTGGGGTAGGCCACAGGTTCGAATCCTGTATCGCGCACTTTATTATGAAAATTTTATCAATCGAAACAAGTTGTGATGAAACAGGAATAAGTATTTTGGAAATAAAAGGTAATAAAAAAAATCCTATTTTTGAAGTTTTAGCTAATAGTTTAAATTCACAGATAAAAATTCACGCCCCATTTGGTGGAGTTTATCCAATGCTCGCAAAAAGAGAGCATATTAAAAACTTACCAATCTTACTTAAGAAAACACTTAAAAAAATCGCTATGCAAGACATAGCGATAAATCCTAAAATAGATTTAATAGCTGTAACCTCAGGTCCAGGATTAGAACCAGCTCTTTGGACAGGTATAGTTTTCGCAAAAGAACTTTCAAAAAAATGGAATGTGCCAGTAATTCCAGTAAATCATATGGAAGGACACATACTTTCTGTATTTGGAAAAAATAAAGGTAAATTCCAAATTCCTAAAATAAACTTCCCTATTCTTTCTCTTCTTGTTTCTGGAGGACATACAGAACTTGTATTATCTAAAGACTGGATGAAATATAAAATAATTGGAGAAAGTTTAGACGACGCAGCTGGAGAAGCTTTTGATAAAGTCGCAAGAATGCTTGAACTTCCATATCCAGGTGGACCAGAAATTTCAAAGCTGGCAGAACAAGAAAGAAAAACAAAAAAAATACCAAATTTTTCTCTTCCCCGCCCAATGATATATACCAAAAATTTTAATTTTTCTTTTTCTGGACTAAAGACATCTGTACTTTATTTAATTAAAAAAATTGGAAAACTAGATGATAAAACAAAAAAAGAAATTGCATGTGAGTTTGAAAATGCAGTAATTGAAACTTTGGTTCATAAAACCAAAAAAGCTATCGAAAAATATAATATCAAAACTATGATAGTAGCAGGTGGAGTTTCTTCAAATAAACACCTACGAAAAGAAATGAAAAAAATGGTTGAAAACAAGCAAAATTTAATCTTTCCTGGAAAAAATCTTTCTACTGATAATTCAATAATGATAGGTATAGTTGGATATTTTAAATTTTTAGCAAAAAAGGGAAAAATAAGTAAATCATTTAAAATAAAAGCCGATGGTAATCTACGATTTTAAGTAGAAAATACTTATCTTATATGATATTATTTAAGTATGGAAATTAATGAAAAATTATTAAAACCATACGAACCACAAGAAACAGAAAAAAGAATCTATAAACTTTGGGAAGAAAGTGGTTTTTTTAATCCAGATAATTTACCTGAAGACAGAAAAGAACCTTTCACTATCATCATGCCTCCACCAAATGTTACAGGAGTCTTACATATGGGTCATGCTCTAATGATTACTCTTGAAGATATAATGATTCGTTATAAACGAATGCAAGGTTTTAAAACTCTTTGGCTTCCAGGAACCGACCATGCAGCGATAGCAACACAATCAAAAGTTGAAGGAGAAATAAAAAAGAAAGAAGGAAAATCTCGTCATGACCTAGGTAGAGAAGAAATGATGAAAAGAATAGAAGAATTTGCTAAACGAAGTCATGACACAATTATTTCACAAATAAAAGTTATGGGAGCATCATGCGACTGGTCTCGTGAAGCTTTTACATTAGATGAGAAAAGAAATCTTGCCGTCAACACAGTTTTCAAAAAAATGTATGATGATGGTCTTATTTATCGTGGAAATCGTATTGTGAACTGGGATCCAAAAGGTCAAACAACTATTTCCGATGATGAAATCGTTTATGAAGAAAGAAATGCAAAATTTTATACTTTTAAATATTCAAAAGACTTTCCTATTTCTATTTCAACAAGCCGTCCTGAAACAAAAGTTGGTGATGTTGCTGTAGCTGTTCACCCAGAAGATACTCGCTATAAAAAATACATTGGTAAAACATATAAAATAGAAGATTTTTGTGGAGTAAAATTAGAAATAAAAATAATTGCTGATAAAGAAGTTGATCCAACTTTTGGAACAGGAGCGCTTGGCGTAACACCAGCACATTCCATAATTGACTGGGAAATAGCTGATAGACATGATTTGCCTCGCCCACAAGTTATAAATGAATATGCAAAAATATCTGTAGGCAGAGAAAATTTACTTGGCAAAAAAACAATAGAAGCTAGAGAAATAATAGTTTTATGGTTAAAAGAACAAGGGTTATTAGAAAAAGAAGAAGATATAAAACAAAATATTTCTACAGCAGAACGTACAGGCGGAATAGTTGAACCCCTTCCCAAATTACAGTGGTTTATAAATGTAAATAAACCTATAAAAGAACGTAATAATAAAACTCTTAAAGATTTAATGCGTGAACCTTTTGAGAAAAAAGAAATAGAAATAATCCCAGATTATTTTTCTAAAACTTATTTTCACTGGATAGAAAACTTGCGTGATTGGTGTATCTCTAGACAAATATGGTACGGACATCAAATCCCTGTATGGTATCGTGATAACGAAATATATTGCGATATAGAAGAACCTGAAGAAAAAGGTTGGAAACAAGATGAAGATACGTTAGATACTTGGTTTTCTTCCGGACTTTGGACATTTTCAACACTTGGCTGGCCAGAAAAAACAAAAGACTTAGAAATATATCATCCGACAGATATTTTAGAAACTGGATATGAAATACTTTTCTTTTGGATAGCTAGAATGGTCTTAATGACTGAATATACTCTTGGAGAAATTCCATTTAAAAAAGTTTTTTTACATGGAACTGTTCGTGATGGTCAAGGACGCAAAATGTCAAAATCACTTGGCAATGGAACAAACCCGCTTGATATAGCTCAAAAATTTGGTGCTGATGCTGGACGTATGGCGCTTATAGTCGGCACTGCTCCGGGAACAGACAGTAGAATTGATGAAAATAAAATTAAAGGTTATAAGAATTTTAATAATAAAATTTGGAATATTACTCGTTTTGTTTTGGATAATGTGGATAAAAATAATTTTGATAATAATATAAAAAATGAACTCACTGAAGAATTTGAAAAAATATCAAAAGACATAACCTTAGATATGGAAAATTATCGTTTTCATTTAGCTTCAGAAAAAATTTATCAATATGTCTGGCATAGATTTGCTGATGAAATAATTGAAGAAAGTAAAGAAATTATTAAAACAGGAGGAGAAAAAGCAGAAGAAAGAAAAAACACATTAATCTTAATTTGGAAAGATTGTTTAAAAATTCTTCATCCATTCGTACCATTTATAACAGAAGAAATTTGGTCAATATTGCCAAATAAAAAAAATTTATTAATGGTTGAAAAATGGCCAAATGATTAACGATCCAAAAATTTTAATTATCGCACTTATTGGTGGAACTGTTCCTGCTTTGTTTTGGCTTTGGTTTTGGCTTAAAGAAAACCAAGAAAAACCTGAACCAAAAGGACTTCTGATTATTTGCTTCATATTAGGCATGCTCTCTGTTATTTTTGTTTTACCAATTCAAAAATTTATACAATCAAATATAAGTTCACATCAATTACAAATTATAAGTTGGGCAAGTATGGAAGAAATAATAAAATATCTTGCTGTAATGATTATAGTTTACAGATCAAGTTATATTAGAGAACCAATAGATTGGCCAATTTTTCTAATAACAGTAGCTTTAGGCTTTGCTGCATTTGAAAATACATTATTTCTCATAAAACCTTTAACTTTAAACCAAGCCACAGTCGGGCTTCTTACAGGACAATTAAGATTTCTTGGATCAACCCTTCTGCATGCTGTTTCAAGCGGAATTGTAGGTATTGCTTTAGGACTTTCTTTTAATATGGAATGGGTAAAAAGAAAATGGTATCTTTTTATTGGACTTATCCTTGCTATCTCCTTGCATAGTGTCTTTAATTTTTTTATAATGGATAATAACGGAAGCAATTTTTTGAGAGTGTTCGCTTTCTTGTGGGTCGTCACAATTATTATTATGCTACTTTTTGAAAAGATAAGGAGAATGAGTAAAAAAGTTAATATCGTTTATTAATAAAAATATTTTATGCAAACTAAAAAAAGAAGTTTTTTTGAAAAATTAACGGGTAGTATCCGTGCTGAAGAAAATGAAGAAGCAATAAAAAAAATATCTGTAAAAGAAGATAAGTCTAATGACTGGATGGAAGAAGAAAATCAAGAAGCAGAATTAACTGTTGATGTGTATCAAACACCAACAGAAATAATAGTTCAAACGATGGTAGCAGGAGTAAAACCAGAAGACCTAGAAGTTACTATTGCGCGAGATATGATAACTATTCGTGGCAAACGCGAGGAAAGCAGAAAAATAGAAGAAGAAAATTATTTCAGTAAGGAACTTTATTGGGGAGCATTTTCACGTACCATTCTTCTACCGCAAGAAATAGAACCAGAAGAAAGTGAAGCTACAGAAAAACATGGACTACTTACTATAAAACTTCAAAAAATAGACCGAGAAAAGAAAACTAACGTAAAAATAAAATCAATTTAAACAAATAAATTATGTGGATACTTATTGCTCTTATCGCTCCAACTTGTTATGGAATAGCTTGTGTTTTTGATAGTTTTTTAATTAATAAAAATTTTAAAAATCCATTAACTATCGCTTTTTTTAGTTCACTGTTAAATATAATCTTTGTTCCATTTCTTTTTCTTTTTGATAAACCAATCATTCCTCCTATCACCCTCATACCAATCTTTATCCTTTTGGGAATAATTAATATTTCATATCTTTATCCTTATTTTCGTGGTTTACAAAATGATGATACTTCCACTGTTGTTGCTTTTTTTGGCATTGGTAGAATTTTTATCCCTATACTTGCATTTTTAATAGCAGGAGAAATTCTTTCATTATATCAATATGTGGGAATAATATTAATTATTCTTAGTGTTCTTTCTTTAAGTATCAAGCGCATACCAAAAGGCTTTATTTTCAAAAAAGCATTTATTTATATTATCTGTGCCGCTTTTATCACTTCATTCGAAGGAGTTCTTCTTAAATATTTATTTAATCATGGAATACCTGTTTCTACAGCTATTGGTGGCGAACTAATCATGTCTCTATTTTTAGTCTTTCTTTTTCTCTTACCAAAATCATTACGAAAAGATATACAAACAAATATTTCTACTTTTAAAAAAAATATTCATATATTCTTTACTGAAGAACTGTTCACTTTTTTAGCTTTCGTTGCTGAAGGCTATGCAATTCACATCGCTCCTGTTAGTCTTGTTAAAGGCATAACTATATTTACACCATTTTTCATTCTTTTATATTCCAACCTTTTTGGAAAACGTTTTCCAAATACATTTAAAGAAGAAAAAAATATACGTTCAAATATAAAAAAAATACTTTTATTTACATCTCTTTCAGTTGGAGTATTTTTAATAACTAGTTAATTTGTGCCGAGGACCAGAGTTGAACTGGTGACATCTCCCTCTTCAGGGGAGCGCTCTACCAACTGAGCTACCTCGGCTTATTTTGGTAAAATATTTTTAATATTATTAAAAGTGGCACCAGTATCTTTTATAAAATTTGTTATATTATCCACGTATGGTTGAAGAAAATAAAAAGATCCTACACCTATTCCAATAATAATTACCCAATATATAAAACGCAAAAAAGAAGCCACTTTTTGAGAACGCCTAATATGCTTAAGCATTTTATTATTTTGCTCAGCAAGTTCATATGTAACTTGCAATAATTGTTTTTCTTCAGGGTTCATAAAAGTATTTTAGCATAGACAAATAAAAAAGCCAATTTCTAAAATTAACTTTTTTGTGTTAAATTATTTATATTGCCCTCATAGTTCAATGGATAGAACAGTTCCGTCCTAAGGAATAGATCCCCGTTCGATTCGGAGTGAGGGCACAAAATAAATTAAATAAGACCTAGTTTTCTAGCTACTTCAGTTTTATTAAATCCAACTGCCCAATCTCCATCTATTACAATTACAGGTACACCCATTTGATTAGTTAGATGAACCATTTCTTTTCTTTTTTCTAAATCACTTGCTACATCATATTCTGTATAATCTATTTTATTATCATTAAAAAAATCTTTCGCCATGTGGCAAAAATGACATGTTGGTGTTGAATATATTATTACTTTTTTCATAATATTTTTTAAATTAAATTAATAATGTTATAACATTCTATCATAAAATAAATACACAAGACAGGTTGTGCGGAATACGGGAATCGAACCCGTGTCTAATCCTTGGGAAGGACTCATTCTACCACTAAACTAATTCCGCAAGTGCAAAATGAGCTTTATAAAATATTTTTCTGATTCTTTTTCATCATGTAATGTTCAGATTCAACAAGAATTTTTTCCATCATTTTTACAGCTTCTAGTGGATATTTTCCAGAAGCGCTTTCTTCTGACAACATTACAGCATCTGCGCCATTTATTATGGCATAAGCAACATCTGTCACTTCAGCTCTTGTTGGTGTAGGACTTTGAGTCATAGACAACATCATTTGTGTTGCAACTATAACTGATTTTTTATATTTTTTACATTTTTCTATTATTTCTTTTTCAATAAAAGGAATCTGTTCAAGAGGAAATTCATTACCTAAATCCCCTCGTGCTATCATCACAGCATCTGCTTCTTTAATAATTGGAGTTAAATTTTCAAAAGCTAATTTTCTTTCTATTTTTGCAATAACTTTTTGATTACCACCTTTTTCTTTTATTATATTTTTCAAAAAAGCGACATCTTTAGCCGTTCCAACAAAAGACTGCGCAACATATTCTAAATTCTGCGCAATTCCAAATTCTAGATCTTTTATATCTTTCTCCGTAGTAATCTGCTCATTTGCGTCACCTTCTCCACCAAATTTATGTCCATTTGCATTTTGTTCCCTAGGTCCAGAAAGATCCTGAATAATTGGAATAATCTTTCCACATTCTTTTGCAGCTTCACGAATATTTTTAATAGTATCGGCATGCCATTGGTGAGTTCCCCATGAAAAATTTAAACGAGCAACATCCATTCGATGCTCTATCATTTTCTTTATTATTTCTTTTTCTCTACTAGCTGGACCAATTGTCGCAATAATTTGTGATTTACTTATCATATTATTTTAAATTTTTGATATTATTTTTAATCTATCATATTTTATTTTTCTTTCCGATTTTTCTGGAGCACCAGATTTTAAACCAAAACATCCAAACGCATAAGCTAAATCCGCTATAAAATCATCATTAGTTTCTCCACTCCTGTGACTTACAATAATATCTACATTGTTTTTTCTGGCTAATTTCATAGTTTCCAATGTTTCAGATAAAGTACCAATTTGATTTGGTTTTATTATTATAGCATTTATACTTCCCTTTTCTATTGCTTGTCTTAAAAGAACTTTATTTGTAACAGTTAAATCATCACCAACTACTATTAGTTTATCATTAAAATCTTTCAGCTCTTTAAAACCTTCAAAATCTTCTTCATCAAAAGGATCTTCAATTGAAAATAAATTAAATTCTTTTATTAAAGAATTATAAATATTCATTAGTTCTTCTTTAGAAATATTTTTTCCATCAACAGTATAAAATCCTTTATCAATATTATAAAAAGAAGAAGATGCAACATCTAGTGCCAAAAAAACTTTACCTAAAAGATAATTTTGTCTTATTGCTTCAGTTAAATAAATAAGTGGTTTTCTAATATCACTTATTTTGGGAGCAAAACCTCCTTCATCACCTAATATAAGAGATTCTCCTCCTAATTCTTTGTTAATAATTTCTTTTAATGTATTTTGTATTTTTATTCCTATTTCTACAGCCTCATTAGCATCTTCTGTATCGGGTACAATGTGATATTCCTGAAAAGATAATTCATTATTCGCATGTTTACCTCCATTTATTAAATTCATATAAAGATATGGAGTTTTTCGAGAAGATTTTATTTCAGCAAGCGTCCGTAAATATTCAAAAACTTCTTGTTTAGAAACTTTTGCTGCAACTTTAGCGCAAGCTATACTTACGCCTATCATAGAATTACCACCTAAATTATCTTTATTGGGTGTACCATCAAGATCAATCATAATTTGGTCTATTTCTTTTTGATTTAAAACATTTTTACCAAGCAAAGCCGGAGTAATTATATTATTTATTTTTTTAATTGCATTTTTAACACCTTTTCTATCATCATCCCTTAATTCATGAGCTTCATGCATACCAGTACTTGCTCCAGATGGGACAGAAAAACTATCAAAAAAATCCTCAACGGAAACTGTTACTTTTAATGTAGGATTTCCTCGTGAATCTTTAATCTCTTCCCCTTTTATATCACTAATTTTATAAATTTTCTGTTTTACCATAACCTTTTAATTTTAGCATATTTTTGGTAGTATAAAAACATGTTTAATAAATTGATTGCTATAAGAAATTGGAAAATAAAAATAATTTACAAATATATACTAAAACCTATATTTTTTAAATTTGACCCAGAAAAAATACATGATTATTTTATATCAATCGGTAAATTTTTGGGTAAATTCTATATAACTAGAAAAATAACTGGTTTTTTCTTTAGATATTCCAACCCAACCTTAGAGCAAAGAATTTTAGGTATTGATTTTAAAAATCCTGTCGGACTCGCTGCTGGATTTGATAAAAATGCAATGTTAACAGATATTTTGGGAGATGTTGGTTTTGGTTTTGAAGAAATTGGGTCAATCACTGGCGAAGCATGCCAAGGAAACACTAAACCACGACTCTGGAGACTTATAAAATCAAAAGCTTTAGTTGTATATTACGGTCTTAAAAACGATGGTTGTGAAATCATTTCCAAAAGATTAAAAAATAAAAAAATTAATATCCCATTAATGGTAAGTATTGCCAAAACAAATTCAAAAGAAACAGCTGAAACAGAAAAAGCAATTTTAGATTATTTCAAGGCTTATGAAGCTTTTATTGATATAGGAGATTTTACTGTAATAAATATAAGCTGTCCAAATGCTTTTGGTGGCCAACCTTTTACGGAGAAAGAAAAGCTTAATGCCTTGCTGGAAAGAATAACTTCCATATCAAAAACAAAACCAATTTTCATTAAAATGGCACCTGACTTAAAGCAAAATGAAGTAGACGAGATAATTTCTCTTTCTCAAAAATTTAATATTGATGGATTTATTTGTACAAATTTAACTAAAGACAGAGAAAATCCAGAAATAAAAAAGAAAATAAAAGATACTCTAACAGTAGAAAAAGGAGGAATTAGTGGAAAAGTAGTAGAAGATCTTTCAAATAAGATGATCAGATATATTTATAAAAAAACAAATGGAAAATTTATTATTATTGGAACTGGTGGAATATTCTCTGCCGAAGATGCTTATAAAAAAATAAAAGCAGGTGCTTCTTTACTACAACTAATAACAAGCATGATTTTTGAAGGACCTCAAATAATAAGCGAAATTAATTTAGGATTAGTAAAACTTCTAAAAAAAGATGGTTTTGAAACCATTTCAGAAGCTATTGGAAAAGAATAAGTTAATTATAAAAAATTAAGTCACACTATTGTACAATTCTTCCGTCATCGAGATGAATAATTCTTTCTGCTATTTTACTGTATTCCACTTCGTGAGTAACCATAATAATCGTTTGTCCTTTTTTATGTAATTCTTTAAAAATTTCCATAATAACACGAGAAGATTCATTATCTAAATTAGCTGTAGGTTCATCAGCAAATAAAATTTTTGGTTCATGCGCTATAGCACGAGCAATACTGACCCTTTGTTGTTCTCCACCAGACAATTTACTAGGCAAATTATTTAATCTTTTTCCTAACCCAACAATAATAAGAGAATTCGAAGCTTTTTCATAAGCTTCTTTTTCAGAAACTCCTTTCATCAAAAGTGGCAAAGCAACATTTTCAAGAGCAGTCATTTCAGGAAGTAAAGCATAATCTTGAAAGACATATCCTAATTTCGAAAGACGAAAGAAGGTTTTTTCTTCAATAGTTAAAGAAGAAGTATTTTTATTATCTATAATTACTTCCCCAGCAGTTGGCTCATCTAAAAGTCCCATTTGGTAAAGAAGAGTACTTTTACCAGCACCAGAACGTCCCATAACAGCAATAAATTCTCCTGTTTTAGCCTTAAAATCAATTCCTTTAAGAACTTGAATTTCACTTTCTCCGTCTTTAAATGTTTTTACTAAACCTTTTATTTCAATCATAATTTTTTTATTTTCTACCTAAAATCGAATCTAGGGTATTTTTACGAACTACTAAACGAGCTGGGATAAAACCAGCTATAATAGTAGTAACCATTAAAAGCCCAACTCTCAACATTGTTCCCCCTATTGGAGCAACTAATATTCCATCACTAAAAGGGAAATCGATCGGATGAGCAGCGATAGCTGGTTGTAAAAAAGCATACAAAATTATAATACCAATTACAGAACCACAAAATGCATAAAAGAAAGATTGTAGAATATAAGAAATTTCAATTGCTTGTTCACTGATCCCTATTCCCTTCAAGATACCAATATATTTTCTACGAGTAATGGCGTTTATGAAAATTACAATAAAAATGGTAATGGAAGCAACAACCAAACCAATAGAACTTAAAACATTTCCAAGTAATGCAAAAGTATCTTTCATGTCCTTAATAAATTTTGGTTCACCGTCTGAAAATGTTTGGACTTTTGCTACTTTATCAACTCCACTTTTTATCAAAATATCTCTAACCAAAGCAGGATCAACTCCCGATTTTATTTTTATAGGAATTTCAGAAACATTATAATCACTACGGCCAACCATACTCCTAAGCTGAGAATCAACCATAAATACTCTCATAGAAAGTTCGTCCACTTTTGATTTTATAATTCCTTTCACAGTAACTTCTCTTTCTACTTCACCAACTTTTATTCTTATTTTTGTTCCTGGTTCAATATTATCAAGAGCAGTAAATCCTGGAGAATCAATCGGTAAATATTTTTTCACTAGATAAGCGCCCAATAGAACCTGATCATAATCTCCACGAGAAAGATATTCTCCCTCCACTACGAATTTTGAAAGACTAGTCACTTCATTTTCAGTAATAGGGTCAATCCCAACAATGGAACCAGCGGCAGTATTTGGTTTTTCTTTTTCATTAGTTCGAGTTTTATAGTTAGCTTCCAAGGTTACACTACTTAAATACCTCCCTGAAAATTTATCCACTTCTGGAATATTTTTTATAATACCCATAACTTCCGGACTATTTTCAATATAAGTTTTGTTGTTTAAGGTAGAGACAATAACATCACTTGTATAATAAGTATGAACTTCATTAATAGCTCCTTGAATAAGTCCTACTAATATTCCACTAACAACCACCAAATTCAAAAAAGTAAAAAACATAACAAAAACTATCAAAACTGTAGTCCATGGATTTGATCGTTTTATTTGACGTTTAGCCAAAAAGAAACCAATGCGAAGATTAAGAGAAGAAAACATATTACTTTATTTGTGGATTAAGAATAACAACTTCTCCATCTGATAATCCTGAAAGAACTTCAGCCTGTCCTAAAGAAGACATCTCACCTAAAACTATTTCCTTATCAATAATATTTCTATTTTTCTTTACTTGAACAAATTTTTTACTATCTTTTTCAAAAGTAACACTTTCTGGAATAACTATCACATTAGGTTTGCTAAAAATAGTAACCGCTACATTAGCTGTCATGCCTGATTTTATGCGATCATCTTTTTCTATAAATTGAAGTCTTACTTTATAAGTAGAAACTCCATCTCTAATAGTCTCAGCTGGATCAATTGAAATAACTTTTGCTTTAAAATAAACATCTTCTCCGTAAGCATCAAGGGTTATTTTTGCTTCATCCCACAATTTTATCTGAGCAATATTAACTTCTGGCACAAAACTTTCTATCTGAAAAGTATCGGCACTCATTATTGAAATCAAAGGAGTATTTGCAGAAGCCATTTCCCCAACCTTTGCATCTATTTTTGTGATTATTCCATCAAAAGGTGCTCGAATATAATAATCTGCCAATTCATTTCTGGCTTCTCGTAAAGCATTTTCTTTTTGTTTTACTGAGAGTAAAGAACTCTGTATATCTAAATCAGAATAAGAAAAAGCATCTTTGTAATCTTTAATACTTGTTTTAATAGAGAGAAGCTTTGTGAGATGTTCATTTATAGTATTAGTGTATTCATATAAGGTATCTTGCGAAGAAGAATATTCTGAGACAGAATCTCTATCTTCTGCTAAGAAGTCAACTAGATTTTTAGTACTCTTTATAGCATCCATGAAAATTTTAGTAGTATCATAAGTTTCATTTATTATATTTTCGATATCTTGTCTTGGAGAATTGCGATCCAATACTCGAAAATCTACCCTATTTTGTTGAAAAGCATTTTTTGCTTTGTAATATAAACTCTCTGCTTCATCTTTATAATCCAAGGCATTCTGACCACTGTTTCGTGTAGTATTATCAGAAACATTATCTTTGCCCAATAAATCATCTAACCCAGTGATAGTAGGAAATAAATCAATAAAAGCATCTGATACTGCAATAAAACCATCATCATAAGCTTTTTGTAAATCAGAGCTTAAGTTTTCATCTGAACTTTCAAGTTTAAGTTTTTCTAAAGATAATTTAGCATTTTCTAAACCAATTTCCGCGTCATGAACTGATTCTTGAGCATCTTTATCATCAATTTGAGCAATCACAGCACCAGCTTTTACTATTTGTCTTTCAGGAGTTGACTGATCCATCGAAAAATAAATCCAATCAATTCGTCCACTATTTTTAAAACTTAATTCAACATTACTAAAAGGAACAACCTTTCCAGAAACAGAAACCTGATCGACAAAATTACTTGTTTTTATTGTTATTGTTTGTTCATTCCCATTTCTATTTTTAAAAATAAAAATTACAAGAACCAATAAAACAATAGTTCCAACAATAACAATAATTTTTTTCTTTTTTGATAAAGATTTAAACTTTTCTATCATATTTTTATAACAATAATTTTAATAATAAGTAAAAATAAAATAATTTAAACTAAATTTCGTAACTCCTGCTCATATTTTTTCATTACCTCAAAAAAATCAGTCTGCTATCTATTATAGCAAAGTCTTCACCAACTTCCAATTTTTTTCTTTTTACGAAAAAAATACATTGTTCCTACTGAAAGAACAACAAATAACCAAAAATACAAAAGTCGCACAACCTCCTTTTGATACATGGGTTATACAAGAGCCCAGAAATATTGATTTATTTTCCACTTTTGCTCTTTTTGTCAAGTAAAATTATTTTTCAAATTGTTTAATCTAAAATAAGAAAATTTGGGAGTTCTGGTAACAATTCTTTTGTTTCGACATCAAGTGCCTTAAAACAAGATTCGCATATTGTTGCGGAAAATATTTTATCGGTTTTCTTATTCATGATTTTCTTCATACTAAAAAGCAAATCTCTCCTTTCCGTTGCGCGTAATTTGCCAATATGAATATTTTTCAAGATTTGTTTAAATCCAAAATCTTTACACTTACTAATAGCCTGAGTATGCCTTTTTGCACTACGCGTATTCCACCCCAAAATAATTGCTAAATTTAAATTGTTCATTTTAATTTTATTAAAGGCATATTAAACTTGAAATGTGATCTAAAAGGAGTGTAATGCTCGTTCCCCTGAAATACCCTTGCAATAGAACGAGATTGCTCTTTTATTATGGCCTTAAGTGTCAAATTTTTTCCTTTCCAAGGAAACTTTTCATTCAAACGAGCAAGAATAACTTTAAGTATTAAAGATTTACCCTTCTTGGAAAGCTCAAAAGAATATTGACTGGTGCGTTTGAAACATTTCTCACGGTCTATTTTGTCTTCAATAAAAAGAGGAAAAATAACAGAATCCACCATAGTTACCCGAAATTCTTCAACAAGATCATATTCCAATGAAGCTTTGCCGTATCCTTCAGAATGAAAAATTCCCAAAGTCGGATCAAGCCCAGCACCAAAACAAGCCCTGCCAATTTCGTTGTACATTATTCCGTATCCGTAATTCAAAGCGCTATTAAATTTATCCCTACCCTGTGGTTTGCGTCCTGAAAAAATAAAAAGTTTTCTTAAGGCGTAATAGTATCGGGTCGCTACATGGCCTTCTATCCCGCGAAGCATTTCTTTTCCTTTTTCTGTCGCCGGCACAGCATCTACTTTTTCCAAGACCATTTTGGCTTGTTTTATTTCGCTAGATAAATCTTTTCCATAAAATCCCGTCCAATAGCACATATAATCAATTTGGTTTAAGCATTTAGCTTTTACAAAAAGTTTAGCAAGAGCAATTGTTTTTTCTACAGAAATTGCCGTTTCAAGCTGAGCTCGTCTTGTGGTAGCTAAACCTTTTGGATCACTAGACACAAATCTGCCATATGGCCTTAGGTATCCCTGTAAGGATATATCCACATCATATTTCCACGCCAATAAAATAGCTGAGCTTGTCAAACTAACAGGACAAAAAATAGTTATCTTTTCTATCTGCCTAATCGGATATTCTTCTCGTGGGCGCTCTACTCCTTCCATTTTTGGAAACGATAAAACAATGCGTTCTTTTGTGCAACTAATTTTTGTACCAAAAATATTAATTAGTAAATCCATCTTATTATTATAATAAGACATAAAATATTTTTGTCAAAGAGATTTATTAACACATATTCTTACTATTTCTTAGTCAAAAGAATCATTAAATCTGAAACATTAGCTCCTGTTGGTCCGATCATTATCATATCACCAGATTTTTGGAAAACTGGATAAGCATCAAAACGATCTATATAATCATCTAGATTTAAACCTAATTTTTCTATCTTTTCTAAAGTAATCCTATCAATCACAGCACCCGCAGAATCACTATTATCCATACCATCTGATGCTAAAGACATAAATACAGAACTAGCATCCACAAGCTTGTTTTTAAGCGCTCTGAGCCCCATAAATAGGTTTCTGCCACCACTTCCACCCTTCTTAGTTACTTCAAGCTTAGGCTCTCCTGCTACAAGTATTACTGTATTTTCTTTTTGAGCTCTAAATATTTTTTTTAATGCTTCATCTACTTCTTCATAAAGCTCTGTAGAAACAATGCAAGTTTCAAAACCAAATTCTTTAGCTTTTTTATCCATAGCCTCTACTGCTGTTTTATTTGAAACTAAAACAAAATTGTAAACTTTTTCAAAATATTTATCATCTTTAGGTGTTTCAATTAATTCATATTTTCCTAAATTATATTTATCGATTATTTTTTGAGCATCGTTAATTGTTGTTTTGTCTTTATATGTTGTTCCAGATGCAACATCTTCAAATTTATCACCCGGAACATCAGAAAAAATTAAACCAACGACTGTCGCAGGATAAGCAATTTTTGCTAAACCTCCACCTTTCAAAAGTGAAATGTGTTTTCGTACAATATTTATTTCATTTATAGTTTTGCCAGATTTCAAAAAATTTTCATAAAGCATCTTGCCTTGTTCTACCTCGTTTTCTGGATAACACAAAAGAGCAGAACCTCCACCAGAAACTATTACGATTATAAGATCATCTTCATTTGATTGATTTACTATTTCAAATATTTTTTTACCAGCTTCTATATTTGCCTCAGAAGGTCTTGGATGTGTTCCTTCAAAAGTTTCTATATAATCACAACTTATTTTATGAAGACCAATAACAGCACCTTCTTTAATTTTATCTCCAAGAACTTTTTCAAGTGCTAAAACTCCATCACAAGATGCCTTACCAAAACCAACTACCTTTATCCTTTTAAATTTAGAAAGATCAAAATTCTCACCTAAAATACTCAAAATATCATTTTTTAATTTAATAGAATTTAATATTACTTTTTCTGTATTTATAGCATCTAGACCAGACTCTGCTATCTCAAGCGCTAATTTACGATTTTCTGTAATAGCTAGATCATTGAAATTTTTAATCCAATTTCTCATATTTTTTATTTAATTAAATTTTGCAAATTACCAGAAATAAACCCTTTAATATTCTCTTCTGTAGTTTTTACTATTTCTTCTTCAGCTTCTTTAGAATAAAAAGCTACATGAGGAGTAACAATAACATTCGGCATATCTATTAAAACATGGTCTTCTAAAAGAATTTTGTAATCTTTTGGATTTTCCACATGAGGATTACTTAAAACTTTTATTTCCTCCTTAAGATCTCTTTCGCCCTCCAATACATCAAGTCCTGCTCCAGCAATAATTCCCTCTTTTAATCCCCAAATAAGAGCTTCCGTATCAACTAATTCTCCACGAGCTGTATTTATTAAATAAACACCTTTTTTCATTTTTGAAATATTTTCTTTATTTATTAAATGAAGATTTTCTTTGCTATATGGAACATGAATAGTAATGATATCTGACTCCGAAATAATTTCAGGAAAACTTTTATAAGAAAATCCGAGTTCAGTTTCAAGAGCTTTATCAATAGAAGTATTGCAAGCAATAACATTCATCCCAAAACCTTTAGCAATTTTAATTACATTTTTTCCTATTCTACCAGTACCAACAACTCCCAAAGTTTTACCCCTTAAATCAAAACCACGCAAAGGAATAATATTAAAACTATCATCCTGCCTTAGTTGACTATTTGCTTTTATAATTTTTCTTGAAAGGCTTAACAAAAGACCAAAGGTAAATTCCGCCACAGTAATAGACCCATATGATGGAACATTTGATACTTTTATTCCTTTTTCTACACAATAAGCAATATCAATATGATCATATCCTGTTGAACTTGTATTTATAAATTTTAAATTTGGCAGTAAATCAATAATTTCTTTATTAATTACCGAATTTGTAAAAACAGAAATAATTTCCACTTCTTTATATAAATTCACATTTTCTATTGTTAATTTTTCGCCAGAATACGAAATGTCATAATCTGAAAAAAATTTCTCTAAAATATCTTGTTCTGATTTAAATAATTCAAAAAATGCTATTTTCATAAGCTTATTATATCATAACATAGCATCCACAACTAAAAGTTTGTGAGGATGATGATGTCCATTTATTATTCTTATTTTGCCTTTTGAAATCTTAAAATACGAAGCTAAAAGTTCTAAAACTTTTTTATTAGCCATATTTTTTTCTGCTTTTTCCTT
>Ga0172380_10001652_pt1 | contig 38025 bp, 42 predicted proteins | sample Leawe162metaG_FD_119747 | JGI IMG/M metagenome (GOLD analysis project Ga0172380, IMG submission 119747) | Leachate microbial communities from a municipal landfill in Southern Ontario, Canada - Leachate well 162 metaG | ecosystem: Engineered > Solid waste > Landfill > Unclassified | place...
AAAAACAAATTCATAAAGTATCGGCGGAAGCTGGGATAAAAATAAAATTAAATCAGGCGGAGTTAGAAATTTTGAATCCGCGCGGAGTGGCGCCAACAGGAAAAGTGAAAGATACAAATATGTATAGTGTGGTGGCGAAATTAGTTTTTGGCCAAAATTCATTTTTATTCACTGGTGATTTTCCCGATACGGAAGAGAGAATAATAATCCAAGAGTCGGTTGATTTGTCGGCTGCGGTTTTGAAAGTGGCACATCATGGTTCGAAATATGCCACGACCGCAGAATTTTTGGATAAAGTGCAACCGCGGGACGCGATAATTTCGGTCGGCAAAGATAATCGCTTCGGCCATCCGACAGCAGAAACTTTAACTCGCTTGCGGGAGCGCGGAATAAATATTTTCCGCACGGATGAAAGCGGGGATATTGAATATAATTGTGCTAATTTTGATTCAGCTTGCGCAATGGTTGCCAAGTAAAATACCGTGTGATAAACTAGATTCTAGTAATTAATATTTTTTAAAAGTTATGGAAAATCATCCAAGCAAGGAAAAAACACTGGTAATCATTAAGCCAGATGGAATTCAAAGATCACTCGTGGGGGAAATCGTTAAGCGTTATGAACGCGTTGGATTGAAGTTGGTGGCGATGAAAATGATGGTGGCAACTGAGGATATGGCCATTAAACACTATTACGAAGTTGGCGGAGATGCTTGGTTAGAAGAAGTAGGGCGAAAGGCAAGAGCTTCATATGAGAAAAAAGGATTGAAGTCACCGTATGAAACAAACATGGACAATGGTCGCGCAGTTATGGTTTCCAATGCAAAATATTTGAGCGCTGGTCCAGTCGTGGCAATGGTTTGGCAAGGAAATCAAGCTTGCGCCCTGGTGCGAAAAATTACCGGAGGAACTGAACCATTAACAGCGGATGCTGGTTCAATTCGCAGTGATTTTACTTTAGACACTTTCGCTTTGGCCGATGTTGACCAACGAAGTGTACGAAACTTATTGCATGCTTCGGGAAATTCAGAAGAAGCGGAAAAAGAAATTCCAATTTGGTTTGCTGCAAATGAAATTTTGGAATATAAGCACATTCAAGAGGCGATTCTATACGATGTAAACTTGGATGGAATCTTAGAATAAATATATTTTTGCCCACATTACAGTCCCGAGTATTCGGGGCTGTTTTTGTTTATGTAATTTGACAGAAATTTATGAATTTGGTAGTCTGGCAGTATGAATACCGTAGTAACCAAAACAGTTTGTAGAATTTATTTTCTGCTACTCATTATCTGGCTTAGCCAGGTCGGTTTTGGTTTGCGGAAAATGAAGCTTGTAATGTAGAACAAAAACATTTTCGATAAATCAAAGCCGATCTCTCTGGGATCGGCTTTTTTTAATTTAAATAAATTATTTTAAACACATGAAAAATAAATTAATCATCTTCGATTTTTTAAGAACTATCTATAATCCAGATGAGGAGAATTTTATTGCTGACGCACTAAGCGTCCTGAAAGAGTTGCGGAGAGAAAATAAAGTTGTTCTATATACAAGTCGAGAAGGCGATAAAAATAGAAAAGATAAGTTAGAGGAATTGCAGTTAAATAGCCTATTTGATGAAGTTTTTTTAGTGGAAAATAAAAATAAAGAAACTCTACAAGAACTTGGCATTGGCTATGAAAAAGAAAATATTTTTGTTGTTGGTGATCGCATTAAAGGGGAAATTAAATTAGGCAATCAAAATGGATTTACGACAGTGTGGTTTAGGCAGGGAAAGTATAAAAACGAATTGCCAAATAATAATGATGAAAAACCGGATTATAGAATAGAGAGCTTAACAGATCTTTTACAACTGAAGAATTAAGAAGCGTATTGCATATTTTACATCAACCTAAATTTAGTAAAAATCAAAACAACGGAGGATGTTAACATGAAGAAAAGTTATGAAACTCAAAATGCAATGGTGGCGTTTTTGTTAGAAATTGGTTTGTGGGAGGATAGTCGGAGGAGATTTGTGCTTCCAGCTGGTCCGCATTTTTTGAGCAGCCAGGATGTTGAAACTGTTAATTGCTTGGGTCCTGCAATTGTTGGTTTTGCAAAAATTGCAGACGAAGCAATGCATGAGGCAGTTGATAAAAATTTATGCAACGATGGAATGGGTTTGTTTCGTCGAGCAGCTACGGCCGGAATTCCAAGATTTAGAGTCGGGTATCAACAGAAGCTCTCAGAAATTGCATCTTCGACCACAAAAGTTGATTTGGTTCGGGGTATTGATGGGAAATTACATGTGGTTGAAATTGATACGACAAATACTCACGGTTTAGGTTATGGGAAAATACTTAAGTCATTGGAATATTTGCACAATGCTGAACATCAAGGTTTCGTGGGGACAGAAGCGGTTCTCAATCATTCACCGCTTTCAGTTATTGTTCCTTTTCGTGATCGTTTTCATGAGGGGGAATGGTATTCAACAGCGAACTTGATTGATACTTTGACATTTCATCGAGAAATAGAAAGTGTCTCAAGTGATTTTCAAGGTAAGACAGTTTTGGACATTCATCATCGCTTGGAAAAGTCGTTTCAGCATGAGCTTGTCGCAATGGCTGAGGCTGGTGAATTGAAATTGCTTGTTCCGCCAAAGGACAAGCTTGGAACGAAAAATATGCTGCCACTTATTTGGAATAAACAGGCAGGAGAGATTCTTAAGGAAAAAGGTCTTACTGCTGAATCGTTTGAAATTTTGCATAAGCATGTTCCAGAATCTTTGTTTGCAAGCAAACGAATGTCTTGGGAAAAGTTTTCTGATGCAGATTGGTTAGCTAAAGAAGTTGTTAGTAATGCTATGAAAGGTGTATCTGCACCTTCAACTATCAATACTAACAAAATTGGTGAGTTTCAATTCATCTTGCAGAGAAGAATTTCTCAATGCAAGCAGGCCTTTAAATTCTTTGGGGAAAATGGGACGGAAGAGGCAGAGCTGTTTTCTCGGTATGTGGTGTATTTTGATCAAGGCGGTTGGCCACTGAATGTATTTACACGGCAACAAATGAAGAATTGACACATGGTGGAACGGGGGCAGTTCTAGGGGTATGTTCTTTTTAAGGCTCTTACATAGTGTTTTAAAATTGAAGATGGGTAGTTGAAAAATTTCAACCGCCCATTATTTTTTTGAAAAAAAGCAATAAAAAAATCCCCATAAATGAAAGGGGAATTTTTTGTAAGCTTATTTGGCCATTGTTTTGATGCATCTTGTGCAAACTTTTCTTTTTGCCCCATCAATTTTCTTGGCTTGCAAATTGATACTGAATCTTCGAAGGGTTTTTACATTCGAATGACTGACTTTGTGTCCGGTTTGCGTTCCGCGTTCACAGACGTAACATAATTTACTCATATAAAAATAGTAACTAGTAATCGGTAACTAGTAGCTAGTAATTAGTGTGGTGCTAAAGCACCTTTTACTGATTACTGATTACTGATTACGGATTACTAAAACAGTTGCTTATTAACGGAATTTAGTCTATCATAGTAATAAAGTTTTGGCAAATAAATATTAAAGGAATTGTGATGCAAGAAGTTTTTTTAGTCATTTTCTATGTTTTCATCCTTATTTACTCGGCAATTATCCATGAAGTGGCGCATGGTGTGATGGCTCTGTGGCTAGGGGACGCGACGGCGAAATATGCCGGCCGCATCACCTTTAATCCATTATCGCATATTGACCCGATGATGACCATTATGATGCCGATTATGATGCTTATTCTTAGTGGTGGTGCCTTTGCTTTTGGCGGAGCTAAGCCCGTGCCATATAATCCCTATAATCTGCGAAATCAGAAATGGGGGCCAACTCTTGTGGCTTTTGCTGGGCCATTATCAAATATCATTGTAGCTTTACTTTTTGCTGTAATCGGGAAATTACTTATTATTCCCGTGGCGATTAAGCACGACATTGTCATGAGCTTAGTCCATGCCAACTGGAGCGGATTAGCAATCTTGGCGGCTGGTTCAATTGAGGCAATTTTCTTTGTGATTTGCGTGATGGCAATATTTTGGAATGTGCTTTTAGCCTTTTTTAATCTTATTCCTATTCCACCGCTCGATGGGTCGAAGTTGCTTTTTGCTATTTTGCCAATAAAGACCGAAACCATGGCTATTCTCGAGCAATTTGGCTTTATTGCGCTATTTTTTGTTATTATTGTGTTTTCTACTCCATTGGGTATTTTTCTGGGCTTTATGTTGGACCTATTTATGCGCCTAACTATTTGACACATCCGAAAGTTTAATATATGATTGTTTTACTAGTTATATGGGTAAAAATGATTTATCTCAATGAGTTGCTTTGCGATAAATTTTTATTAAATAATAAATTCAAGAGAAAATGCCGACAATCAATCAACTAAAGAAAAATCCAAGAAAAGCAACCGGGAAAAAGACGAAATCTCCGGCTTTTCAAAATGTTTTTAATACAATCAAAAATCGACCGGTAAAAACAAACAGTCCGTTTAAACGCGGAACTTGTTTAAAGGTAAGTACTACCACTCCAAAGAAGCCGAACTCCGCTTTACGAAAGATTGCTAGAGTAAAATTGACAAATGGAATGGAAGTAACGGCTTATATTCCAGGAATCGGACATAACTTACAAGAACATTCAATCGTGGCTATCCGCGGAGGAAGAGTAAAAGATCTTCCAGGTGTGCGTTATCATATTGTACGCGGAGTACTCGACAGTGCTGGTGTGGCTGGCCGAAAGAGAAGTCGCAGTAAATATGGAGCGAAACGAGAAAAATCCAAAGAATAATAAGTAGCCAACCCCAGAACCAATTCCGAATATAGATTGCAGTTAATATAGAACTATACTCACGGAATCGCCTGCGGCTTGGATTGATATATTATCTTAATTAATTAATGAATTGGTACGGGGTCAGCATTTTATTGCTACTCGTACCTCGTAGATAAAATGCCGAGAAGAAAAAGAGTTTATGATAAGATGGTGAAACCGGATGCAAAATACGGTAATTTGTTGATTGGAAAATTCGTGGGAAACATCATGCGCGATGGAAAGAAGTCAATCGCGGAGAAAATCATGTATGATACCTTTGACATTATTCACGAAAGAACTAAAAAAGGTGGTTTAAATATTTTTGAACAAGCAATCAAGAATGTTTCTCCATTGATTGAACTTAAGTCAAGACGAGTGGGTGGAGCAAACTATCAGGTGCCAATTCCAGTGTCAGGCGAAAGAAGAACAACTTTAGCGATTAGATGGATTAAGGCGGCTGTTTCCGGAAAGAAAGGCAAGAGAATGGCAGAAAGATTAGCTGATGAATTGATTGATGCTTCTAATAAGACTGGAGCTTCAATGAAGAAAAGAGAAGATGTGCATAGAATGGCGGATGCTAACAAGGCCTTTGCTCACTTCGCATAAATTTGAAACATATTTATCCGCAGTACTGATTAAGAATATGGACTTACTATTTGTATGATTTGTATTTTAAATCACCTGCGGTTTGTTTTTTAAATAATAATAAAATTAATACGAGAATTGAGGATAAGCTATTTTTTAGCTTTTCATTTCGCTCCTATAGACAAAATGTCCAGAGAATATCCAATTGAAAAGTATCGTAATATCGGAATTATCGCGCATATTGATGCCGGAAAAACTACTACCACGGAAAGAGTCCTTTTTTACACGGGAATCACTCATAAGATTGGAGAGGTGCATGAAGGAGCGGCGACAATGGACTGGATGGAGCAGGAAAAAGAACGGGGAATCACCATTACTTCTGCAGCGACAACTTGTTTTTGGAAAGATCATCAAATTAACATTATCGACACCCCAGGACATGTTGATTTCACCGTGGAGGTGGAGCGTTCAATGCGCGTCTTGGATGGCGGTGTAGTAGTTTTTGATGGAAAAGAAGGCGTGGAACCGCAATCAGAAACTGTGTGGCGCCAAGCGGATAAATATAACGTGCCAAGAATTTGTTTTGTAAATAAGATTGACAAGGAAGGCGCGGATTTTTTCTATTCCTTAGGAACAATTTGGGATCGCTTAACTCCAAATGCCGTCGCGGTGCAAATTCCGATTGGAGAACGTGGAGATTTCGCTGGAGTGGTTGATTTGTTGACCATGAAGGCTTTCACTTTTGAAGGTGATATGGGAGAAAAAGTAATCGAAGGAGAGATTCCAGCGGAATATTTGGAAAAAGCGAAAGAATGGCGAGAAAAGATGGTGGAAAAAATTGCGGAGAACGATGATGCTTTGACAGAGAAATATTTAAATGGAGAAGAGCTTTCTGTTGAAGAATTGAAAGCGGCGCTACGAAGAGAAGTTATTGCCGTGAAAGTAATTCCGGTTTTCACAGGGACGGCCCTTCGAAATAAAGGTGTGCAATTAGTTTTGGATGCCGTGATTGATTATTTGCCATCGCCAATTGATGTGCCAGCAATCAAGGGTACAGAAGTGGATGATATTACTAAAGAATTAGATGTTTTTCCAAAAGACGATGCTCCGTTTGCGGCTTTGGCTTTCAAAGTAGCAACTGATCCTTTTGTTGGACAAGTAACATTTTTCAGAGTTTATTCTGGGTCAGTTAAAGCGGGTTCATACGTTTTGAATTCTTCAAAAGGCGAGAAAGAACGAATTGGACGAATCTTGCGTATGCATGCAAATCATCGTGAAGAAGTGGATGAAATTCATTCTGGTGGAATTGGTGCGTTAGTAGGAATGAAAGCCACAACTACTGGTGATACTTTATGTGCATTGGAACGACCAGTACTTTTGGAATCAATTACTTTTCCAGAGCCAGTTATTTCAATTGCGATTGAGCCAAAAACTAAGGCGGATCAAGAAAGAATGGGTATGGCACTTAGAAAGTTATCCGAAGAAGATCCAACTTTCAAAGTTCGCACGGATGAAGAAACAGCGCAAACTATTATTTCTGGAATGGGTGAATTGCATTTGGATATCATTGTTGACCGTATGAAGCGCGAATTTAAAGTGGAAGCGAATATTGGCCAACCGCAAGTTGCATATCGGGAAACAATCAAAGCGACGGCACAAGCGGAAGGAAAATATATTAAACAATCCGGTGGTCGCGGACAATATGGTCATTGTTGGATCAAAGTTGAACCACAAGAACCAGGCAAAGGATTTGAATTTGTTAGCGAAATTAAAGGTGGAGCTATTCCACAAGAATATATTGTACCAATTGGAAAAGGAGCGAAAGATGCAGTTGATGGTGGTGTGTTGGCCGGTTATCCATTGGTGGATGTTAAAGCGACGGTGTATGATGGATCATTCCATGATGTAGATTCCTCTGAAGCTGCCTTTAGAATTGCTGGATCAATGGCGACTAAAGAAGCTATCAGAAGAGCAACCCCAGTTATTCTTGAGCCGGTTATGAAAGTTAATGTTATTACCCCTGAAAGTTTCATGGGTGATGTGGTTGGTGATATCAATTCTAAGCGAGGAATTATTCGTGAGATGAATGATCGTGGTGAAGGTTCTTCTCGAGTCAAAATTATTGACGCAGAGGTGCCACTTTCCTCAATGTTCGGTTATGCTACTCAACTTCGTTCTATGACGCAGGGAAGAGCAAATTATGCCATGGAATTTGGTCATTACGCAGAAGTACCAAAGAATGTTTCGGAAGAAATTATTGGTGGAAAGAAATAAGCCCGAAATTGAAACTGAAAAATATTAAAAGCTTGGCATTTGTTTGCTAAGCTTTTATTTTAGCTGAATAAATTAGAACACATATATATGCTTTGTCAAGCTATTTTTGCTTGACAATTCCCGCTTAAGGGGTATACACTGGTATATTAAGTTTTAAATCAAATGTTATATGTTGCAAGAAAATTTTAGCCAGTTAATTCAAAATAAGAAAAAAGCCTATGCCTTCGCTGTGATTTTAGCGATGCTGGTTATTCTTCCGGTATTTGCTATGGCTGGGCGCGGGCGGGATGTGTATGTTGACACTAAGGCTAATGGCACACAAGACGGGTCCAAGAGCCATCCATACAAAACTATTAAGCAGGCGGCTGACAGGGCAGGAAAGCGCACTAAAATCCATGTTGCTAATGGAACTTATCGTGAAAATATAGAATTAAAAGACGGGGTTAATTTGTATGGACATGACAAAGATAGCGTTATAATTGATGCCAAAAGTGATGATAAAGCGACTGTGGTTATGAAAGATGATACTCGAATTGACAACGTTACTATTAAAAACGGAAAATACGGAATTAAAATTGCTGATGATGAGGAAGCTTCAATTACGGAGTGCATTATCAAAGATAATGACGAAGATGGAATCCATATTGAAAATGCTGGCTTAAAGAAATCGACTACGGTTACAATTTCAAAAAATGAAATCAATGAAAATGGCCGCGCTGGAATTTATTCCGAGAAAAGAAAATTGACTATCATTGATAATGAAATTGCAAACAACGAAAGCAATGGTATTGATCTTGAGAAGTCGGCAAATGCTTGGATTGCTAATAATGAAATCAAAGGGAACTCTGGAAGCGGGATGAAGCTTAGAATTGATGGGTCAAATATCTGGACAAAAAATAATACTTTCCGCAACAATGATCATGAAGGTTTGGAAGTTTATTTTAGCGGAGCTTATGGGCGAATTAATGTAGCTAAAGCTGATTTTATAAAAAATGAGCGCAATGGAGTGGCTAGGATTCAGGATTTCGCGATTAGCGTTAATAGCGAAGGTCTTTGGAATAAATATTTAACTTTTGAGAATAATAATACTTTTTCCCAAAATAAAAAGGCTGATATTGCGGGCGTTATCATAAAGAAATAATAAAATTTAGCGGTACAAGCAGTCTAAAAACCATTCCTCGGGGAATGGTTTTTTAAATTTATATTTTTACTGAATTTATGCTATAATTTGCATAAGCTCTAAAGGGAGCTGATTATGATAATTTTTAAACAAGAGGATATGGAGAAGAAGCCGTATTTGTCGATAATAGTCCCAGCTTACCGTGAGGCGGATAGAATCGAAAAAAATCTTTTGCGCATAAAACAATATTTAGCGACTAAGGATTGGACGTATGAAATTTTGATTGTTACTGATGGATCACCAGACAATACGCCCGCCGTGGCACGTAGCTTTGCAGAAAAAATTGGAAATTTGCGGGTGATTGAAAATAAAGAAAATCATGGCAAGGGTTATGTGGTGCGCCAAGGACTTTTGGAATCCAAGGGAGAAATTCGAGTTTTTCTAGATGCGGATGGCTCTACGGATATTGATCATCTAGAAACTTTTTTACCAGAATTTTCTCAGGGTTTTGATGTGGTAATTGGATCGCGCGAAGCGAAAGGAACATTCATTCAAGTGCATCAACCGCGCTATCGGGAGATTATGGGTGATGGCGGTAACTGGCTGATTCGGATTGTTTTGGGGTTGTGGAGTTTTCCGGACACTCAATGCGGTTTTAAGGTGCTGAGCGCCGAGGCGGCGGAAGCGGTGGCGAGTCGCATGGTGGTGGATCGTTTTGGTTTTGATTTTGAGTTGATTATTATTGCTAAAAAATTGGGCTATAAAATTAAACAAATGCCAGTCAGGTGGATGAATGAAGATGGTTCGTCAGTTGGTTTGACTGGACCGAATGGTTTTATTCAAGTGTTGATTGATCTATTTAAAACAAAGATGCGCATTATGGCGGGCAAATACAATCTGAAAAAATAAAAGCCAATATATAAAATTTCTGCTAAAAATTAAGCAGATTAAAATAAATGAAGCAAAAAATAAAAATAAGCAACAAGCCGAAAATGGGAATAGGCCGGAAATTTGAAGAGCATCAAACAGAATTGCGTCAAGATTTAGTAACTGGTGATTGGGTGGTGATTGCCACCGGCCGAGCGAAGCGACCAGAGGAGTTTGCTAATCATAAAAAAACAGAAGTGCCAGAGTTAGCTGAAGAGGAATGTCCTTTTTGCAATCCAGAAAAAACCAATCAAGAAAAAGATGTTTTGCTATATGCGCGTGCGGATGATGATTGGAGTTTGCGAGTTTTTCCGAATAAATATCCAGCTTTTTCTCGCAGTCGCACCCCGAAGCATTATGAGGAAGGCCCATATTTCAGCATGGACGGCACTGGGTATCATGAGCTTATTGTCACGCGTGATCATCGCAAGCATATTGCACTGTTAGAAACTTTGGAAATAGCAGAAATATTCGACGCCTATCAAAGCCGTTATATCGACTTGATGAATAAGAAAAGTGTTAATTTTATTGAAATTTTTCACAATCACGGCGCTGATTCAGGCTCATCAATTGCGCATCCGCATTCCCAGTTAATGGCTATCCCAGTAATTTCTCCTTATGTTAAAGGGGAGTTGGATGGGGCAGAAGCTTTCTATAAGGCGAATAAGGATTGTGTTTATTGCACGATGATTGAGTGGGAGGGCGAACATGGCAAACGGGTAGTTTTTGAAAATGATAATTTTATTGCCTTTTGTCCATATTCCTCCCGTGCCGCTTTTGAAGTTTGGGTGATGCCAAAAAAACACACCCCCTATTTTGAAAGAATCACAAACGAGGAAAAATTGGAGCTAGCCGAAACAATGCAATTAGTGATGAATAAAATTTACACCGCCTTAAATAATCCGGCTTATAATTTTTATATCCACACTGCTCCTTGCGATGGAAAAGATTATGCGCATTTTCACTGGCACATTGAAATATTGCCAAGAATGGCAATCTGGGGAGGATTCGAACTTTCAACTGGAATTGAAGTTTCCACTATTCAGCCCGAGGCGGCAGCCGAACATTTAAGAAAGCAAGAATAATTAATAGAATAAAGATATATGATTGAAGGGATTATTGCGTTTTTGGCAAAGTTTATAATTTGGGGAATTGATTCATTGGGATATTCCGGAGTGGCTTTAATGATGGCCATTGAAAGCGCGTGCATTCCGCTTCCATCAGAAATTATTATGCCTTTCTCTGGCTCTTTGGTTTCGACTGGCACATTCACTTTATGGGGTGTTTCTTTGGCAGGCGCAATTGGCTGTGTGCTTGGCTCGGCTTTAGCCTATTGGGTGGGATATTATGGCGGTCGGCCAGCAGCGGAAAAATATGGCAAATATGTTTTAGTGACCCAGCATGATTTAAATCTGGCTGATAATTTTTTCAAAAAATATGGGAACACGGCTGTGTTTTTTGCACGCTTATTGCCGGTTGTGCGCACATTCATTTCGTTGCCAGCTGGAATTGCCCGGATGAATTTTTTTCAATTCTCAGTGTATACTTTTCTCGGTTCACTACCATTCTGCTATTTCTTAGCTTACGTGGGGAAAAAAATGGGGGACAATTGGGATACGCTTGGAGGGTATTTTCATAAGTTTGATGCCGTTATCGGGGTAGTAATTTTAATCGGAATAATCTGGTTTATAAAAAGGCATATTGGACTTAGAAAATCATTTCAGGAATCAAATATTTAAAGCTATGTCGGTTGCCGATTGACCAGCTAACGGCCGAAAGAATAAATTGTAAAATGAAATTATATGAAGAAACTAGTGGTTGGAAACTTAAAGATGAATTTGCTTTCTATCAAAGAGCGTTCAACTTATCTTGCTTTAATAAAAAAGGAATTGGGAGTTAAAAAACTTAAAGACATTGAGCTAGTTTTGTGCCCGCCTTTTATCCACTTGGAAGCTTTTGAAAAATTAGGCAAAAAAATAAAACTTGGAGCGCAAGATGTTTTTGCAGAAAATAGCGGTTCATACACGGGAGAAATTTCGCCGTTGATGTTGAAAAATTTTGCTTGTGAATATGTAATTATCGGACACAGTGAAAGACGGCGCTATTTTTCTGAAAATGATCATGAAATAAATGTGAAAATTGTAGCCGCTTTAAAAAATAATTTAAAACCGATTTTGTGCGTGGGGGAAACATTGATGGAAAAAGACAGTCATAAGACCTTGAAAGTTATTACCGCGCAAGTCAAAGAGGCCTTGTATGAAGTGAGTGCTTCGCAGATGGAACGAGTAGTAATCGCCTACGAGCCAATTTGGGCTGTGGGCGCGGATGTGGCGCCAAAAACCAATGAAGTGATGGAAGCACGGCTTTTGATTCGAAAAATCCTAGTTGATTTGTATGGTGTTGAAATAGCGCAGAGTGTGAATATTTTATATGGTGGCAATGTGACGACGGGGACAGTGATGGATGTTTGCCTTAAGGCTGATATGGACGGGGTTTTGATTGGTCGGGAATCTTTGCATCCGCATCAGTTTGTAAAAATCGCCGAGATGATAAATGAAAATAAAAAATAATTAAATGCACCCTAGTTAAATATTCAGTAAAGCTGAATTTAACGGGGCAAGAAAATATGATTGAAAGTGTAAAGGATATTTTAACCAAGGCTAAAGATGGCGGTTATGCGGTTGGCGCTTTTAATACCACTAATTTAGAAACGACCAAGGCGATTGTTGCAGCGGCCAAAGAAATGAAATCGCCAGTGATTATTCAAGTAACGGAAAAAACGATGAATTATGCCGGGGGACGGCAAATTTTTAATATGATAAAAAACGAAGTGGAGTTTTACGCCCCAGAAATTCCAGTCGGCATTCATTTAGACCATGGCAAAAGTTTTGAAATTGTACAACGGTCAATTGAAATCGGATTCACTTCGGTGATGTATGATGGCTCAAGAAAGGAATATGTGGATAATGTTGCGATGACAAAAAAAATTGCTGATTTTTGTCATGAAAGAGGGATTGATATTCAGGCTGAACTTGGAAATGTTCCATATATCGGTGAGGGTGGCGCAGGCAAGGTTGATTGGGATAAGTATATGACTAACCCAGAGCAAGCCAAAGAATTTATCGAGAAAACTAATGCGGACACTTTAGCGGTTGCGATTGGCAACGCGCATGGATTTTTTCTCGAAAGGGAGGTGCCGGATTTTGAACGGCTGGAAAAAATTAGGGCTTTGATTAATATTCCCATTGTTTTGCATGGCGCGTCTGATTGGGAGGATGGGAAGGCTACGCGGGCTATTAAGGCTGGCGTCAGCTGTTTTAATGTTGATACCGCGACTCGCATGGCTTTTGTGAATAACTTGATGAAAACTATTCGTGACCAAAAACATGAAGTTTCTTTTGATTTAAGAAAACTCTTGGGAGATGCTAGCGCATCGATTAAAGAAGTAGTGATGGAAAAAATGCGACTTTTTGGAAGTGATGGAAAGGCTTAATTTGTTTTCAAATTTATTTTTAGCGGAGCAGAAATGCTCCGCTTTTGTTTTTTGTGATATAATGCGGGTAAGATAATCAAATAGAAGCGATGGAAAAAAATAAAGTTAAAGAAATATTCACTTGGCTAGTCGTTGCAGGTTGGCTGGTCGTGATTTTCTCTTTTTCGGCGATAAAGGGCACGGGTGATCATGCCTTCAGTTGGGCCTATTTTTTTGAGCGAAAAAGCATGCATGTAATCGAATATGCTATTTTAGCCGCTCTTTTTTACCGAGCTTTTTCGCAAAGTTTTGCTATGAAAAAAGCTTTATGGTTTTCATTAGCTTGTTCGTTGCTGTATGCTGTGTCTGATGAATGGCATCAAACATTTGTTTTTGGCCGAGAAGGAGTGATTCGCGATGTGTTGATTGATTTAGTTGGTATCAGTATAGCGGTATTTTTTCTCTGGAAATTTAATAAAAAAAAGAATGTGTCTGACAATTCCTAAAAAAGTTATTGCGATTGAAAAGGATGTTGTGGTGACGGAAGATTTTCAAGGCAATAGACAAGAATTGAAAACTTTGATAGAGTTATCTGTCGGGGATTTTGTCTGTTCCCAGCAAAATGTAGTCATAGACAAAATGTCGTCCGAAGAGGCACAGGAGATATTACAATTAGTTCTTAACATTAAAAACACAGAAGGGGGTGAGAAAAAATGAGCTTAAAAATTACTAAAGAGGCCTTGCAGTTGTTAGCAATGAATAATGCCAGTTGTAAGGTTTTCGGGGAAAAGAAAACTCGCAATCTTCGTTATTTGACCTTGCGAGCAATAGAATGTCGTGATTTTGATTTTGCGGAGCTAGTTGCTAATTTGCCAGAAGTGGGAATTATGTATAAAAGCCTCGAGATTTTAGCTAAACATTCCAAGCGAGATGTTATCGACATGGATGTGATGCTAGAATTTCTCGGCGGGAAATGGCATTTAGACTATGTCATGGAACAAGCTAATTTTGCGAATTTGGAAAAAGTTTTTGGGAAGGAATTTTCCCAGCAATTCATTTTTTCTCATGCGCTTATTCCCGTGCGCCTGACTAAGGTTGTTGATGGTTTTGAGGCGATATATGAAAATGGCCAGGCTAAAGTTCAGATCAAGAATTTTATCCAGCATCCGCTTGTCACCCAGGAACTTGGTGTTGGGCGAGTGGTTCTCTTGCATCAAGCTTTGGTTGTGGCTATCGCCGATGAGTCTGTCGCCAGAATATTGCTCGAAAAAGAGCTTTCTGAAGAACGGTTTATGGCCGTAGCGCGGGAATTAACCAACGTTGATTATGAAAAATTCTGGGACTTGAAAGCGTGGACAATTAAAACGATAGAGAATCTTGGGGTCTAATCATTTTCAGAGCTTGAGAGGTGGTTGCATTTGCATATGCGCCCACCTCTTTTTTGTGGCAATTTTTTAAATAAAGAGGCTCTAGATAGGGCAAAATTAATCTTAGCATTGACAAAACACATAAAATGTGCTACAATAGCAAATCAGTACGTTAAAAATTCAGCAAGACAAAAATATTTTACGGAACAGCGAAAAGGTGATTGCGTACAGTCGCTTTCTGGTTGTTCCGTACTATTTTAGGGTTAACGGGTGGTCCGCTAGCTCAAGCAAAAATCTTTTTAAGGAGAATGGAGATGAAGAAGCAAGTAATTCTTGTGGCAGTGGCAGTAGGGATGTTTTTTGGTTGTTCTGTGGCATTTGCTGGATTGGATATTGTACCTTGGTCATACACAACTGGGGATAAGCAAGTTTTTTCATTTAGTTTTCCGCAAGGCACGGACCAGGAAATTTCAGTGACTGTTTCCGGTAAAAAGAAGAACACGGCGGTAAATATGGATGCCTCGGATGACCGGGTTGAGGTAGAAGCTTTTGCACCCGGAAATTATGTTATCCACGCTAGAGTTAAGGCGAATGAATGGTTGCGTCAGGATGTTTCCCGGCCGGTGGTTCTGAACATGGGATATCCCGTTAAGGTGGGAAAAGTTTTTTTCACGAATCACTTCCGTATGAGCCTTGCCGAAGGCGATGTGGGATATAACTTCATTGTGTATCCGCAATTTGGTTATGTGATGCCGGACCGTATTGAAGCGGAAATGACTTTCGGCGACGTGACAAAAACAGTTGCGTTTAACTGCGGGCAGAAATACATTCAGTCCTACGGATATTGCACAACTAGTCTGGTTGAATTTTCGCCAGAGGAATATGTCCAGATAGTCGGGGACACGTATACATGCTTCAAGTCAAAGGATACTGAAAGTTGTCGCATCATGCGATACTACGACTTCCAATAAGCGCTAGAATTGCAACTGCAATTCAAAGCGTTAAAAGGCAGGTGATCATATTATCAAGTTGTTGATAATATGATCCCTGCCTTTTTTGTTGTTAAATGATTTTTTTTTCAGTATTATTTTTTTAAAAAATATGCTAAAATATTTCTATAAGACCGCAGTTAGAATTTGTTGTTTTAACGCGGGTAAAAACATTTTAATCATTAGCTTGTTTTCATTGTTATTAACGTAAGATTGAAGATTTTAATTGGGTGGAACATTTAAAGAAATTTTATAAACCAAAAATTGCGATTGTAAGTTTGACCTCCTGCGAAGGCTGTCAGTTTGCTTTGCTGGATTTAGGACAAAAGTTTTTGGATTTCGCAGGACTTGTGGAGATGATGGATTTTCGCTTGATTGAGGATCAAGAAGATTTGGGTGCAAATTTGGACATTGCCATTATCGAAGGAACGCCAATTACGGATGCAAATATCAAGACACTGAAAGACATGCGCAAAAGAAGTAAGCTGTTGGTTGTTTTGGGAAATTGTGCGGCGATGGGGGGAATTCCAGAAATGAAGAACTATCACGAAGGAAAAAACACTATCAAGCATGTCTATAAATATATCCACGGGATTAATAATCCGGAAATTAAAGAAGTGGATAATTTTGTCAAAGTTGATTTTGTTTTTCCGGGGTGTCCGATTAACGGCGAGGAATTTCTTAAGTATATGCCCGAGATTTTAAAGCTGGTAACAGTGGGTGAGGTTGGTGAGATGCCAAAATTGCCGGATCAACCAGTCTGCATTGAGTGCAAGGCGGCAGGAAATCGATGTTTGTTGTTGGATAAAAAACCATGCTTTGGTCCAATGATTCTAGGCGGGTGCAATGCGGTTTGTCCGACCTCGCGAATGACTTGCCAAGGTTGTCGCGGACTCCGTCCTGGTGGAAATGTGAAAGCGATGCGGGCAGCTTTGAAAACTATGATATCGGATCATGAGTTTGAAAATATTGCAGAAATTTTTGGACTAAGAGATGATATTGAAGAGCGAGAGAAGTTGGTAACTAAAAACCAGTAACTCGTAACTAGTAAAATGAATAAGTCGATTAAAAATTTTTATGATTTAGATGCATGGAATAAGGGACATTCGTTAGTGCTAGAGATTTATGATGTTACTAAGAATTTTCCAAGGGAAGAAATTTATGGAATTGTGAGTCAATTGAGAAGGGCAGCAAGCTCAATAACAGCCAATATAGCAGAAGGATTTGCTAGGTTTCATTTTAAAGATAAGGCTAAGTTTTATTACAATGCTCGCGGTTCAGCCTCAGAAGTCCAAAATTTCTTGTTGTTAGCTAGAGATTTAAAGTATGTAAGCGTCGAGAATTGTGATAAACTAAATGAAAAATCTAGTGAAGTCAGTAGATTAATAAATGGATTAATAAGGTCAATAGAAAATCAAATATAATTTACTGGTTACTGATTATGAGTTACTAGTTACATTAAAAAAATGGATATACGAATAAATCATATTGCAAAAATGGAAGGACACACTGGCTTTATGGCTAGTGTGATTCATGGTGACGTGAAGAGTGCAAAATTTGAGGTGCAAGAAGGCATTCGCTTGATCGAGGGCGTTTTAATCGGGCGACACTACTATGACTTGCCAATTGTGGCGCAACGAATTTGCGGGATTTGTCCAGTGGTGCACAATCTGACTTCAATCAAGGCACTGGAAAATGCAATGCAAGTAAAGGTGTCGCCAGAAACAAAAAAGCTACGTGAATTAATGGAGCTGGGGCAAATCATTCATTCACATGCGCTTCATCTTTTCTTTTTGTCCTTGGCGGATTTTTTGGATATGGATAATGATATTCAACTAATTAAGGAATATCCAGAGGAAACAAAAAAGGCTGTTCGAATCAGAGAGTTTGGCATGGATATTGTGCGGGTAATCGGTGGCCGTGTTGTTCATCCTTTAACAAATGAAGTTGGCGGATTTAAAAAAGCCCCGGATATTGACGCTTTGCGCAAAATTTTGCAGGACAGTGACGAAATTTTGAAAATTGCAGAAGAGTTAGGTGACGTTTTTTCTTCAATAAAAATTCCAGATTTTTCCCGCCCGACTGAATTTGTTGCCTTGGGGAATACGAATGGTTATTCAATTTATGACGGGGATATAATTTCTTCCGAAGGCTTGCATATTCCGGTAGAAAAATTTGAAAATAATTTTCAAGAATTGCAAAAACAGAATGAAGTAATAAAGAAGGTGAATCATGAAGGTAAGAGTTATATGCTAGGAGCGATTGCTAGAATTAACTTGCATCATGATAAATTAACTCCGCATGCGAGAAAATATATGGAAAAATTAGGCTGGAAATTCCCAGATTACAACTCATTCCATAATATTTTAGCGCAAATGGTAGAAGTTATTTTTGCGATTGAAAACTCCCAAAAAATTATTTTAGAACTTTTAAATGCTGATTTGAATGAGGTTATCACCAAGCCCTATGATGTCAGAGAAGGCGTTGGCGTGGCGGCAGTTGAAGCACCTCGCGGAACATTATATTATCACGTAGAGGTGGATGCAAAAGGGTATGTGAAAAATGTAAATATTATTACTCCCACGGCGCAATCATTGGCCAATCTGGAGGATGACATTACTGCCTATATTCCAAGTATTTTACAGCTGAGCGAAAAAGAGCGGGAGAAAAAATTGCGGGCTTTTATTCGCGCCTATGATCCATGCATTTCTTGTGCTGTGCATTAATCTAAACCGAAGTTCTTAACTTTGAAATAATAAGGCTGAGAATTTTTATAGAATTATCTTTTTGTTGCTAATTTATTGCAATATTAATGGTATTGTTTTGATAATTGTTTTTTTGCTTTTGCTAATTACTTTGCATTAGTAATCGTCGTGATGGCGCTGTTGATGGTGTGAACATGGGGTAATGTTGTGATAACTTAATATCGCGTGCGATTCATAATGAAATTAAAGTAGAATAAAAAATTATGAAAATTAAGAAAACAAAAATTTTAAGTAACTATTTTTTCACAATAATTTTTCAAGTGAGTTTGTTCTTTTTGTTTTCCCAAACTGCAAACGCGGCGGTTTATAATATTGGTCCTGGACAAACTTATGAAACTTTCTCGGCGTTTCATACTGCTGTTGTTCCGCTGGCGGGAGACGTAATTGACGGTGGCAATAATGTTTTCTTTGAACAATTAAGTGTGAATGCAGATGGAATTAGTGGTTTGCCAATCATATATCAAAATTTTAAAATGACGGGGGCAGTGACGTTAGGAAGTTGGACTGACTCAGGTGTGAATGGGGAATATTATATTGAAATTCCTTTAGATATTTACGGGACAAGAATGGTTTACGCTTTTATTAAAAATGGAATGTTGGTTAATCACAGATTGGAGGATGTTTCCGTCGGCAACCTTCTTTCTGGCGAGTGGACAAAGGATACTGCAACATCGAGAATCTATTATAAACCCGATGACGGACTGGGGCATGTTTTTGAAGCGGCGACTGGTGATTTGGTGATGGTTAATGGTCATGATTATGTGAAATTTGAGAACCTGCAGATATACGGCGGAACCAATGGTATAAAATCAAACACAAGCATTAATAAATCATATGGTCTCGAGATCACTAATTGTGCTATTTCCAATATGTGGGGGCATGGAATTCAGATTTATAGTTCGGATGGAATGTATATTCACGATAATGATTTGCAGTATCTGCAAAAAGGTGGAGTTAAGGTTGGCGGTGTAGTAGCTGGTCCTGATAAGACCGGGGATAATGTTAGAGTTGAGGCGAATACTTTTTACCGAATTTCTTGGGCGAATGCTGAATATTTATCCGAAGGACATTCGATTGATATTATGCCCTATTCAAATACATCTATAATAAAGAAAAATATCTTCAGGGAAAATGGTTACATTGGCGGGTATCAGTATTCGGAAGTGGATATTGGTTTAGCGCCACTGGACTTTCCGAGGACTTGTGGAAAAAATGTTTCCACTGATGGTGTTGACAACACTACTGTTACTGAAAATTATTTCATTGACAATTGGAATGGCGGAATTGAAAATGGTCCCGACTTAAATTACAAGGGATCAGTAGCATTGATCACTAAAAATATTTTTGAGAATAATGGCCGAGCGTCATCAACGCCAACAGCGGAACATCGTTTGCGTCAGATTTCTACGAAGAATGATTTGGGTGGTAATCTTGATATGGCCTTGCTAATAGCTAACAATACTTTTGTCGGTAATCGAGGATCGGCTGGAAATCCTTCTAATGGTGCGGGTAACATTTATTTGGGAGGATTGGGGGTGATTAGCGGGATAACTATTGAAAATAATTTACATTATAATAATTTGAATAAATTTGATTTTCGAGTTAGCACTCAAAATGGGACTGTTTCATTCGCAGCGGATAATAATTTGTATTGGAGTGATGTAGCTGGAGATCGAATGTTTATCGGTCCAAACACTGGATATCTTGCTTATCCAGTTACTAATTCTTTCGAAGCTTTTATGGCGACAAACAACGCCACAAATGATTTACAAGTTGATCCATTATTTGTTTCAGCGGTAGATTTTCATCTTACCGCCAGTTCGCCAGCTCGTTATGCTGGAAGTGGTGGGGGCGATATTGGTGCATATGAATATCAAATTCCTCCTGATATCGTTGCTCCTGGTATGCCGAGTGGGGTGAGTGTGGAATAGTACTACTAATTAAATTGCCTAATGGATTTTGTGAGTAGCTTGGTGTTGATTTTTGAGGTATAATTAAAATACTAAAAAGTAAGATATAAAATTATGACCGAATTGAATCAGGTATATAAATGCAATGTGTGTGGCAATATGGTCGAAGTTTTACATGTTGGCGCTGGAGAATTGGTGTGTTGCGGTCAGCCGATGGATTTAATGGTGGAAAAAACCGAAGAAGAAAAATATGAAAAGCATCGACCAATAGTAGAAAAAATCGAAGGGGGAATAATCGTGCGTGTGGGATCAGTTCCACATCCAATGGAAAGTGAGCACTATATTGAATGGATCGAAGTGATTACGGAACATCGTACTTATCGAAAAAATCTTGAACCAGGCGTCGCACCGGAAGCGGAATTTTTCCTAGAGGCCGAGCACATGGAAGTGCGGGCCTATTGCAACGTGCATGGTTTGTGGAAAAATTAATTTAGCTTGATAAACATTATGCATGATTTTCTATTGGCTAAAGAAATAATCGACGAAGTTTCGGCAATTATGGAAGAAAAAAAACTTTCCATAGTCAAGAGTGTGGATATTGAGATCGGGATGATTTCTTTGGCGCATGATGGTCATGCGGAACACACGGAAGATATTGATTTGGAAAATTTACAATTCGGGCTTGAGAATATCGCGAGAAATACGAACTTGAAAGATGTAAAATTTAGAATAAAGAAAGTCGCCGGGGATAATTGGAAAATAACAAATATTGAAGCTTAATCTTAAAATGCTTAAAAAATAAATATGACAAAAATTGCAATCAACGGTTTTGGCCGAATTGGCCGACCAAGTTTTAAAATCGCCTTTGAAAAAGAAAATTTAGAAATCGTGGCTATCAATGATTTAACTGATTTGAAAACAGTGGCCCATCTTTTGAAATACGATTCCTCCTATGGAGAATATCATCAAACAGTCGAAATTGATGAGCAAAATTCCTTGTTGATTGTTGGGGGCAAGAAAATAAAATATTTAAGCGAACCAGACCCAGAAAAATTACCTTGGCAAGATTTGGGTGTGGATATTGTTTTGGAATGCACGGGAATTTTTGAAGATCGGGAAAAGGCGCAAAAACATTTAAAGGCTGGAGCAAGAAAAGTTGTTTTGTCGGCACCACCTAAGGGGGACATCCCGGTATATTTGATTGGGGTGAATGAACATGAATATGATGCAGAAAAAGACAATATTATTTCTAATGGTTCGTGCACAACCAATTGCTTAGCGCCAATCATTAAGGTTTTGGATGAAAACTTCGGGCTAGAAAAAGGCTTTATGACCACTACGCATTCCTATACTAATGATCAGCGTTTGCAAGACCTTCCACACAGAGATTTGCGAAGAGCGAGAGCGGCTGCTTTGAATATTATTCCAACCACCACTGGAGCGGCGAAAACAGTTGGCTTGGTGATGAAGCACTTGGAAGGCAAGCTAGATGGAATTTCTTTGCGCGTGCCGACGCCAGTGGTTTCGATTGTGGATTTTATCTGCAACTTAAAAAAAGAAGTAACGGTAGCGGAGATTAATGCGGCTTTTATGGAAGCGATAAAAAGTGAAAAGTTACAGGGCATTCTTGATGCAACAAATAATGAACTAGTTTCGATGGATTTCAAAGGTAATCCGCATTCATCGATTGTGGATTTGCCGTTAACGATGGCCAATGGAAATTTAGTTAAGGTAGTGGGTTGGTATGATAATGAGTGGGGATATTCTAATCGTTTGGTGGAAATGGCGGAGCTTGTTGGCGCAAAGTTATAAACCAAAATTTTTAAAAAACAAAAAACAAAATGTACGACATCATAATACGCAACGGCAACATCGTTGACGGCCTAGGTGGAGAAATATATAAAGCAGACATTGGAATTCGCGATGATAAGATTGTTGCTATTGGTGATTTGCATAATGAAAAATGGGACTTAGAAATTAATGCGACCGATAAAATTGTTTGTCCGGGCTTTATTGATGTGAATAATCACAGTGATGCCTATTGGCAAATCTTTACCAATCCAACTTTAGAAAGTCTAGCGTATCAAGGCATAACTACGATTGTGGGCGGGAATTGCGGTTCTTCTTTGGCGCCATTAGTGGATGCGAGCGCAATTGCTTCAGTGCAGAAATGGTCGGATATAAAAAACATCAATTTAAATTGGCTGACTTTGAAAGAATTCTTGGAAGTATTGGAAACAAAAAAAATGGCCTTGAATTTTGCAACTTTAGTTGGGCATGGAACATTGCGACGGGGAATTCTTAAGGATCAAATGAAGATTGCTGAATCAAAAGAATTGGCTTTTATTGAAAAGATGCTGACGCAATCATTCAAGGACGGGGCTATCGGTATGTCATCTGGTCTTGTTTATACGCATGCCCGTGCGGCTTCAATTCATGAGTTAATTGCTCTGGCGAAAATTATTAAAAAATATGATGGGATATATGTCACCCATGTTCGCGATGAGCGCGAGGGAATTATAAAATCAATTGAGGAGGCGATTCTGATTGCCGAGGAATCAGGAGTGAAATTGCATATTTCCCATTTGAAAATTATGGGAGAAAAAAATTGGCACTTGCTAGATGAGGTTTTGTTTTTGATTGGACGAGCCAAGGAGCGCGGAGTGGATGTCACCTTTGATGTGTATCCATATACCAGCACCGGAACGGTTCTATATACATTGCTACCGAATTGGATTTCGGAAGGCGGAAAGAAGATGATGTTGAGTCGCTTGCGTGACCTTTCAATTCGACAGAAAATTATTAAGGATATGCGCGAATCTGGTTTTGATTATGCGAAAATAAACATTGCCGCTTCGTCGCTAGACAAGTCTTTAGATAAGCGGAATGTCGGTGAAATCGCTAAATCTCACGGAAAATATCCCGAGGAAATAGTCGTAGATGTCTTAATTGCTTCAGAGGGGCGAGTGATTACTTCCATGGAAGTTTTGAATCAAGAGAACGTAGATAAATTAATTCTGCATCCTTTGTCGATGATTGGCAGTAACGGTTCGGGCTATAATGTTGCGCACGCAAAAACTGGCGAACTAGTGCATCCGCGAAGTTTCGGGGCTTTCACGCGCATTCTGGCTAAATATGCCATGGAAGAAAGAAGCATTAGCTGGGAAGAGGCGGTTAAGAAAATGACCTCTATTCCGGCCGAGCGATTTGGCATTAAAGATCGGGGCAAGCTTGCAGAAAACTATTTTGCTGATATAGTTGTTATTGACCGCGATAAGATTGAGGACATGGCGACAACCAGCAATCCATATCAATATAGCAAAGGCGTTGATTTTGTTTTGGTGAATGGGCAAGTAGTGGTGAGCGAAGGTAAGCACACTGGGGCATTGAATGGGGAAATAATCCGACGGTAAGATTTTTTCAGTATGAAGGTTAGTGATTTCAAGGACAAAAAAATAACAGTCATGGGCTTAGGCCTAAACGGCGGCGGTGTTGGTATCGCGCGCTTTTTGTCGTTGGCCGGAGCGCATATCATTATGACAGATATGAAATCAGCCGAAGAGTTGCAAACGTCCGTAGCTGAATTGAAGGATGTACCTAATATTGAATTTGTCTTGGGAGAACATCGCAGGCAGGATTTTACCGAAGTCGATATGGTGGTGAAAAATCCGGGCGTGAAATGGATGAATGAATATATTGTCGCGGCTTTAGAAAAAAATATTCCGGTGGAAATTGATTCCAGTTTATTTTTCAAGCTCTGTCAAAATCCAGTTATTGGGGTGACGGGAACACGCGGAAAAACCACCACCGCGAGTTTGATTTATGAAATTTTAAAAACGGCCGGAAAAAAACCGGTCAAAGTTGGGATTGGCCAGGTTTCAGTTTTGGATAAATTAAATGAGCTAGAATCTGACAGTATTGTGATTTTTGAACTTTCCAGCTGGCGCTTAAGTGCTCTTGGCCGGCACAAGTTGAGTCCGCAAATCGCGGTGATTACGAATATGTATCCTGATCATTTGAACTACTATTCTTCCATGGAGGAATATGTAGCGGACAAAAAAAATATTTTTCGCAGTCAATCGGCGGATGACATTTGTGTGATTAATGCGGATAATGAAATTACAAAAAACTTTGTTGGAGAAATAAAATCCCAAGTGCTTAATTTTTCCAGTAAGGAAAAAGTTGCGGGCGCGTATGTTGCGGATGGAAAGATTTATTTTAAGGGTGAAGAAATTTTAGCCATTGCGGATATTAAGATGCGGGGCGAACATAATGTCAGTAATATTTTAGCGGCGATTTGTGTGGCAAAATCTTTAGAGATTAAAAATGCCGAAATTAAAAAAGCAATTATAGATTTCAAGGGCGTGGAACATCGCATGGAATTTGTGCGGGAAATTTCCGGAGTGAAATATTTTAATGACACGACGGCCACGTCACCAGAGGGTGCGATTGCGGGCATTAATTCTTTTTCGGAGAAAATAGTTTTGATTGCTGGTGGAGCGGACAAGAACTTAGATATGACAGAATTGGCAGGGGAAATTTTGAAAAAAACGAAAGCGGTGGTTTTTTTGAAAGGCGCGGCAACAGACAAAATAATTTTCGCCATGAAAGAATTGGGAAATGAAAAAGAATTTGTTATCGCTAATTCAATGGCGGAGGCAATTGATGAAGCGCGAAAGTTAGCTTCAGCAGGTGAGGTGATTTTACTTTCCCCAGGCTCGGCGAGCTTCGGACTTTTCAAGAATGAATTTGATAGGGGAGATAAATTCAAAGAAGTGGTAAATAGCTTGTAAAATTAATAAACCTTAATATAGGCCAAAAAATACTAAAAGCTGTTGACAAAATGGCTTTTTAGATGTATAATTAACAATCACGGTCATGGGGGCTGTGTGAGCATGGAGCTAATGGCTCTTTCAAAACATTTTTTAAAGGAGGTTTGTCATGACGACACAGATTGTCACAGACGAACAGTTAGGAAGGTTGTCCAAGAGGATGCACGATCTTTTCGAACGTGTGCGTACGGGCGGAGTTGATTTTCAGCAAACTTTGGACGGACTTCAATTGTTGGCTGAGAAAAAATCCGAAACAATCAACTTAGATAATCCAAACAGTAGAGATATTGCTACATGGCAGAAGTTCTACAAAAAAGTTTTTGAAGGGGTAGTCGTGGATTTTTCTAATATCCATATTCCCGAAAGACCTGGCAAAGATTGGTGGTTAATCATTGTTGCAAAAGGAATGACCCCAGAAAGGTTATTTCAGAAATGCCGTGAGAAATTTGGTGCATGGAAGTGGACCGATGATGGTCTGGATAAGATAGTGATTTCCGATCGGACTGCAAAGAGTTGGCACTATGCCATTTGGGTCAAGGCTAATGTTGAAGCGGACGAGGAGTTTAGGAATATGTCTGCTAATCAATTGAAAGAGCAAGGTCATAATGGCATCACGCTAGAAGAACGACTCGTTCTAGAATTGTTCTATTTCTGGAAAACCAAGAAACATTTGGATATCCAGAATTGGACGCTTTGTACGGGTTCGCGCTGTTCCGATGGCCGCGTTCCGGGCGTGGGCTGGCGCGACGACGGCAAGCTGGATGTGAGCGGGTGCAATTCTGGCAATGCCCATGACCGCTTGCGTTCCCGTCAGGTAGTTTCTTAGCCTCGTATCTTTTTTCTTTTAACCTTAACTTTCAACGAAAGAATTTAAACAGCCCACTCACCTAAGTATTTGGTGAGTGGGCTTTTTCTATTTCAAGATTGTGTATAGCAAAAAAAATAAAATAGCCTTGGCGGGCTATTTTAAATGTGTGGGCGTGCCTAGATTCGAACTAGGGACCTCGTCATTATCAGTGACGCGCTCTAACCAACTGAGCTACACGCCCGTAAATCGCAAATCTTAAAACTTGAAACGCATAACGTAAATATATTCGTTTTGCGCTTTGCGTTGTGCGATATGGGATTTGAGTGGACCCTAGGGGATTCGAACTCCTGACCTCCTCGGTGCAAACGAGGCGCTCTACCAACTAAGCTAAGGGCCCATATTGTAAACTAAACATAGCCACAGTCCTTGCGGCAACTAAAATCTATTATACATGAAAAAAAAGTATTGACAAGTCCTGTGAAATGATATATGCTGGAACTAATAAAAGCCTCAGGGGCTTTTTAAAAAACCCAAATTTGGTCAAATTGCATAAACGCTAATTTAAGCCAAAATTGAGGGATAAAAATAAGAATACGTAAAATGAATAAAATATTAGTATTTTTTAGAGAAGCCCGAGCCGAGTTAATGAAAGTTAATTGGCCAACCAAGCAACAAGCCATAAACTACACTTTAATGGTAATTGGGATTAGTGTGGTGGTGGCAATTTTTTTAGGCGGTCTAGACTATTTTTTTGTTAAATTGTTAAAAACATATATTTTAAAATAATATGGCAAAGCAAACTCAACATCACGGACGAGCATGGTATGTTATTCACACATACAGCGGATATGAAGATAATGTGGCGAGAAACTTAAGACAAAGAATCGAGTCAATGGATATGCAAGAATTGATTTTTGATGTCATGGTTCCTGTAGAAAAAAAGATTAAAATCAAGGGCGGAAAAAGAACTGTGATTGAAGAAAGAATCTATCCAGGATATGTCTTGGTAGAAATGATTGTGACGGATGCTTCTTGGTATGTAGTGCGAAATACGCCAAACGTAACTGGGTTCATCGGTCTGGGAATCACTCCAACTCCAGTTGACCCAGCGGAGATTGAAATGTTGAAGAAGAGAATGGGTGTAGATGAGCCGAAATACAAGATGGACATTAAGCCAGGCGAGTCAGTGAAAATTATTGATGGACCATTCAAGGATTTTGATGGAAAAGTTAACGAAGTGGATGAGGCTAGAGGAAAAGTTAAGGTATTTGTTTCTATCTTTGGACGAGAAACATCAGTAGAATTGGACTTTTTGCAAATTAATAAATTATAATCCCAATTAAGATACAATTATGGCAAAGAAAATAAAGACCGTTGTTAAATTACAAATTCAAGCTGGAAAAGCTAATCCAGCGCCTCCAGTTGGTCCAGCTTTGGGGCAACATGGTTTGAACATTCAAGAATTTTGTGTAAAATTCAACGATGCGACTAAGAATAATATGGGAGACATCATCCCAGCTGAAATTACTATCTATGAAGATAGAACTTTCACTTTTGTTTTGAAAACTCCTCCAGCTTCTGACCTTTTGCGAAAAGCAGCTGGTGTAGAAAAAGGCGCAGGCAATCCTTTGAAAGATAAAGTTGGTTCAATCAGCAAAGAAAAATTGCATGAAATTGCGGAGAAGAAATTAGCGGATTTAAATGCTAATGATGTGGCTGGAGCAGAGAAGATTATTGCGGGAACAGCACGATCAATGGGAATCAAGATCGAAGGATAGTTTTAGTAACCAGTAGCTAGTAATCAGTAATAAGAAATTTTTTCTTTTTACGAATTACGAGTTACTAGTTACGACCTAAGACTTTGGATATAATTAATTTTAATTTTGTGGGAGATGTTTGTGAAAACTCACATCGCTTGAACCACGTAATATTTATGAAACACGGAAAAAAGTACAGAGCGATGGCTGAGAAGTTCGATAATAAGAAAACTTATTCTATCGAAGAGGCTATTAAAGTGATGAAAGAAAATAAGGTAGTTAAGTTTGATGAATCTGTTGAGGTGCACATCAAAACTAATGTTGATCCAAAAAAAGGTGACCAACAACTTCGAAGCACCGTAGCTTTACCACACGGAACAGGCAAGACAATGCGAATTGCCGTTATCACTTCAACTATGGAAAAAGACGCTAAGGAAGCGGGCGCGGACATTGTCGGTGGAGAAGAGTTGATTGACAAAATGAGCAAAGAAATAAATTTTGATATTTTGGTAGCTACTCCAGAAATGATGCCAAAACTAGCGAAGATGGCTAAGGTGCTTGGACCAAAAGGTTTGATGCCAAATCCAAAAACGGAAACTGTAACCACAAAAATCAAAGAAACAGTGGAAGCGTTGAAAAAAGGAAAGGCCGCTTTCAAGAACGATGATACAGCGAATGTGCATCAACTAGTGGGCAAACTTTCATTTGAGGATGCGAAATTGGCGGAAAACATCAAAGCATTCATTGATGCAGTAGAAAAAGCGAAGCCAGCGGCTTTCAAGGGAAAGTTGATTTCTGGAATTTCTGTTTGTTCATCTATGGGCTTTGGAATAAAAGTTAGTCAATAAAACTTTACATATCAATACAAGCAAAAAAAACACTGTTTCAGCAGTGTTTTTTTGTTTATGGTATACTGGGCGTAGGGAAAATAATAAGTTTATATAATAATTCGTTAAGTTCACCCAGTTAAATAGGTTCCGTTTCACGGAAATTTAACGGGGTAAAAAAATATGAGTAAAACACGAGAAAATTTACAAGCCGCTTTTGCCGGCGAATCACAGGCGAATCGCAAATATTTAGCTTTTGCTAAGAAAGCCGAAGAGGAGAACAAGAAAGGACTGGCTAAGATTTTTCGCGTTGCGGCGGCCGGGGAAACAGTACATGCGCTGAATCATTTGAATGTTTTGGCTGGAGTGGGGGAATCAATGGAAAATATTAAGCAAGCAATTGCGGGGGAAACCTATGAAATAACAGAAATGTATCCGCAATTTATTGCAACAGCAACAGAAGAAAAAGAAAGTCAGGCCTTAGTTAGTTTTGGCGGAGCAAACAAAGTGGAAAAAATCCATCAAGAACTTTTTCAGAAGGCTTTGGATGCTCGGGGGGAAGTTGCAGATCAAGAATATTATGTTTGCGGAGTATGCGGTTTTCCAAGTGTGGATGGCGCGCCAGACAATTGTCCGATTTGTGGATCAGCGAAAGAAAAATTTACGTTAGTTGACTAAGCTTTTCCTAATAAAAAACAATCCTGAGAAATTAGGGTTGTTTTTATTTTTTCTGGCTTTTTTATTGCCAATATTGGTCTAATGCAGTATTATTGGAGTACTAAGTGAATTAAGACTTTATTTATGCGCGAAGACATTTTGCAGACAAAATTGGAAAAATTGAAAAATATTCGAGAGTTTGGCATGGAAGCCTATCCAGAAAAAACGGAGCGGGATATGGTTAATTCTGAGGCGCTAGAGAAGTTTGATGAGCTGAATGAAAGAGAGTTGACGCTAGTTGGTCGCGTGCGCTCTTTCCGGCCGATGGGCGGATCGACTTTTGCACATATTGAAGATGAATCGGGAAAAATTCAATTGTTTCTGAATAAAAATAATCTTGACGAGGCAAAGTATAAATTGTTTGCCAAGAATGTTGAGTTGGGTGATTTTGTGCAAGTGACAGGAAAACTATTCAAAACTAAGCAGGAGGAAAAAACTCTAGAAGTGCATGATTGGACGATGCTGGCAAAAAATATGCGGCCGATTCCAACCGAACATTTTGGACTAAAAGATGAAGAGGAATTGTTGCGTCGCCGATATTTAGATCTTTTGGCTAATCCAGAAACGCGGGAAATGTTTCGCCGGAAAAATGCTTTTTGGCAGACTATTAGAAAAAATTTAGTGGACGAGGGATTTTTGGAAGTGCAAACTTCGGTTTTTGAGCACACTCCCGGAGGGGCGGATGCTGAGCCGTTTGTGACACATCACAATTCGCTCGATCAAGATTTCTTTTTGCGCATTTCTTTAGAGTTGCCCTTGAAAAGACTTTTAGTTGGAGGATATGAGCGAGTTTTTGAAATCGGCAGAGTTTTCCGGAATGAAGGAATGGATCGGGATCATCTACAGGAATTTGATCACATGGAATTCTATTGGGCTTATTCTGATATGGAAAAAGGAATGAAGTTTGCGGAAAAGTTGTTTCAAGAAATTGCCCAAAATGTTTTAGGTGGTTCTGTGCATGAGTATGAAGGCGAAAAGATTGATTGGAGTGCGGATTTTCCTGTTGTGGATTATTTCACGGAATTTGAGAAAGAAACTGGTATTAATTTAAGCCAGGAAATTTCTGTTGAGGAATTGAAAAAGAAAGCCGATGAATTGGGGATAAAATATGAGCCAGGTTACAGCAAAGGACGAATGATTGATACGATTTATAAAAAAACTGTTCGCCAAAAATTGATTCAGCCATGTTTTCTCGTCGGGCATCCGTTAGAAATTTCGCCTTTGGCAAAAACTGATCCAAAGAATCCAATGAAAGTTTTGCGTTTCCAGATTGTGGCTGGAAAAAGTGAACTGTGTAATGCTTTTGGAGAATTAAACGATCCGATTGATCAAAAACAACGCTTTGAGAAGCAGATGGAGATGCGCGAAGCTGGGGATGTTGAAGCGCAGATGATTGATGAGGATTTTGTGGAGGCTTTAGAAATCGGTATGCCGCCAGCTTTCGGTTTTGGAATGAGCGAACGGGTTTTTGCTTTCATGATGAATAAGTCTATTCGCGAAACAGTTATTTTTCCCGCTATGAAGAGTAATAAGTAATTCGTGTAAAATTAAACAGGATGGATTTCTCAATTGCAAGATTTTTTAATCATTTGGGACAAGGAACGATCGTTGATAATTTGTCAGTCATAATTAGCTTTAACGGCGGATATTTTCCCGTTCTTATTTTGCTTGGATTTTTAGCATTGTTTCGGGATAAGATAAGTGGGAAAAAAGTTTTTGCAACAATGGTGATTGCTTTGGTTTTGCATTTTGCCATTAGTGAAGTTTTTTTCAAAGAAATAATCCCGCATTATTTCGGATTGAAGGAACGGCCATATTTAGCGCATCCGCAGGAAATCGTTCCGCTTGGAAAATTAAACGTCAGTCAAACGTTTCCATCTAATCATATGTCGAGCATTGTTACGGTGCTGGGCGTGTTGATTTATTATTATCGTCGTTATTGGAAATGGGCGGTTATTTTCGTTATTTTGATGGCTTTCTCGCGCATGCATAATGGCATGCACTACCCGTCCGATGTTATTGGTGGAACAATTCTCGGCTTAATTTATTCACAATTAGCGGTCTATTGGGTGAATAAAAATTTTTTAAAAATAAATAATCTAATTGAAGGTGGGTTGCGTATTTTAAAATTAAACTAATAATCCTATGGGCATTAAAGTTGAGTTTAATCCAGATTTGGCACTAAGAGATATTGCGGAATTTAAAAAAGGCAAACGGAAAATTGAAGAATGTATTCCGGAAAAACTTAAAGTCGGGAAAGTATATAATTTTCTCAAAAAAGAGCAACGCATCTATTGGTTTGAAGGCGAGGTGTCGTTGATTGAAACAACAACCAAAGGCGGGGCTTTTTCCCAACCTGTGGCGAACGTGCAATTAATGGAAGTGACGCATTTTATGCAAGCGGGAGAAGTGTGGACAAAAGGAAAATATGAGGTGTTGGAAATTTTTACGCAGGAAAAAACTAAGTTTGTGAAAGGCTGTAAGATGGCAAGAAAATAAACTTATGAATAAAAAAGAATTGATAAAAAAGATTGAAGTGGAGGCGAAGAAATATTTTGTCGGAGCGAGTGGCTGCCATGATTGGACTCACGTTGAGCGTGTGCGAGCATTGGCGGTGCATATTGGCAAGAAAGAAAAAGTTGATTTATTTATTGTTGAAGCGGCGGCACTTTTGCATGATATCGGGAGAAAAGCAGAAATGAAAAGTAAGGGACTTTTTTGCCACGCGGAAAAAGGGGCGGAAACAGCAGGAATTATTTTGAAAAAACTTGGATTGTCAGAAGGTGAAATTGAAAACATTACACATTGTATTGTAGCCCACAGAAACAGAAATAGTCATATTCCAAACACGATTGAGGCAAAAGTTATATTTGATGCAGATAAGCTTGATTCAACCGGTGCTGTTGGTATCGCTCGAGATTTTCTTTTTGCTGGAAACGCTGGATCAAATAATCTTTATACGGGAAATGAAAAAAGATTAGCGAAAGAAAAAAAAGACTATTCATATACTAAGGAAGATTCGGCCTTGTTGGAATATTATAAGAGTCTAAGATTTATTTATAAAAAAATACTAACTAAAGAGGGCAAGTTAATTGCTAAGGAAAGGCAGAAATTTATGGATGATTTTTTTATGCGATTCGATAAGGAAATTAAGGGATTGATATAAATATGTATTATTTGGATTTGATTGGAACTTTAGCCTTTGCTATCGCTGGTGCTTTCAAAGCGCGCGGGAGGCAATTGAATATTTTTGGCGTGATTGTTTTGGGAGTAATAACTGCGGTGGGTGGCGGAACTTTTCGGGATTTGGCCATCGGCCGGACGCCCTTGTTTTACTTAAAAGATCCAAATTATCTTCTGATTGCAGTTTTCGGCGCAATCGCAACATATATCGTGCCACATATTTTTAAAAAAGGTTTTTCCTTGTTTCGTTTTTTGGATTCATTAGGGCTCTCTGCCTTTGTTATCATTGGCACGTCCATTACTTATAAATTTATGTTTCAGGCCGATCCTAATATTGTTATCATGACGCTTGCTTGCATTCTAATGGGAATGGTGACGGGTTTTGGCGGGGGAGTTATTCGCGACGCGGTCATGGGTGATGTGCCTTTTGCTTTTAAAAAAGAATCTGGCTATGTGATGGCGGCTTTTGCGGGAACAGTTTCTTTTTATGTTTTGATGTTTGTTGAAGTGAACGTGGCGGTGGCAGTTTCAATTGTAGTCACGCTGACTCTGCGAGAAGTTATTTCGGAATATGGTTTAGGCAAGAAAGTATTTAAATTTAAGTTTTTAGAAAAAAGTTAAAAGTTGCCTTTTTAGCGGATTTATTATAGAATTTAAGCGTATTTTAAGGAAAAACATTATGTTGGATATTAAATTTATTCGAGAAAATAAGGAGGAAGTGCAAAAAGCAATTGAAAACAAGCGCATTGGTTTGAATTTGAACGAGCTATTAGCGCTTGATGAAAAAAGGCGCGTGGCGATGCAATTTATCGAAGAGTTGAGTGCGGAAAAAAATAAGTTAAATGAGCTCATGCAAAAAGCTACGGCCGAAGAGCGGGTGACTTTGATTGAGCAAGGAAAGGCGGTTAAAGAAAAATTAGAAAAAGTTGAGCCGGAATATAAGGAGCTGAAAAAGCAATTCGAACTGTTGATGGTACAAGTGCCGAATATTGTTTCCGCGGATACGCCAGTTGGTGGTGGCGATGAGGATAATGTGGAAATTTTTAGAACCGATAATCTTCCTAAATTTGATTTTACTCCCAAGGATCATATTCAACTCGGAAAAGATTTAGATATTTTAGATTTGGAGCGTGGGGCAAAAGTGGGCGGCTATCGCGGCTATTACGTGAAAAATGAAGGAGTGTCTTTGATGATGGGCTTTATGATGTATGCCATCAACAAGATGATGAGTAAAAATTATTCCCCAATGCTGGTGCCGACATTGGTGAATCAATTTCCGCTATTAGGTAGTGGATATTTCAAGGGCTTAGAATATGACCCGGAAGTAGATGAGATTTATCAAGTCGCTACGGCCGATAAGGAATCAGATGGTTCCAAAAGCAAGGACCAGAAATTTTTAGTGGGCACAGCTGAGCCATCACTCTTGGCATATTATGCGGATGAGGTTTTGCAAGAAAGTCAGTTGCCTTTGCGGATGTGCGGGTATTCACAATGTTATCGCAGTGAAATTGGGAGCTATGGGAAAGACACTAAAGGCATGTATCGCGTACATGAATTTATGAAAGTGGAACAAGTTATTTTAGCCAAGGCGGATTTGGCTGAGGTAGATAAATTGCAAGATGAAATGGTGGCGATTTCCAAGGAAATGCATGAAGAGCTGGGCTTGCCATATCGGCAACTGCAAATTTGCACCGGCGATATGAGTCCGGGGAAATATCGCGCGTTTGACATCGAGGCCTGGATGCCAGGGATGAATCGATATGGGGAAACTGGCTCAGCTTCAAATTTTCTTGATTGGCAGGCGCGAAGATTGAATGTGAAATATGCTGATGCTAATGGGGAAAGAAAATATGTCTATATGTTGAATAACACCGCTCTTCCGAGTCCGCGAATTTTTATTGCGATTCTGGAAAATCATCAGCAAGCGGACGGTAGTATAAAAATTCCGGAAGTGTTGAAGAAATTTATGCCGATGGCGATGGATGAAATTAAAAAGAAATAAAATTCTTTAAAAAAACTTTGCGTTGTGGCAAAGTTTTTTTGTTTAATATTATTTAGATATGGAACAGGAAAATCGTGTTGACGAATTTATTGCCAATCCTAAACGAGCTTTGTTTGTGCTGGCTGGACCGATTCTGGTGAGTATGGCTGTTCAGACGGCCTATAGTATCGCCGACACGGCGTTTGTTGGCCGATTGGGCTCAGAGGCCATTGCGGCAATGTCGTTCGCCTCACCTTTGTTTTTTATGTTGATTGCCGTTAATTCCGGCATCAGCACCGGTATGAGTTCGATGGTAGCGCGCTATCTTGGCGCGAAGGACAAGGAAAAAGCAGAAAACGCGGCGCTCCATGCTATTGCTATTTCAATTTTCACCGCACTAATAGTTTTTATTTTGGGTCTATTTATTTTGCGACCAATAATGGAGCTGTTTGGTGCGACGGGCAATGTTCTTGATTTGTCAGTTCAGTTTTTGCAAATTATTTTTGCTGGCACACTTTTTATGTTTCCTTCTTTCACAATTAATGCCCTATTTTCTTCAGAAGGCAATACGATGCTTTCGATGAAAATCCAGACCTTTAGTTTAGCACTGAACATTATTTTGGATCCGATTTTGATTTATGGATTTCAACTTGGAGTTCGGGGGGCAGCTTTAGCCACCTTGATTGCCACTTTTTTTGCCCTGGGAGTATCAATATATTATCTAAAGAAAAAATCCTACATTAAGTTGGCTTTGCGATATTTAAAATTTTCTTGGAATGTGATTAGGGAAAATTTTACTATCGGCGTTCCCGTTGCATTCATGGTGATGCTGATTTCTGTGTATGTGGTTTTTTTGAATAAATTTATGGCCCACTTCGGCAATGATTTCGTGGCCGCTTTCGGCTTAGTTTCTCGGCTTGAGAGTGTGGCTATTCTTCTGCCGTTCGGATTTTCTAGCGCCCTTTTGACTTTGGCGGGAATGTTTTATGGAGCTAAGCGTTTTGATTTATTAAAAGGCATTATTTGGTATGCGCTTAAAATATCCGTGGCTTTTTCAATTTTGATTGGAGGAATATTTTTTATTCAGCCAGAGCTTTTCTTGCGTATTTTCACAGCTGACCAGAATCTATTATTTTTGGGCGGAAAATATTTGCGTTTGGATGTTTTTACCTTTCCGCTCATGGCCATTGTGTTCACGGCTACGCAAGTGTTGCAGGGGTTGGGGACTGGCGCGCCAGGATTTGTGGCTAATTTAGTAAGAATTTTTGGGGTAGCTGTCCCGGCGGCGTATGTATTTGTGTTTATTTTTGGTTTTGGATATCTTTCTATCGCTTGGGCGATGATTTTAGGCGGGGTGGCTGCAAGCCTGGTTTCAATTGTTTGGCTTAAGCTAAAATTGGATAGATTGGAACAATAAAGACGAGTTGAGCAAAGGTATTTTTTTTGCTACTATACAGGTGCGTTGTTTGTAATAGGGTTAATTAATTTAGTTTCCGTTAAATATTTTTTATTAAAATTATATTTAACGAAAAAAATAAAAAAATATGAAAAAGAAAATTTTCCTGGCGGGGATAGTGCTTGCCTCATTATCGCTAACAAGCGCTACCGTTGCATTGGCTGTAGATGGATTAGCGGGACCAAACGGACAACAGAAAAAAGAGCTTGGGGCAATGCGGGCTGACTTGCAACAAGGTCGCCAAGAAATAAAAGATTTACGCGCGGAAAATAAGGAACAGAATATTGAGCAAAAATGCGCCATGATTCAAAATAGAATTGCTGAACGAAATACTACCCTTGAGTCAAACAAAGAAAAGCACATGTCAGTTTATGTGAATATGAAGGCGCGCATAGAAAAATTTGTGGCTAGACTATCGAGTGAAGGTTATGATGTTTCAAAGCTCAAGGCTGATTTATTAGTATTGGATGGTAAGATCTTGAAAATTAAAACAGATTTAGCAACGCAAAATGCTAAAATGAATGAAACAAAAGATTTTGCTTGTGGGCATTCCGATGGAGATTTCAAAGGAAAATTAACGGAAGCAAGAACGATGATGCAAGCAATCCACCTTGAGGCAATGGAAATAAGAAAATTTGTCCAAACAACTATTCGTCCCGACATTCAGGCTTTGCGCTCGCAAAAAGTTGAAACAAAGAAAGATAATTCCACTGTTAACACTCCAGTCACTAGCATAGAAAAACCAGCTGTTGTGAGTGGCGAAGCTGTTTTGTAATTAATTAAAATTCTTTTAAAAAACAATATGAAAAAAACATTTTTTTTGGCTAGCGTTGTGCTGGCAACCATATTTTTAGCTGGTTGTGCTGATAAGGCTGATCAAGTGCAAACTCCTGTGACAAATGTTAAATCAACAGTTGCGCCTATTGCAACTCCATCACCAGAATCGCAACAAAATCAACCCGCAATTGCTACGCCCCCAGCTACCGTCAGTACGCAACCAGGGGCTACCCCAGATGAAGAAATAAAAAATATTGATAAGGATTTACAGGCAATTGATGATAATGCTTTTGACCAAGGCGCTTTGTCAGACACGGCGGTTGGATTATAATCTTAAAAACAAGTTTAAAAAAGGAGCTTTACGAGCTCCTTTTTTTGTGCTACTTTAGGGTTCTAATAGCCCTATTTGGGATGCAGTTGGATGGTTGTATTTTTGATAATTTGATGATTATTTCAGAGAAATCAAAGAATAGTTAAATTCGAGGCTTAAAAACGGCTGGAATAATGAGGAAAATTAAGCTTTGACTGATTTGAAAAAAGCCATTTTTACAGGGGTTTTTCTACTGTTTGAATTCAAGAAGCAGTATTTAGGGGAAAAAGCTTGACAACATTTTTATACCTGCTAAAATGAAATAACTCAATAGGGAAAGCGCAATATTTAACAATAAAAAAGTAGTCAAAAAGTCCTAATATTGAAGAATTTGCGTGGCAAATAATTTAGCAGGGTGGATAGAGAAAATACAGCAATAAGAGTATTTCGAATAAATATTTTTATCGCTGTGTTTTTTGTTCACATCGAGCTTGTCGAGAGGTTCGCAAGAGCTTGTCGGGAAATGCGTGTGGAATACAAAAACAAGAACTTTAATAATTGAATATATGTTCAGCAAATAAAACTAAACTTCGGTTTAGATAAAATCGCAATTTTTTGCGATTAGTCCTGTTTCTTTAAAATCGCAAGATTTTTTTGAAACATTATGTCGAAAGACATATTAGAGCTATTTCTTAAAGTTTGAAGTTTCGAACTTCTTAATAAGACCTGGGAGAAATACCCAGGCAAGATAAATTTATTTATCTTTTTTGAGAGTTTGATCCTAGCTCAGGATGAACGCTGGCGGCGTGGATAAGGCATGCAAGTCGAAAGGGTTTAGGCCCTTGGCAAACGGGTTAGTAATACATAGGAACATTCCCTTAAGTCGTGAATAATCCAGAGAAATTTGGGATAATACACGATGTGCTCTACGGAGTAAAGATTTATCGCTTAAGGAGTGGCCTGTATCCTATCAGCTTGTTGGTAGTGTAATAGACTACCAAGGCTATGACGGGTAGGGGGTGTGAGAGCACGGCCCCCAACATTGGAACTGAGACACTGTCCAAACTCCTACGGGAGGCTGCAGTCGAGAATATTCCACAATGGACGAAAGTCTGATGGAGCGACGCCGCGTGCAGGATGAAGGCCCTTGGGTCG
>Ga0172380_10001653_pt1 | contig 38007 bp, 60 predicted proteins | sample Leawe162metaG_FD_119747 | JGI IMG/M metagenome (GOLD analysis project Ga0172380, IMG submission 119747) | Leachate microbial communities from a municipal landfill in Southern Ontario, Canada - Leachate well 162 metaG | ecosystem: Engineered > Solid waste > Landfill > Unclassified | place...
AAATACTTAGTTAAAAATGGTGCTGATATACATGCCGAGGATGATTATGCTTTACGATATGCTGCTTATAATGGTCATCTAGATGTGGTTAAATATCTCGTTAAAAATGGAGCCGATATACACGCCGGGGATGATTATGTTTTGAGATGGGCTGCTAGTAATGGCCATCTAGATATAGTTAAATACTTGGTTAAAAACGGCGCTAATATACATGCCGGGGATGGTTGTGCTTTGAGATGGGCTTCTACCAATGGCCATCTAAATGTAGTTAAATACTTACAAACCATCAACCACCTATCAACCACTAAAGATGGTTAGGTTTGCTCCTCAGTAGGAACGATTGGCTAATTGATGTGCTGTCCGGTCTTCCAGATTTTAAGGAACGGCGAGATGAAAACTTCGTATCAAAATTTAAATGATGCTCAGATATATGAGCCAGGACTTATTTCGGGTCCAGTACAAATTTGGTTTTCCCGCAATCTGTGTATACCTAAGTTTCTTATGGTGGGAGAAATGCCGACAATTGAAGACATGGAACACACACATGTTTTAATCGGAAGCATTGCTGAAACCGATAAGGCTGAAATTTTTCGAATGCTTCAAAGCCCTAATTGGTCTCCACAAGGCGAAGCAGATGAAATGATATTTAAGATGGGGACTCATATATCAATGAGTATACATGATATCATTGTAATTGGAGATGAGCATTGGACAGTAACGAGGTTGGGATTTGAATTGTTGAATAACCCAGCCGGAAATGAGAAGGCAGAAATTTCTGATCCAAGTCATTTGATGAGCCAGTCAGAAAATTTAATAAGGGATATGCTCGATGCTGTTTCTCCACAAATAATAATTGAAGCGATGGCAAATGTGCTTCAAGCAGAAGTTAACGGCAGAATAGATGAAGATTCGGACTATATTTCCGAAATTTCGCGGATTAAAAATGCTTTGTATATGATGCTGGCCGAATAATTGAACATTGGAAGGAAATCAAGTGAAACTAACATGGCAGCAAGCGGTGGTGAGATTACGTGAAATTACCCACGAGGAGTTAGGATGTCTGAACCCACACTGGCCCACTATCGAATGGGCATTCGCCACCATCGGAAATATACTTGATGACTACGACGCTGATAGGAAAGATTACAGCATAATTTGATGGGCACAAGAGGAGACAACAATGCGAATTCAAACCTTTTCAATTGTAGTAGGCGATAGGTCTTGCGATGCAAATTGCCCGTTTTGCATTTCTAAAATGACCAGCGATGAAAACCTGGTCCATACCAAGGTGTATGCCTCCCTATGTCTTGAAATAGAAGAACCACAAACAACGCCGTATCAAAATGTATTAGCAGTTGATCTGGGTATTTGCAATTTGGTTGCAACTACTAACGCGAAAGGCAATCAGTCTTTGATTTCAGGACGGCACCTTTTATCCATTCAGAGATATGCTAATAAGAAGGTTGGTTATTTGCAGTCCATCAAGGATAAGCAGGAAAGTCTCAAAAAACGTTCAACAAAAGCTATTCGCAGATTAAAACAAAAACAAGCAAGACAAGTCAAACATCTGCTGCACATCGCCTCAAAACAGTTAGTTTGGCAAGCAAAAAACCAGAATGCTTGTTTAGTAATAGGTGATTTAACTAATATCAGAAATAATAGTCCTAGCATTAATAAGAAGGAGATTAAGAACAAGAATCAAAAGTTACATAGTTGGAGTTTTGCGACATTCACTTCGCTCCTGAAGTACAAGTCTGCATTAGCAGGAGTACGACTGTTTCAAGTAGGTGAACGCTATACCTCACGCACTTGTCCTCAATGTGGCACTGTGAAGCGTAGTAACAGGCAGAAGAGAGGGCTATACAAATGCAAGTGTGGATATGTCTGCAACGCAGATATCAATGGAGCCAAGAACATATTATTTAGGTTTTTGGAATCTCCAGAGCACGTATCTCCCCTATTTTATGATAGTGGAGTAGTTGTCCGTGGCGTGGACCAATCCATATTCAAATTTGATTCATCAAATTTGAATATGCGGAGAATCCCCGTTGCTTTAACATAGGGAGTACGTCAAAAAAATGGTCGGCTGAGCTATGATTGGCAATACGAAGGAGCGACTTTACTTTAATCGGTCGATGGCGCTGTCGGACTCCATGTAATGGTTGTTTCTGCTCCCCAAATTTTTTCATTTGTTCCGGTCCCTGCTGCTGTTGATCGAACCCGGATTTTTATAATATCTCCTGCTTGCCATGTTGTAGAAGTTTGATTGTGAGTCAAAGCAATATCCGCAATAGAATGAGAAGTTACTAGATTGGGGTCATCGGCCACGTTCAAAAGCACTGAATTTGGGCTTCTCCAAGCAAATCCTCTCCCCAAATAGGTTTCATACGAGGAAGTCCAAGCTACCTGTGAATCAGAATTATCACTAGTTGTCCATGTTACTGTAAATGTAGTGTTAGTATAATCTAATATTACAGTTAAATCGTTGATCCCAGTCCACCAAGGAGGGGGCCAAATGACATCCGTTTGCATTGCTCCTGCCTGATATAGAGATTTTTGTTGGTTATACCAGGGTAAGTGAGTGGTTGGATATGATGATCCAATTGTTCGCCAAGCTCCATGAATACTGCCTGCCAATGTTCTGTTTGCTTCTTGGGTTTCTATAGAGGATTGTAGATAAGAATTGTAAGTAAAAGATGATGTGGAGTTTCCGATCCCATAGTCTCCAATAAAATACCGAATAGCATTGTCACTTGGGAACCGAAGACTTTCTGCTACTGCTCCCGTTTCTCCTACTAATTGAATGTTTGCGTAAGTCAATAACTGAGCGAACCTTCCTCCGATATCACGGCCAAACATCGTATCGACGCTACTGTGCATTAATAATACTAAATCATCACCAAATTTTTCACGTAATGATCTTATCCATAAATAACAGTCGTAATTGGTCTCGGTTCCAGCAAGATGAAGAGATTTCATTAGCCCATATGCTTGTCCATCTAAATACAATCCGTCAAAACCAAATTCATTAAACCAGTAAGCTAACCAATCTAGTGTTTTGCTTTGAGTTTGATTTTTCCATAAAGATGAGTCGCCAGTGAGATAAGATAGAACTTTATACCCTGCCGCTTGAAGATTTGCCACATGGGTTTGTATTGAAGATTTGTTCGAGCATTCGTATCCCCACGATCCTTCATAACTTCCTGAATCAGAAGTTAGCCGATACGGAGTCCATGCCTGAAGTGTATGCCAAGTGTTTGTGGCATCTAAAACGGGTTGTGGGCTTACAATATTCCCATTGCTGTCGCCAAGTTTATAAGCGTGGTTCCAAATGACAACTGTTCCTACTCGGGCAGTAGTTCTGAAAAACGCTGTATTCCCAAGCAATTCAGTAGTGGCGTGTTGGTCATTCTGAACTAATTTAAACGCGGGGTATGAATCTGTTCCGTATAGATTGTTAAAATTAAATTGTCTTGGAGGATATACCGCATGGGATATTTGTCCAGAAAGACCTAGAATAATAGTTGTGGTTATTCCGTTTCGACTGATACTATAATTAGATATTCCTCCGTATAAAAATCCTCCATCTCCGTCATTGACATACATCGCGCTGTTGCCGAATTCTTTTTGCCATTCAGCGGCTGGCATTAAATTTACGCAGGTATAAGTAAACCCTTCCACCAGACTGGTTATTATTAATAAAGAATCATTATATATTTTAAAAGTAGCCTGGTCGCATTCGATGGCAGTATGAGCTTTTGTGGCGCTCAATACCCTTGCGTTAGTAATGCCTATTCCTGAGAAATTAAGTTGGCACACCAATCTTGGTGTAGTGTTACTGTTGGTTTTTGGTGAAATTCTTCTGTAAATATCCACTCGTAGAGAATTTATTTGATATATTGCACCAGTAGTGGTAATTTTAATCACAGCGTCATGACCTCTTCGATACTCATTCCAAAAAGCCCACTGCCACTCAGGCTTTCTATTATTGGCAATATTTCTGGCTCGGGTTCTTCTGTTTCTGTTTCTGTTTCGGGAGAGACAATTCGTTGGGTATAACTGGCTTGTATGCTGGCATTGCCAACTAATTGGGTAGTTCCAGTGGAAAATAGATAATTATTACTCCACGCATTCCATGACCCATAAAGCTGAATTTGGAACCTTAAACGATAATCACCTTGTTCTCGGAGCAAAATCCCTAACTGAGTTTTATTAAGCAGAAAAATTTGTCCTCTGCCACTTATTTTAGAAAACGAGTCAACGCTAATTGTTGGATAAAGCCATGAATAAGTAAAATATACGTATGGGTCCTGGAGTATATAAGGGTCTTGATAGGGGTCTTGATTGTATGCTAATTCGGGATGTGATGAACGATAGGCTTCCTCATCTATTATTTGCCACCGGGTTGCAGTGTGCCCGGTAATACTGCCTAATTGAGCGTTCATCTGATACCCGGATACTAAAATCTTAAAATTTACATAGTCTAGTGCATTTCCCATTGAAAATCTCGTATTCTCAGCTTGACTTTTGTGATATCAATGCTATTATACATCGGGTATAGGGTATTGTCCTGCACCGAATGTCCTGGATGGAGTCCCGCTTTGTTGAAAAATCGAAGGAAGCGAAAGCGCCAGTATACTCGACGCAGTATAATTGATCGTCACATGAAAGTTATTCGTTTATACTGTCGTGAATCTGATGAAGGGGCGGAATGTTTGTTTTTTAAGATACCTGGTCGTAAAATGGGTATTAAAGCATATTTTGTTGCCGATGAAGCCCGGCGAGCTTATGACTTGCAGAAGAAAGGATATAAAATGGGCATTGCACCTGCAGTCGGACAAATGTATATTATTATAAACGAACGTCGCAAAAATGAATTATTGCTAGGATATGAAACAGAAATTGCAAAATATCCCTCTCGAAAAGTATGGGATGAACAGCGGCAATCATTATTTACTAAACTTCAAAAAATCGGGCTTGGAGGTGATCTCCGACCAGATAATTGCGGCCAAATTGGCAATAGGCTGGTTTTAGTAGATTTTGGGATCTGTTCAAGGAATTATAAAAATGCAGCAAAGGATGTAAGTGCTTGGCGGCCTAAATCGTGTTAAATATTCCAGACACATTTCAAGTTTTGTCGTCTAAGGATGAATCTCTGATTCTCCCTGGCATAGCAGTTGGCAATTATGCGTGGAAGGATTGGAAACTTCGTTGGCTTCGATCTCTTCATATTGCTGCGGATAACTCAATTATTTCTTCCGGCTTCCCTAAATTCATGAATTTAGGAGAAGGATTTGATAAATATAATGTTTCTGTGGATGAAATTCGAGAAAACGCAAATAAAGATTTATTTGCCACTCTAAAAATAGACGGTTCATTACTTATACGATATGTCCAAAATGGTCAAGTTAAATGGCGCACTCGTGGTTCGTTTGGTGTTGGACTGGATAATGTTTATGAAATCGAATACTTCTGCGAACAATATCCTGCTCTATCTGATCCTAATTTATTTCCACATGAGTCCATTCTATTTGAATGGGTAACTCCAGAAAACAAGATAGTTATTAATTATCCTGAACCAACTCTTTATTTAGTTGGCGGCGTTCAATTTGACGTTGGCGTTCCGTGGTGGAATGCTAATCTAAAACTGTTTACGATAGCCGAAATGAGAACTGCTGCGTCTGTTTTTGGCACACCAATGACAGACGTTTATCCATTGCGCAAGCAATCTGCAGTAGACCAGCTAATCGAAGATCTAAAATCTAATACTAAGATTGAGGGTTTTGTCCTTCGATTTGCCGGTTGCCAGCGCCTTGTTAAATTGAAGACAGAACACTATAAAACTCTCCACGCTTTACGGTCTAATTTGACAACTAATCGATTGGTTGAATTATGGTTGCAGTGGGAGCAGCCTGATTGGGCGGATTATCAATCTCATTTTGAGTCTGCCTATGACTACGAATGCTGGGAATGGGTGCTACCTGCCGTGTCGGAAATGTTCGACGGCATTAAGAAAGTAAAGCGGTTATATGGTATGATTTGTGACTTCGTGACACTGAATAACTCTTTGCCTCGGAAAGAATTTGCTGAATTAGCCCAGCAAAAATTTAGTGGCCACGGATTGCATCTTTGCTTTTCAATGCTTGATGGCAAAGAAATTAAACATGATTTCTGGATGAAGCTTGTTTTGCAGAATTGTAAGCAATACGAGCTGAGTATGTTCAAAAATTCTGACGATTTGTTACAAGGATGAGGAAGCAATGACACCAATTATTAAAACAATAGCTAGGATATCTCTAGGGAATTTTGAACCAGTTGTTTCAATAAAAATTGAGCCCTCTTTAGATAAACCGGGAGAACAGATGGTGTGGCTGAATATTAGCCATGATAATCAAAGTATTTGTAACATGTTTTTGAATCAATCTCAATCTGAAGAATTATTAAGCCAATTGTTCAATGCGATGAAGTGTTTTGAGTAAAATGACTCCTAAATTCTTCATTCTTGGTAACCCGAATAAACTTGAAGTATCCGGTGCTATGTCTATTATTCGGCAATCCATTGAATTTAACGGCGCTGTTGTTATGGGAGAATCATTATCTTTTGATGCCTCTCCTGCAATTGACGCAGATTATGTTGTGGTTGTTGGTGGGGATGGCACTATGCTTGCTGCGATACGATCATTAGACTGGAATCAACTCCATCTGATTGGTGTTAATTTTGGGCATTTGGGATTTTTGACTTGTTTTACAATTGAGGAATTTCAGGAGCAGCTTCCCAAAATTATAGAAGGAAATGTTGATGTATCAGACAGATTGATATTATCAGCTGAAATTGTGAGACTAAATACCTCATTTCTTTGTGCTAATGATTTTGTTATAAATGCCGGTGATCCATTTCGAGTTATTTATTTGGAAGTTAAAATCGATGGGATCACAATTAATACTATAGGTGGAGATGGAGTGATTATTAGTACTCCGACTGGTTCTACGGCATATAATCTTTCGGCTGGTGGTCCAGTTTTGATGCCGGATATCGATGCTATTATAATTAACCCTATTAATCCACACTCTTTGACTTACCGGCCATTAGTGGTTAATGCATCAAGTATTATTACTATAATTCCGCGAAAAATTAATAAGGGGACGTGTGCAGTTATCGACGGTTTTCAGACCATTTCGATGGAAGTAGACGAAGAAATTGTTATTCGTCCTGCACTAAATAACGCTCATATAGTTCAGAATCCCAAGTATCCCAAATGGCACAATTTAGTAGCAAAATTTCAGTGGGGAAATTCACCTAGAAATTAAGGATGGAGATGAAAACAAAATTTTACAAAATCATGAGCAAAAATGAAACACACAATGGCCTGAAATATAAGACAGGATTAAACAGAGACCCCTTGCCTTTCAATCCTCATGGAGATTGTACTCCAGGTGGCATTTATTATACTGATGCCAAAAATATCTTTTATTTTCTTAGCTACGGTCCCTGGACCAGAGAAGTTACACTACCCAAAGATGCTCGGATTTATCAAAATCCTGGCACTCCTCTAAAGTGGAAAGCGGATAAGGTTAGGCTAGGACCACGTCATAAGTGGTATAGTGTAGAAGTTCTCAAGAATCTTATTAAAGAAGGTGCTGATATACACGCTTGCGATGATTGTGTTTTGAGATTGGCTGCTCAAAATGGTCATCTAAATGCGGCTAAACTCTTAGTTAAAAATGGTGCTGATATACATGCTAGGGGTGATTGGGCTTTGTGGTGGGCTGCTTGTAATGGCCATCTGGATGTGGTTAAATATCTCCTAGAAAATGGTGCTGATATGCATGCTTGGGATGATTGTGTTTTGGGAGTGGCTGCTTGTAATGGCCATCTGGATGTAGTAAAATACTTAGTTAAAAATGGTGCTGATATACATGCCGAGAGTGACTATGCTTTGAGATATGCTTCCGGGATGGGCCATCTGGATGTAGTGAAATTTTTGGAAAAGCAAAAGTAAATGCCAAATTCTTCAAATAAAATTTGGGATGAGATTTCTGACAATACTAAACACTGGTATTGTGATATGCAATTTTCCACTCATGGCGATGCTTTGGGATGGTGGCAATCTGCGGAGTGGGAGGACAGGGCTAAAGTAGCAGGTGACATAGACGGGCAGAGTAAATTTATGGATGAAGTGATATATTTGATAACTAGGTTCGGCCCTGGAGCTAAGATTGATTTACCCGAACGACCCAAAGGAAAGAAAACTGTTTTCAAGGATATTAAGGAACCAAAACCAACGCCTGGAAAGAAAATATCAATAAGATCAAAAAAGAGGACAAAGAGATGATAAGTGCTTTACAGACAGTTTGGGATGTTGCTGAGAATATTATTAATAAGCCTCAGTTTGTTTCTATTGATTCGAAACAAGTGGGACGGGTTGCTAGTTTGGTAAAAGAATCAACCAAGCCTCCGCTTATGGGATATCCAGCTTCCGATTCTGAGTTAATACTTTACGAGTTAATGGCGAGTGCTGTCAATTATAGGTATTGGTATGGCAGGGGAGATATAAGAATCAATAATTCCTCTGCTAGTAAATTATACACATTACTAACAACTTCTTTTGAAACTGCACATTTGCCATCACTCAAAGGATTGACTAAGTTTACTCCGGGCGTAGCACTAAACAATTTTATTTGTCTTCTTAAACAAAATCGATTTCCAGCTATAAAAGAGAGAATTGCTCATTTGCAAGAATTGTTTGACGATTCTTCTGATCATTTGTATACTAAAGTTAAGGATAATTTTCATTATCATTTATTATCTCGAATTAAAAATAATGCGACTGTAGAAGAGTGTCTAGAATTACTACTAGAAAATTTTAATGGATTTGCTGAAGATATATTCTTAAAGCGTGCATGCCTATTTTTTATGCAGCTTCATCGAAGAATGGGGTGGTTTACTGATATCGGGATTCTGCCAGTGCCTGCAGATTATCAGGTTCCTAAAATGTTAAGATATTTAGGAGTGCTGAAATATGTATCCGAATTAGAAGAAAATATTAATGATAGTAGGCTTATACCTGAAGGTTCAGTGCAGGAATGTGAAATTAGAGCTTCAACTATTATTGCTTGTCGTCAAATAGCAGAGAAATCAGGCAAGACTATGTGCGATGTAGACGATTTTCTATGGAGCAGGCGAAAAGAGTGCAACGCGCCTTTTCATCTGACTATTACCACGAATTATTGAAATATCACTTGACTTTCTGCTGATTTGGTGTATTATAGATGTGTGGGCAATCCAGGAGATGCCGATGATTGACGAAGCGAAGAAGGGCGACCGAGAACTTTTACTTGCTACCCTTAAGGCATGTCAGAAGGACAGCATAGACGACTGTGACGGAGTGTCTCATATGGCTGCTGATCATGCGTTGCTTGAATATATTGGCGACGATGAAGTATATAAGATTTTTTGCCAGATATATATGTATTATGCGTAGGAGATGTAAAATGGACTTAACGTGGGATGATTTTCGAGACATTAAAGCCCGATTTATAGGCGGGGAAATAGTCACTGTTGAAAGCGGACATTCATATCGAGGTAAAATACGGGATATCACAATAGATCGGGATATGGTTTATTTTGACCTGTCTGACACTGAATATCTCGACAGAGACGGATGGAAACCTGACGCTCGTGGTTTTTCTGTTTCAACCACAATGAGTTTGTCTGGGATCAGATGGAGCACAAAGGGCAGTATACATTTTACTATGCCATATTTGGGAGAAGCGGTTATATCTCCAGCTAAACAAGAAATAGAGACAGAAGGTAAAATTATTGCAATGGTGTCTGGAGTACCAGATGCAAATGGTGTTATGCTTTCTGTTCCATCACTAGAATATATTGCCGAGACAGAACCGGGATTTACGTTAGAATATTTGGAAAATGGACAGGCTCGACTTTGGTTCGACAAACTTCCTCGTGAGGATGATGGGTCTGGACAGGGAGTGCTGATTTGACGCGATTCGCAATTATTTTTGAACCATCGGCCACTTACGAAGAAATAGATATGTTCCTCTGGGATAATCCCAAGAAACTCTGGCATGTCGATGGACTAGAGGCGGATAAACGAAAATTTACAGTTGATATGATAAGCGAAGATTGGACCGTCGATGATGCCATTAATATGGCAAATGATTTACTAAAAAGCTCTTGTATTAAAGGCAGGGCGGAGAAAATCGATGTTACATGATCCGAATGATCCTATTTTTGTTTGGTTTGATAGCTCAAGGCCGGAAAATTATTTAAGACCGTATTACGTTAATCACGTAGAAACTTTGGGCACATCGCCATTTACTCATAGGTCTGATTTGCTTAAAGTACATTGGAGCGATACTATTTGCAAGAGAATTAAAAGTGCCAAAGAAGGCACTGTAATCAAACTACATCATTTACATTCGTGTGGCGATATGTGTATACGCCGGTTGACTCAGGAAGAAATTGATTTATTACAGGAAATTGAGAATAAACGCAATGAACTTCATACCGTTTGTGAGGAAATTAAGAACACGGTTCCGCATTTGGTTGCTAAAGAAAACTTGTTAAACGGTGATATTAAAAAATCCAACAAAAAGCTCGATATGCTGCGAAATAAAATTGGCAAACAAGTTAAAAAGGCAGCAGTTAGATGAGAAGAAATGACGTGAGAACGATGGTGGTTACGTGCGATATTGTGGTTCCTTTTTACTCTTATGACACACAAAAAGACAATTTAAAATGTGGTCGGTATATTTCAAAATATATTCAAGATACTTTAAGAGATAAATTATCTTATATGCCACTTTTAGATGACAAAGATGGAACACCGATGTGTTCAAGTTCAGTTAAAATAAAGATACGAACATTTTTGGATGGATTATTTAAAGACAAAGATAATCATAAACAAAAGAAGCAGTCTAGTTGCCGGAAATCCCGACAGCGCGGCGGAAAAACCCGTCGTTAGGGTTGCAAAATCCAAGCATACACGGCGGATAGCACGGAAATCCCCTTTGGAAGTAAGACAACCAAGGAAATCGAGTCCCTCTACTATTTGCCGTGGACTTGTTTTAATATTTTTCTTGTGAATTCTCGAAAATCAGCATCGTTCATAGCCGGATCGTCTATTTTTGTGAGTAATACTGTAGATATGTCGTTTTCTGACATTGTGGGCATGTTCGAGACTATCTCTGGTTCTGGCTTGAGGCTCCCTGGCTCTATATACGGGTAAAATCCTCTTCCGCTTCCGAAACCAACCGATAATACTTCTTTTGCGACGATTTTAAGCATGTGTGATTCTCCTGACACTAAATACGAAATCTTTTGGCTTAACTCCTTGATTTTTCTGAAAGGATGTAGCAGACATGGGATATGGACATTCTTGGTATATTAGAACCAATAACCTTCCAAGAGATCAATTTAATTCTTTCCGAGAGGATTGTTATAAAATCGTGGCATCTGCTATTGAGAATGGTATTAATATAGACAGAGATTGTGACAGTCATTCTCCGGCAGAATTCAAATCGAATTTAGTCCGATTCAATGGGCGAGAAAAATCTGGATTTGGACCTTTTGAATTCTCCCGTAAGCAAAATGGCTATTATTTTATGCGTTTGTTGCGTAGTCTTCTGAAGACCAAATATAACATCCGATGGCATGGGATACTTAGAATTGATTGTCGGGAATACTTCAATTTTTGTAAAACGGCAAAACATCCAGCAACTCGTTCCTCGTATGACGCAGTGGTTTGTGCGTGTCTCGTTGCTGCCAAACATTATTTTGGTAACGTAATACGGATTTATTCGGATGGTGAAAACCACGATTGGTCTCCTGCTCGTAAACTATTGGCTCAATCTGGAATTGAGTATGGGCAAGAATACAAACTGGATGATGTATGTGGACTAACATATTCCCCTTCTGGGATTGGACTCCGAACCGAGTTGGAATAGCGATATACTTTGTCGCGACTTTTGCGGCACTGTGTTAAAGAATCGTGGATTTTGTTTGACATTTGCTCTTGCTGTGCTATACTCAACGTGAAGGAGGTCCCGTGAAACTTGAGGACATAGGATTTTACACACTTTCAGATGCAAGGGCATTATCATCGAGCGAAACATCTCTACTGTGCAGAGCGGAGCTAATAATCACGTCACGTTGTAATTTTCGCTGTGTCTATTGTCGGGGACTAAGAGAAGATTGCAATGGCGATATGCCATTTGACTTTGCTATGGAAACTTTGCAGCACTGGATTAATGGTAATCTACAAAATGTCAGATTTTCAGGTGGAGAGCCTACAATTTATCCCCGTTTGAGTGATCTTGTAAAGTTTTGCCGAGATAATGGTGTAAAAAGGATTGCTATTTCTACAAATGGCAGTGCTCCTCTTGATGAGTATAAAAATCTTGTAAAAAATGGAGTGAACGATTTTAGTATTTCGCTTGATGGGGGATGTTGTGCTATTGGCGATGCAATGGCAGGAGTAGAAGGATGTTGGAATACAGTTGTAGATAACATTCGTGAAATTGCCAAAATGTCCTATACGACAGTTGGCATGGTTTTTACTGAGTCAAATGTTGGTCAGTGTGTAGATGCCGTTTTGTTTGCTGACTCTTTGGGTGTTTCAGATATCCGGGTAATACCCGCAGCCCAATACAATCAGGCTCTAATTAATCTCGCGTCTTTGTCGGATGGCATATTGGCGAAGTATCCAATTTTGCGATACAGGGTTAATAATGTTCGATCTGGTTGTCCTGTTCGTGGGATAGGTGGCTGTGATTCTCGTCGGTGCAATCTTTGTTTGGATGATATGGCAGTAGCTGGAAAATGGCATTTTCCTTGTATTATTTATCTTCGTGAAGGCGGAAATCCGATTGGGAAAATAGGTCCGCAGATGCGATATGAACGAGCTAACTGGAATTCCATACATGATACTCATGCTGATATGATTTGTCGCAAAAATTGTTTGGATGTTTGTGTTGCATACAACAACATGGCAGAAAGAGGAGCAAAATGATCGGAGAGATTGTTTTAACTGTCGGACCCACTGCTATTGGTATCACTTGTCTGTTGGTGGCGGCATTAACGATTCTTTTGAAGTATTATAAACAGATATGGACTGCAATAATATATTGCGCTCGAAATATTGCCAATAGTCTCCCTGTAACAATTGCGGGTGTATTGATTATGTCTGGATTGTATTTAGTTTTGCCGTCATGGCTCACCGAACCTGACCTTGGCCCGGGTCGCTGCCTGATTATAATCTTTGGTTCAGCGTTTTTAATTGTGATGATTCTGGTGCCTAAGAATTAGGAGAGTAGAATGCCTAGATTTACAATTCCATTCACAATAGATGAACTTAAATCTAAAATTGCACAGGGAGAAGATGAAGTTCTCGGTTTTGCTTATCTAACTGAGCGGACCAATAAAGATTTAGAAAAAGTTGAATTTGATCGAGAGAATTTTGAATGCGAATCCTGTGAACATATGTGCAGTGGTAATGAGAAATTTATGGGGTATCACACTCTTCCTAATGGTATGTCATTTTTGGGTTGCTATGCGGGCGGAGATTGGGAGTCTCCGGTTTACCAATGCGAGTGAGAATGCTACGGGATTTCAATCCCTGTAGATGATAACGAGCAACTCCTCAACTGTCAAGAAAATATTTTAATTATTTTCCAGATTATGCAGGAACCCACTACATAACGTTGTATAATAACATCAGAATGTTAGTCCTTGAACTCAAAACCTATCCAACTCCTACACAACAAACCTCTATCGAGGAAGCTATTCGTACAACCCAATTCATCCGAAACAAAGCTATTCGTCAATGGATGGACGCTCCCGCTCTAAACAAAAAAGAAACATCCAAAACATTATACGTCCTATCCAAAACCCTTGCTCATGAGTTCTCTTTTGTCAAACAACTCAATTCTACCGCCCGACAAGCCGCTACTGAACGAGCATGGAATGCTATACTTCGGTTCTATCGGGGACAAGATAGAAAACCTAAATTCCAAAAAGACAACCGATCAGTAGAGTTCAAACAATCTGGTTGGAAACTATCGGACGACTACAAGAAGATAACAATCAGTTCTAACAAAATTGGCACATTAAAGTTGAAGGGGACTAGGAATTTAGAGCACTATGCGGAACACAAAATATTTAGAGTCCGTATCGTTCGTCGAGCAGATGGGTATTATGTTCAGTTCTGTATTGATGCTAATCGAACGATGGTTCATCAACCGATGGGGAGTACTATAGGTATTGATGTTGGATTAAAACACTTCTTAACTGATTCAAATGGTGAAACAGTTGAGAATCCTCGTTTCTTAAGAACATCAGAAGTATCGGTTAAAAGGTTACAAAGGAGACATAGTAAATGTAAGAAAGGTTCTAAGAATCGACGTAAAGCTCAAAATCAGTTGGCTAGAAAACACCTTAAAATCACACGACAACGAAAAGACTTTGCCGTCAAAACGGCAAGACAGATTATCGTCAACAACGATTTTGTCGTTATAGAGGATTTAAGGATACGCAATTTAGTCAAGAACAGAAAAGTTTCCAAGAGTTTTAGCGATGCAGCACTATCCCTATTCAGGAATTGGTTGGAGTACTACGGGAGAATAAGTGGGGTTCCAGTTATAGCCGTAGCTCCACAGTACACGTCCCAAGAATGTAGCAAATGTGGGCAAATGGTTCAAAAGGCGATGTCTGAAAGGACACACATTTGTAGTTGTGGGTTGATACTAGATAGGGACTGGAATGCTGCAAAGAACATATTAGCTAAGGGCTTGAAGGAAACAAGTTTGTTGAGTACCTTGGGGCACAAGGGAAGTAACGCTTCTGGAGAAGAGACCTCTTTGTTAGAACTCAATGTTTTAATGAAAGTTTTTTCGTTGAAAGAAGAATCTGCGGGACTTTAGTCCCCGCAGAGTGTCAATTCATTTACTACTGGTCAGGTAAAGAGTTAAGGGCATATATACCTTCTGACGGTAATACTTATAACAAGAAAGTTAAAATGGCTTATGGCAATGAAGAAAGTGGAGAAGATGATGGCTCTGATCCTGATTTTGATCTAATGTTAAAAGATATACAGGAACGAATTATCGTTACGGGATTTTTGTCTCAGGAAAGTGGAATGAAATTGCGAAAATCAAAATCCCAAGTAGAACCTCTTTCAATTCCGAGTTGGCTTAAACTGGTAGATGTAGATGGTGAGGATTTTTGGGAAAATGCCGACGATACTATCGTATTTATTATTCCTGAAAATTTAAATCGAACACAATTTCTTGAGCTGCTAGAATTTGTGGGTACTTCTAATAACTCTGAATATGACACGCAAATTATTGAAGGCAAAACTGTTTGCAGAATGTATGCAAAATGGTGGAGAGAATACGAATGAGTGCCGACAATGGTGTTTACATTTTGGAAACCCTAGCACCGAATAGTGGTAAGGAATACCGGGTTATTCATGCTCAGGCAATTGAGAACATTTTCTACTTCAATCCTGAACGCGGTTATATTCAAGGGGATGAGGGCGATGATGTAGAATTGGTCCTATATTTTGGCAATAGCGAAATTTTCCACAGTGAAGATGATGCATGGCACGAATCGCTGAAGATGGCAGATGAGATTGAGAATGATGATTGGGGAGGATATCTGGAATACGGTATATCTGCTATTCGCCTAAACAAAGTTTTTCCAACAATGACCCAAGAAGAAGCAAAACAAAAGTACGACGCCCGGTGGAATAGTGAAAAGGTTACCACGTAATTGGCGAGATAGAATTGAATTAAATGAGAATGGCCGAATTTTTATCCTCAGATTTCGAAAGGGATACACGCCGCCGGGATTTCGATCTGAAATAGGCTGTTTAATGGTCGAGCGGCATTTAGTGTGTGATGTTTATGTTAATAAGCGGTTTCGGCATAAGGGATTGGGAAAACTGCTTTATGAAACTGCTTTACGAAAAAACAAGTATATTTGGACAAAAATTTATGCTGCCACAAGTGATGCACAGCGGGTTTGGACATCTTTGTGCAAAAAATATAAGAGCAAAAAAGATCGTCAAAAGGGCACCATCACTGTGTATGACCTTCCCAAATCCAATTGACTTTTGCAATTTTCGTGCTATACTTAGCAGTAAGGAGTAGAAATGGACGCAAAACAAATTGCGACTGAAAATCTAATTTTTGAGTGCATGGCAGGTTCTCACGCCTATGGAACTTCTACGCCTACATCTGATGTAGATAAGCGTGGTATTTGCATTGCGCCACCAGATATTGCTCTTTCCTGTGTTAAAGGATTCGATCAATATGAAGACCCCGATTCTGACAGGGTTATCTACGAGTTGAAGAAATTCGTAAAACTTGCGGCAGATAATAATCCCAACATTATCGAGCTACTTTTTACAGGGGAAGAAAATATACTTTATTGTCATCCTGCTTTTGCTAGGATACGCCAAAACGCTCATTTGTTCTTATCTAAGAAAGCCAAATTTACTTTCAGTGGTTATGCAATGGCTCAACTAAAAAGGATTAAAGGGCATAACAAGTGGATTAATAATCCCGCTAGTGAAGTCCCGCCTCTGTTATCTGAATTTTGTAAATTAGTAGATGTCACCGGGGCCACAATTAAAGATAGGGAAGTTCTTATGCGTCAGTCCCAGAAATATTTCCTGGTGCAATTTGTGGGGCAATCCATTTATAAAGTTTATCAATCTAAAGATGATAATTTCCATCCCGGTTGGTTTAACCATGACGAGACAGATATAAAATATATTGATATTTCTGATGAAAAACTCAGCGAAAGAGATGTAATTTACAAGGGGCTTCTATTTGTCAATTTTGAGGAGTTTAAAAAAGATCGTACTAATTGGAAAGATTATTGGACGTGGAAAAATAATCGAAATCCCGCCCGGGCAGTGCTTGAAGAAAAATTCAACTATGACGTAAAACATGCTATGCATCTAGTCAGACTTATGTGTATGTGCAAAGAGATATTAACCGAAGGCAAAGTTATCGTGAGAAGGCCCGATGCCCAATACCTTTTGGATATTCGAGGTGGGAAATATGATTATGAATGGATTATGAAATGGGCAGATGATACAGACAAGTCACTTGATGAAATGTATGAAAAATCCACTTTACCTCATTCTGTTGACTGGAATGCTATTGATAATCTGTATCAAGAAACAATACGAGAATATTGGCATCAAAAGTATCCCGGATGGCACCAAACAGTGTTGCAACAAGACGAACAGGAGAAAACGAGTGAACATTGAAATTACTCCACAGCTCGGACTGATTCTTATTTTTGTCACTGTATTATTGATTATGCTGTCTGCGTCGGCCGTGTTTTGCAGGAAGGCACAAGTGACAGAAAATGCAGGATATCTGCTATTAACAGTATTTAGTATTATTTTAACGGTTATGTCACTAATTTTTACTATCATTACAGTGGTTGCTTATCTGAATTGTTTATCTGGATGATTCTCCTCAGCCTGCCGTAATTGTAACAGACGCTGTTGTTGATAAGTCTGGGATACTCTTAGTGGAGATACCTCCAGATTCTTCTGATATTACAACCAGCCCCAGTATTGTTGGTTTTGTGCTTGACTTTTGGCCAACTGGCAGTATAATTCAGGATGGCCCACGAGACGAGTTGGCCGACGACAAAGTCGATAAGGAGGTTTGTTCGTGCGATACGTATTTTATTGTCAGCAGGATGGTAAGTTTTTGACTAAACATCCTTATTTCCGCAAATTTAAGCAGGGACAGTTTATAGGATATAAACACAATAAAGATGGAGAGCCCACAGAACAAATCCCCGTTAACGATATTGATAAGGCAGAGGTTTATAACGATTATGACTATCTTGTAGACCTTGGTGGCGACTTTGCAATGGCTGATATGTTTTGGGCTGTTGAGCTGAAAAACTCTGGGCCACCTGATACTGCTCTTTGGCTTATTTCTGGAGATATTACTAAAAATCACAAAAATGTTGTGGTTAAAATTGATTTTACTCTGTTCCATAATGTTTCTGAAGAAAAGAAATGATGGACAAATGGAACCAAAAGTATGACAATCCGTGAAGCCAAGAAAAACCTCGCTCTTTGCGAACAAGTAGTTGCCAAATTGACCGAAGCTAGTCGTATCGGTGACAAGCAAGCAGCCAGAGACAATATTCTGGCTATGCGGGATGTATTGGAAGCCCATAAAGAACTATTCAAAGCAGAACTGCGAGCGTTTTTCTCTGAAACGCATGCCCAATTGCAAATTCTGCTTGCAACGGAAGAAAAAAATCAGCCATTCAAAAACCCCGACAAAATTCGAAAGACAGCCTTGACCAAAATGTACACAAAAACCGGGAAGTGGTTGTCAGATGCTCGATTAAACTGGAGTAAAAGCAGTTGACATTCTGCCAATGTTCGTTATAATTGGTGTTCAAAGAGAAGAAATGACAGACAGATATTTCTATCCTGGCACCCGCGTGAAAGTACTCGACAATACTTTATATAAGGACGACAAATCAACACCACTTTCGTATACCGTGCGTCCTGCAACAGTAGTTTGTTGGTACGGCAGAAAATCAGTTCTATTGGGTAAGTATTGTCGTTATGACAATCTAATTGATGTAATATTTGACCATCGCCCCGAACGAGTTTCCCGTGCGCATTTTGCGGAATATGCGGAAATTGATGGAGAAAAGAAATGACGGCGAATGAAAGAACACTGTTGAAGGATGCAATATTCCCCGACAAAGAGAAGGACAAGTGGAACGGAATAATCAGTCGCCTGTTTGAGGACGGTGCTGTCATCTGTACTTTTAAGGGAAAGTATAGTTCGGAGAATTTTACGTGTTTACATCCGGACGAGCTAAAGGACGTTGCACTTTATATACTTTGGCGGAGATGGCATTCTGGAAACTATTTCAGCGATCCCTCAAAACCAGTGGCACCGTCCATACCGGAAGATCAAGTATTCTCAATGCCGAATGATAGCATTAAAGAAGCAGCAGTTATGGCGTGGCAGAATTACAGAAGTGAAATAAGACATTATGAGCAGTGTGTTTTTGATAACGCAAGAGTTGAATATGCCCTACAAAATCGGGAAGGATTATTGGCTTATATAATCTTAGTTTCCAGATCGGATTACGAATACGAATACATGGATGTTTATCGTTTAGACAAATTTAACATTCCAGATGGTGATTTGTTAAACACTAAGCCGAATAGTGATTATTTCCTATAAAGACAAGAGGTAATGTATGAGCGAGCACAGAGTAGAAATCATAGAAATTGGTGAAATACTTCCGCATCCTAATCCGGAAGTTACTCGACTCGAATTAACCCATGTTTTGGGCTGGCAGTGTTGTATCGTGAAAGGGCAGTTTAAACAGGGCGATAAAGCGGTATATTTAGAGCCCGACTATGTCGTTCCTGTTTCGCATCCTTCATTTGCTTTTTTGAAAAAGAAAGAGGGTCAGACCCAGGAGAGAATTCGGGTTCGTAAATTTAAAGGTGCCTTAAGCCAGGGATTGCTCATTGAAGTGCCTCCGGAATTGTCTCATCTTCCTGTTGGCACCAATGTTATTGAAATGCTTGGTATAGAGCGATACGAGCCACCAATTGAAAAATCTACTGGTGGAGTATTTGTGGGTGGTCCTTCTGGTATTTATGCACCTAATTTTGATGTCGAAAATATTCAGCGATACATGAATGCTTTTGTCGCTGGCGAGGAAGTTGTAGTTACCGAGAAGCTGGACGGAGCTAATGCAAGATACGTTTTTGCGAAAGACCCCGACGGAAATTGGAAGCAGTTTTGTGGTTCTCGAAGACATTGGATGGATGAGGATGATAAAAATATTTGGTGGATGGCGTTTAGGAAATATCCTCAGATAGGAGAGTGGTGCCAATCTAATCCTGAAACAATTTTATATGGAGAAGTTTTTGGGCAGTCTCGTCGTAAATGCGAAATTTCTCCAGGTAAAATCCAAATACTTTGCTATGGAGCAAAACAGAACGATATTTTCTTTGCTGCTTTTGCAATGCTTTATAAAAATGATTGGGTTGATTATGATGTAGCAAAAGCATCGACTGACGCTTCTGGTGTGCCGTGGGCACCGCTAATTTACCGTGGTCCGTTTGACATCTCTCTTATGAATTTAGCCGAAGGCCCAAGCACTTGGCCGGGAGCTGATCATATTAGAGAGGGTATTTGTATAGTTCCTGTTCATGAAAGAACTCACCATAGATTGGGCAGAGTGATTCTCAAGGTTGTTTCTAACACTTATTTGGAGAAAACGTGATGAAGACTAAGATGAAGACTAAGATGAAGACTAAGAAGAGCAAAAAGAAATATTGTCGTCATTATTGGGTATTTGAGAGTCACTGGGACTTTCGTGACGGTGAGTACTATACATGCTCGAAATGCGGCAAGACAAAGTTTCCGTAGGGTGGCATTAATGGGCATTTGGAGAAAACGAGATGAAAGGTAATATGCTTATAATCTGGAATGGTGGCGGAGGTGATCTATATTCAAAAGTAGTCGATGAAGTCGCAGCGAATTATATTACTAGCTTGCCAGGAATGAAGGGATACGATTTCTTTTTGAAAGTGAACGATTATCTCTGTGAAGGCGATGATTATCTTCCGCGAGGAAAAGGAGCTGATCATATCATTCTGGCATTCAATCTTCAATCTCCTGTAGTTGAACAGCTCTCTGCACAGATGGATGTTTCTGCTGTCCTTTACCTTGATTATGTCTAATATCATTTGACTTTTCGTCTACCGGAGTTATACTGCAGTATCGAAGGAGACACAATGTTTACTCAATTGTTTGAAGGCGGCGATGGGCGATCGGATGAATTTTTTATTCCGGTTTACATTGTCCGCGGCGATTTTGGCAATGTGGGCAATGGCCGAGTTCTTGGTATTTTTGAATCTAAGGAAGTTGCCATTGAAAATGCCAAAGGCTGCGGGTCGTTTGATTGTGGTGGTGATGGTATAGTGCAAGATGGTTGGGCAATCAGAGCGCCAGATGGCAAATTATATGTTATTTCTGATCCTACTAATTCTTTTGAATTAAATGTAATGAAAAAATCCGAGGCAAAAGAGATTTGGGAAGGGCCATCATCCCCCGCCGCCGGGTATCGGCGGGTTGATGTTATATTGAAATCAACTGGCGATAATAAATTTCGGGTTTTACATATTATTCGTTCGCTTGATGAATCTCTCGGATTACTTGAGGCAAAAAGAATAATTGACTCTATGCCAATTATGATTGCCGAGGATATTTTTCTGTCTGTGGCAGAAGAATTGGTAGAGAAGCTGAATTCAGTAGGTGCAGCAGCAGAAATCCGGGAAAGAGAGTACTAAGAATTGATTCTACACGGTGACTGCTGCGATTTACTACCCAACATACCTGCGGGTCTATGCTCTCTGGTTGTGACTTCTCCTCCTTACCGAGCCGGGAAAGAGTATGAAACTCAGTCTACTTTAGAAGAATACAGATGTTTTGCGGAAAAGTGGGTCTCTGAAATACCCCATCTTTTGTCTGATAGAGGCTCATTCTGGTTAAATGTTGGGTATACGAAATTGAGTAAAAATGAGACTTTGCCGCTCACTTATCTTTATTATCCGCTCGTGAAATTAAAGCTTATACAAGAAATTGTTTGGCATTACGAAGGCGGCATGTCGTATAAAAAGCGATTTACACATCGAACAGAAAGATGGATGTGGTTTGCTAAAAATCCAGATGATGTTATTTTTAATCTCGATGCAATACGAGACGTATCATCTAATTTAACAAAGGACAAGAGGAACAATCTGCTGGGGAAAAACCCAACGGATTATTGGTATTTCAATAGGGTTGTAGGCGGGCGATCCTGTAAGGAAAAAGTAGCACACCCTTGTCAGTTTCCCGAAAAAATGATTGAACGTATTATTCTTGCCTGCACTAATGAAGGCGATTTAGTCGTTGACCCATTTGTTGGCAGTGGTACGACAGCGGTAGTTTCTAACAAATTAGGAAGAAAATGTATTGGTATTGAGCAAAACCCAAAGTATGTTGAAATAGCTAAACTCAGGTTAGGAGAAACAAGTGAAGAAAAGTGAGATGAAGCACAAAATTGGCGATGATATCTATATCGATTCTGCCCTTTACCTTTCTCATGGATCGGATGACTTTTGTGGCGGTCTTTGTCGTATTACTCATATAACTATGGAAGTCAGTGGTGGAAAGAAAACGCCATTTATTAAAGTGGCCGAACGTCCGGGATATTCCTATAATTATGAAGAGCTATTGTCGGATCAAAAAGAGCTAAAGAAAACATTCGGTAAAAATCGTGGGCACTCAGACCCCGACGTTGATACGCCGTGGATTGAGCCAGGAGATTTTGTTGTCGATGAAAATGGCCCGCATATTGCAGATTATAACGAGTGGTAAAGAAAGGAAACAAACATGATTATTCTACTAGCACTAATCTTCCCATTGCTGTTGGACATTATTAGCGGATTATTTATTTTCATTTCTTATGGCATCGCAACGGGGTTTTAACTAGGAGGTTAAGATGAAAAAACCAGCGAAAAAACCAGCGAAAAAGTGGAGTCTGAATCGGTGGTTCTTGTTTCGCTCAAAACTAACGAAAGAGAAAGATAATCTTGTATTGTTGAGCAAATTAGCCCTTAACTATCACCGCTCAGGTGATCATGTTCCGGGTTGGCTCTGGGATAGCATTGATAGATCGAAGCGAGAAGTAGAGAGACTATCAGAGCAGAAAGAGAAACGAGAAGAACGACGATTGAAGAAAATTAACTTGACTTCTTAAAATTCTGGGATATAATACAGCAGCAGACGATCCTCCGCAAGGGCCGACTTTGGCGGTTAGAGCTGGAATCAACAAACCAAAGTATTTACCAGCGTGCGGACGAGAGGAAGCCACCCGTAAGGGTGTGAAAAGGCGGGAATGCGCATTTCCGCCTTTTCTATTATCGCCGTCTAACGTGGGCGGCGAGAAAGTGCGACGGCATGAGGAGCAGCGTGCCGCATGAAATCGCGGGGCAAGAATCCTTAGTTACTCCAGATTTTTGACTTGACACTGGCTATGAACGAACTTGTCATTGGAGAGAGAAATGTGCCTCTGTGCAATTGTTGCTGGTGATAATTCAAAAGCGCGTGGTCGGGGATGGAAGGTATTCTCTGATCTAATGTGCCCGGAGGTTGGCATTTTAGCTGGATGGATGCATGGTGGTCCACTGCACTATAAATCTGGATTCCATATCTTTCTTGAAAAGGAAGACACTCTTTTTCTTTCTCACGGTGAACACATTGTTAAAGAAGTTGAATGGGAAGGACAATGTGCCCTTGGATATGATGGGGCTAGCGGGGCGTCTATTAAGCCTGTTGTTGTGGCAGAAAGAATGAGGATACTTCCAGACGGAGAATGCAGTAATAAGTCGGTTGGAAAAATCGACGGGAGAAATTAATGAGTTTTGATTTTTGGTTGGTATTTTCTGCTGCTTCGATTGGCGTCGCGCTATTCATTATATATTATTTATCGGAAACAGTAGGCAAGGCAAAGATGGAAGTTTGTCTAAATTGCCGAGAACCGATGTCTACTAAAAGAAGTCTGAACGGGACTGAATATAAAATATGCGATAATTGTGGTGGGTATTGTTGGATTTGGGATTGGGTTTGAATATACCGAATTCCAAGTACAATATTTGACTTCTTCTGATCCTGTGCTATACTGAGATGACATGAAACTGTCGGATATTACATTCCCGTGCTACGTTATCTATGCTGATTATGTGTCTGGAAAAATCGGGCATAATGGTTACGCTGCAAGGCATTGGCATTCTGCGAATTCAGTTACTTATATAAGCTATGGGGGCGTGATTAGAACAAAGTATAGTCAGCAATTTGATTTCGACCCCGATGCTATACTTCCTCATCTTGGTTATAACCATTATATTGTAGATAAAATGGCAGCAGATGAAATATCATCTCGCGGTGTCCCTATTATTAGCACTGACTGGTGGAATACAATGTCGCGATATACATCCACTTTTATGACTCCGTTTCTGACTAATACTCCGAATAAATTTGCCTGTCCGATCTGCGGTGGCACTGGAATTGAAAAAGTTCAGCTATTTACAAGTGTTAAAGAATATCCCTGCTCCAAATGTAAGGCTAAGCCATGTGGCTAATTAATTTCGCATTAAAGTTTGCTGCTCGTGGAGTAGTATATTTTCTGCTTCAAATTCCCGTTGTACTTCTATTTTGTTATAATCCTTATTGGGGTGCGGTGATTTGGTTGCTATTATATCTTAATATCTGGCGTCCAGTTTTTACAAGTGCAATAGATGCCATTAAGACAATTAGAGAAAATCGAAAGGAACGGGCAAAAACATGAAAAACGGCCAATATACCTTTTACACAGTCCAACAGCGTCTACGAGCCAGAACCGATTGGCTTAAACCATTGACCCCTCTTATTCTTGTGCCCGATCAAGAATGGAAGGGTTGCGGCGATGGCTACTGGGGCCGATCTGTCAATCCTCATATTGGACGAGGTAATAATTGGCGGCCCGCTAATCGGGCCGCTGATACCGAATGGTGGAATTGTTATCAAGCAACAGGGATATATGGCTGGTTTTCTCTAAAATATGCTATTGCTGCTCTCAGTCGATGCCGACAGCACGATAATGAAGGGCTCTATGATATCTGCGACATTTATGGGGATATAGAGCAAGTGCAGCGCCATGAGTTTCGTATTGTCAAAATCGCTCTCACCTATCAGAAAACAGTTGAACCCTTAACTGTTGATGATTGTTTGGATTTTGTAATAGGTGATAACAGAGCAATTCATCAGAGAAGCCGAAAGGAATGCCGTGAAACAGCGAATTGAATCAATTGTAAGTAAATTGCAGGAAGCATCTGCTGCGTATTATGGGGATGGTAATAGTCTTCTATCTGATGCAGAATATGACGCTTTGCGAGATAGATTGGCAGAACTGGACCCCAATAATTCGTTCCTAGCAGAAGTCGGGGCAGCAGTTTCGGGTAGCCCACTCACTAAAGTTACCCATATTATTCCGATGGGTTCTCTTAACAAGTGCGGTGGCGAAAAGAGATCAGATGAATATAAATCTTGGGTTCGGAATTCTCTTAAAAATCCTAAAACTCCTGTGGTTATTCAGTGGAAATTAGACGGGGTTTCTATCGAATTAATTTATGATAATGGGAATTTTGTTCAGGCCATAACTCGTGGTGACGGTATTATCGGGGAGGATGTTACTCACACAATTAAATCTTGCGCTCCCGCGAAAATTAATGCACAAGGTAAAGTTTCTATTCGGGCTGAGGCAGTTATTCCGATTACTACATGGAAGAAACATTTTGAAAATCAAGTGATTGATGGTCGTAAGATGTCTAATCCCCGTAATACTGTGGCGGGGATTGTGAGGCGCAAGACCGATCTGGAACAATCATCGCTAGTCCATTTGAAGGCATATGATATCCTTCGAATTGATGGGGATGATTTTGATAGTGAAGTCCAAAAAACTTCTAAACTAACAGGACTCGGGTTCGATACTGTTCTCACAATAGAAGCAAAAGCTGATGAAGTAGAAAAAATTGCAGAGAAATTTGAATCTGATAGAGATACCGTTGTTGACTGTATGGTAGATGGAATTGTAATTAAAGCAAACGAGATTTCATTACAGAAAAAGCTAGGGGAACACGATGGGCGTCCCAAGTGGGCAATTGCTTGGAAATTTGCTCCGCAAGGTGGACACTCGACTCTGAAAGATGTTGAATGGAATGTAGGAACAAGCGGCAGAATTACACCAGTTGCTTTGATTGACCCAATTAATGTTGCGGGGGTTACTATCAGCCGAGTTACTCTCCATAATGCCGATGAAATCGAACGATTGGGTATTCAAATTGGTGATACTATAGAAGTCATTCGGGCAGGGGATGTTATTCCACGTATTGTTAGGGTAGTTTCTCAAGGAAAAAATCGAATACCAATTCTTCTTCAGAATTGTCCGTCTTGTGGCGGAACAGTAAGTCGTGATGGTCCGATGTGGGTTTGTAATAACAAGGGATGTGAAGGAGTTTCATTGCGCCGGGTTGAGACTTGGGTAAAGAAGCGAGAAATTATGAATCTCGGCACTAAATATATCAGCACTCTTTTTGGTGCTGGTATTACTACAATTCCTGAGCTTTATAATTTAGGAACAGCTGGACTGCTTAATGCGGGCATTACGGCGGGTATGGCTACCAAAATTAATACTGAGATCGAGAAGTCACGCAAAGTTTCTCTCTCAGATTTCATTGGTTCGCTATCTATTGATATGCTCGGTCGATCTGAGGCACGTAATATTATTGCTTTGGGATTTAATAGTCTCCAATCATTCTTGTCTCTAACCCCTGATGATTTAATGAAATTCGAGGGGTATAAGGACACCAAAGCTAATCGCATTGTCGATGGCATTCAGGCATCCCGTAAACTAATTGAAGAACTAACAGGTTTGCTTGAAATTATTGAAGATAAGCCGAAGGCTGTTATTGCTGGAAAATTGAATGGCAATTCGTTTTGCTTTACCGGAGCTGCCTCTCGTCCCCGTAAAGAGTTGCACGCATTGGTTGAAGCAAATGGTGGTGTCGTAAAAGACTCGATTTCTAAGGATTTGAATTATCTGGTCGTTGCTGATCCAACAAGCACTTCGGCAAAGACCGCAAAAGCGCAAAAGTTGGGGGTAAAATTGATTTCAGAAGACGATTTTGTAGGAATGTGCAACTAAGGAGAAAAACGTGAAAGTGACATTTCTTGGATATATTAACGGTTCATATGAGTATATTGGTGTCGCAAGGCAAGGCAGAGGAAAGGGGCGTATTTATTTTTTCCGCGATAGTCACGTTTCAGGATTTGAGCGGCTACAAGATGATGTTGATACTCTAGTCGTTGGTTCAAAGATTGAACTTGACGAATATTTCCTGGAAATCCCCGAAAAGGAATTCTCCAAAATTTTTGAAATGCTTGCGCCAAAGAGCGCAAAAGAAATGCGAGATGAAATAGACCCACGAGCGAAGTCGGATTTGCGTTTTTATTTCCTTGATGTCAAGAAACCCCGATGTCTTTAGCGTCGGGGATGAGACGTGGGTTTGTCCTAAATGTGGTTCAGAGGTTAATTCTGACTGCGGATCACAGGCTACGGAATTAAAACAAAAACGTCCATTAGTAATCTGGAGTCTGTGAGTGGTTGGGTAGTTCATGTTTCATCGGACAACGCTTAATAATATTACTTGACAATCCCAGAATCTGATGTATACTCTGAGTTGGCAAAAACGAAGTTGGCAAACAAAGGAGAGCGAATGAACATCCGTAATTGGGCATTGGCAGTTTTGAGCGCTGTAATTATTTCAGTAGTGGCTGAGGCTAATCAGCCAGCCATTGTGCGTCGTCCAGATGCAGCCAGGCGATATGACGTTTATTTGCCTGATGGGAATGGATATTGGACAAGGGTAGGATTGCTTTGTCCCCAATGGGATAACGCAAATCCTGACTTGTGTTCTGCTTGGAATTGTCTGCCGATCCAAACATTGACATCTGGAGTTGTTCGTCCGGGTAAAATCTATACCAAAGCGAATAATCGATTGACAGAAAGCGGTAATTGGTGCACTCTGGCCAATATCGGTTATAGCTCTGGTTTTCTTGTAAGATATGCATCATCAACAAATTCATCCGTTACTTGCGATATCCCACCAGGGCATGATCATGTCTCAGTTTTGTTTAAACAGATTAAATCTCCATTTGGTGGTAATTTCTCTGTTTATGTCGGCGGTAATTTAGTTATCGACAATTATGAAACAAGTTATTCTGGAACGGCAAATCCAGAAACTGCCAACTGTCGATTGGATGAAGTTATTTCTTCTATTGAACCTTCCGATTCTCCACAACAATTACAACTTGTTTTAACTTCAAGCAGAACACCTGTCTATCTTATTTCTGTTCAAAGCTGGGATAGTAATGGTGTAGCCGATCCGCGGGAAGTCGATGCCGATGGTCTATGGAAAGGAAATCGGCACATAGAATCGTATGCAGATTGTTATGGGGGTCTATATCCTCGTTTTCCCCACGTTCCAAATACTTTTACTGATTGTGATAGGCTTTGTACTCCAAATACATTTGATTTGGTTTTTGCACAGAATAATGGTTCTGGGGTAGGCAAATGGACTGGATATGGATTTCATTATAATTCTGTTGATAACCCTTTTACACCAATCATTCTTCCAACATTATCTGTTGATGGAAGCCCTTCAATTGAAATGACCGCCGTTCCATGTGGTGGTTCAGAGATGCAGTATGGAGAAGTCCGAATTGGAGATATTATTACTACAAGCTGCACCGGAACTTGCGGGGTTGGGGGTGCCACATCGGTAACATTTGGGCAGGTATTTACAGAGAATGGCATTGAAATGCCGGCCTCTATTATGTTCACTAATTCTGCTCTTGCAAATCCTGTTTATCTACCAACTATCTCTGGTTCAGACAGGTTGTCTACTCTTGGGTTACCTCCCCTGGAGTTTAACGTAACTATTCCTCCGTCACCAGATGTGTATGTAGTTCCACCGGCAAATATTGAAATTCCGGCTCAGTCAATCACTGTTGCCCGCAATGATTCTCCGTGGGTTGTGGACCTTTCTTGTAGTATACCAGCAACATTTCTTGCCGCTGGAACGAATAAGGTTTATTTGAAACTTGACAGGTCTTATCTTCCGACTCCGGCTAGTGGCGTGGAATGGAATATTACTGGTTATGCCTCAATTTACAACTCATTGCATATCGAGATGGGGGACTTAAATTGCAATGGGGCATTTAATTTGAATGACGTCGGTCCCTTTGTCATGATTTTGGCCGATCCGTCTATTTGGAAGGAGAATTATCCTGATTGTCAACCACTGAATGCGGACATGAATGCCGATGGCAATATAGATTTTCAGGATATCAATCCTTTCGTCGAGATGCTGTCGTCGGTCCTCGGCAATTAATCGGTTGAACAATATTGACAATCCCCGAATCTGTGGTATACTCTCAGTAAGAGGACAACATGCCTGTTCCCAAATGGAGAGTAAGTAAGGATTCCGACGATGGATGCACTATCTATCAATGTCTAAGCTGCTACAATGATTGGGAGTCTCGTACTTCTCCTGCTTCTTGGGGCGGTAAGGTTACTCAGCGAGATGACGGTAAGTGGTGGTGGAATACTGAGTATGGTTCCGAGCAGGGGCCGTTCGATTCTTGCGAAGAAGCCTGTCTCAAAACTTTTACTTGGCGTTTTTGCCCGTATTGTGGTATTGAGTGGCAAGGACAACAGATTTCTGAACGAGTAGAAATGTTGCAGAACCTGCCATATAAATGTTATTGGGATGATCCTGAATCTCAATCCGAATATGATAACGAAAAGATATGGGTCATTCAAAAGAAAACAACGTATAGATATGACACAGAACCATCTCATTGGTATGATTTTAAATATTGTGACTTACATCGATTTCCCACTGTTTTATCTGTGTTTACACTTCTGAAAAACATTAGGTCGAGTTGGGAACAAGAAAAAATTAAGTGGGCAGATGAGTGGGGAGAGACATATGAAACAACAAAAGAATACCGTGCAGTATTAAAGAAAAGAAAAGAAGTTAGAAATTATTGTTCAAGGGCGCATTAGAGGTAACAACGTGAAAAAGAAAACTGAACACAATCCGATTTTACTCTCCGGTCCCATGCAGGCTAAAATGTTATTGGACAATAATATCGGCAGTATGAATCAGGGAGTGCAAGGGATATACGAGTTTGTTGTGCTTTTTCAAGATAATCCCGAGCTGATGGCAGCAGCTTTGAAGAAAGGCAATGGTAAGCGATTGCGTGAAGTGCGGAGAGCATTGGCAAATTTACGTTGCAACTTGCCTATTATAGAGCGCATAGTTAATGAAATGAAGACAACGTTGGAGAAAACACGATGACTCGCAAGCAACTTGTTCGAAAAATGGCATCTTTACTTGAGCCAAAAACATTTGAGGTTAGGATTGGGCCGTGCAATCACATTTGGGTTACTGCGGAGTGGTGTTCGTATATTCATCCCGAGATTAAAAAGATTGAACCAAAGGGTTGGGGGAACTCAATTCTTATCGAAGATTTACCAGAAAATGGATTGTTCACTTTAAATTTCTCGAAACTCAAGGAGTTTGACAAGCAAGTAATGGCGGTTTTCGATGAGGCAGATAGACAAGCAAAAGATAAGGGTGTCGATGCCGGTGAATATTTTGATGATGTCTTAAAAGAGGCAGAAGATATATCCTGAATATCGCATAGCTTAAAATACGCTGGGAAGGAAAATTTGTAAAAAGTGAGTGCAATTGAAAAAGGGACTTTTAAAGCTGGTGGGTCTCCACGGCTTAAAAGAAATGGCAATGCGGGATATCGTAGCATCCCGAATACTGAATGAAAGATTTCCCAATACTGGATTGTTTGGCATTTCTGGAGTAGGCAAATCGTTTTTTGCCGAAGCTGTAGCTGAGGAATTAGGATATCATTTCTTCCAAATTGAAGGATCGACCGTAGCCACTAAGAAAGAATTAGTTGAATTACTTTGTCGGGCAGATGATGCCGCTAATAATCGAGGTGCTAGGCTTTTATTTTTCGTAGATGAAGCCCACCGTTTGGGTAAATTACAGGAAGTTTTGTATTATCCGATGACTAAGTGGTATATTGCGACTAAAGAAGGGTTCCGCAAATTCGCCCCGTTTACTGTTTTTGCTGCTACTACTCACCCTCATATGCTTTTGCCAAGCTTTATGAGCCGGTTAAGTAATCAGTGGCATTTGGATAGATATTCCCATTCAGAGATATATCAAGTGGTTGAGTCGGAATTTAGTAAACACCATATACATGCCGAGCCTTATCTAATATCAATGATAACTCAAAGATGCTTGGGGATTCCGCGGCTAGCAACGAACCTTGCGCTAAAAATACGCAATGAGGTAATTCACCGATCGTCCTCGGACGGTTCCTGGGCAGAAGTCACGGAAAAAGATTGTTATAAAACTTTTGATATAGAAAATATTGATGAAATTGGGTTGCGGTCTGATCATGTTAGTTACTTGCAGGAATTATACAGTTCTGAAGCGCCGAAAGGAATCGGCTCCATTGCCGGTAAGTTAGGGTTGGATGAAGAAGTGGTTAGTGGCACTATAGAACCTGTTTTATTGGAACTTCATATGATAGACCTCACGAATCGAGGCCGAATAATAACTGAGCGGGGTATTGAGCATTTAAAGACGTGTCACACTTGACTTTTGTGGGATTGGTGGTATACTACAATAGGCACAGATAGGAGAAAATCGATGAATGAAGGCATTAATATCGTAGTAGAGGGGTTGGGGAGTTTTAACTTCAATCCTGGTCAAGTTTGGGATTTTATTGTCTCCAATCAAAAGCATCTTTGGGTTGTTTATTCTATTGTGGCATTTATTTATGCCTCTATTGTGCAAAATATTCTCTTTCGGAGATTTAAAAATGCATTTAGGGATACAGGCCGTCAGATAGATGCCCTGTATTCGATCCAGCATTTCGTGATACAATTCCTTTTTGGTATTCCGCTATTTTTGCTTCGTATTGTTGTTTTGGTGTTGGGTGCTATTATGTATCCTGTTTTTGCGATGATTGTTGGACGAAAATATTCATTGCGAGGCTGGCTGTTTCTGACGTTCTCAGAAGAAAGTCTTAAAAACAATCGACGTAAATGGGTGCTAGAAGGACTGGCCGTCCGTAGCGTGCCCGAGTCCCAGAGTAGAATCGGTTTTACCAAAACAACCCACGGCTGGTCCGCGTCGTGACCGTGTGAGGGATCGGCAGCGACTCGTCGTTTGTCCAGCGGACGCGCGCCGACGTGAATCGTGATTTCCTTAAGGGGTTGCCTAGACAGGAGATATCTCGGTGATAGAGATCAGCTTAATCGAACTGTATTTAATTTTGCGAATTATTTCCGCTTGGATTATTTTTTGCTGTCAAGGGAAATTTTGTCTCGGCTCTCTGATTAAATGTTTACTTATTAATCCTGAATGGTTGATATTATCCTCGGTTATTGCTAAAATTCCCCATAAAGATAAATCAATAGGAGATAGTTGTCCTAAATGTGGGGGCACTGGTGTAAGGCACATTTCTCTGAGTAAATTCAAGTCAACTTCGATGCCATGTTGGTGTCGAGATGGTTTTCAGGAGGAAATTGGAAAATGATAATTCATCTGAATTCGGTTACGATCGTAAGTTGCCTAGCATCGGCGATATTAATTCCGGGCATATGGAAAATTGTCCGAGACAGACGCAATCGCAGGGCTGCGAATGCTCATATTTGGGACTCTCTAATCGAGATGCTTGGTCGGGTAAACGGCGCGTGCCTGCGCAATGAGGTCTTGAAGAAATTTCTTCGCCAAAGGAAGAAGTTTCCAGTAACTAATCTGGAGACTGTCAACAAAGTTCGAGATGCATATCACGAAGGCATTGAGAATCATATATTAAATTGTTGGGAAAAATATGCTCCGGTCCTGATGCGATGTTGTATCGATTTTAATAAAGAGTTGAAGATTAAAAAGTGATAAGTGACTCTGAAATTAATGCGGCAATTTCTGAGGCCCGGAAGTCGATTTTAGGAATGTCAGAGTGTGAAAATCAATACTTTATATTTCTGGGTATTAGATTCATGATACAAAGTAGTGATTTGTGGCACGAAATGAATCAAAAGCAGCGTAAAGCAGCGATGGAGTTTGCAGATGAAATTCAACAGATGGCAGCCAATGTTTAATTTTATCCGGTCGCTGGGCAAATTTATACCAGGGCATGTGAGCAGAACAATTGGGTCTTTGCAATCTACCAGGTATGTAATAGAAGATGAGATGTCAGCTTGTGAAAAAAGGCTATCACACTTACTGTTTAGTGAACAAGAGCAAATGCGTAATGGTAAGTGTGCTACAGATACTGTTGTGCAACAGTCTATAGCCAGATCGGTTATGGGACTCCGACGGGATATTAGGCGGGAAAATAGTCGTATAAAAATGGCGTGGCAGCAAATTGAAATAATCAAAAGTAGACTTCACAATATGTCGATTATGGCACAAAATAAAATTATGCCACTACCAAATAGTGAAGAATTGGTCACCGAGGCTTCAATAGCCGAAGGTGAGTTGAAAGAGTTGCAGAATATTGCCGATTTGGCAAATCATATCGAAGTGAACAATGACCCAATTTCATATCAAGAGGAAGAATCCGCCATATTGGCCGAATTTAAAGTAGCCAATGAAAAACAATTGGAAATAGCACCAGTAGAGATTGAAGAATTCGATGTAAAAACAATACGTCGCCCTAATGCTAGGGTTGAATCTGTAGGCATTGCAGACCCTATTTAGTTGGCCTCTGAGGAGTGAAAGTCGGTGGAAATCGCAATCAGTGTTCAGACAATGACTATAATCATATCTTCGATGTTGGCTGTTGGCTGTTGGCTGTTGGATTATTGATCTTAATGCGGAGATTTGTTAAAAAGTGTTTTATGATCATTTGGCCACGGGGAGTTTGTTGCATAGCCATAGTTTTGGGGGCTTTGATACCAGCTTTGATATACTTCAATGCAAAAATAAATGCAGAAATGCAACGGCGCGATAGTCTCCCGAAGGAATTGATTGTTCTATACGACGCTTTGCATAGAAGCGACGATTATCTTTTTAAAAGACGGGTTTTGGAAGAATGGCTAAGAATGGAATCTACGGAATCGATCGAAATGAGTGATCATGATATCCTGATTATTAGAGATGCCATATTTGAAGGTGTAGAGTCTTACAGATGTGCTTTCTCGGTTTGGAGTGATTTTGCTCCTTTACTGTATCAACACGTTAAAGTTGATTTCAAATAATTTTGCACTTGACTTTTGTGGCGGGTATGCTATACTGTAACAGACCCGTGTGCTGTGTGACAGTTGGTAAAAAATGGAGAACATCAAATGAAGCAGATTTTTGACTTCCGTCGTCCTCGTGCGTCCGCCGATAACATTTTGGATTTCCTCGATGGGAAGTCTGGTCCTAATGATGGCATTATGACTGTCGAAGAGTTTCGGGACGCATTTACGGAATATGCTAATAGTGATTCTGCGCCATGTCCTTATCTTTATCAGCCTGCATTAATTGAGGCCGCGGTAGATTCTGATGCACTTTGTGCTGTTGCTGGCCAGCCTGCTCGGGCCAAATCTCGTCCCGCCGATTGGGATAGCAATGTTCTGGGAGAATGGAAGGAAGGAGATCGGCTGCAACCCGGTCGTATGCATCATGCTAAAGATATTTCTAAGTTGGTTGTGAATCCCGAGGATATTGTAGAAATCCCCGGCATCGGTCGAGCAGTAATGGGGATTTATGCAATCAATCAAAGTAAGACTGGTAATTATGGAACAATTATTGATGAAGCTCGTCGGTTGTCGTTTGCCGACATGCCAGATGTTGAAAGCCTAGTGGGTTTGATTAATAATGAAACAGTCATTGAAAATCTGGAAGATGGCGGATGGATTGTCTGGAAGCCGAATCAGCAGGTGACTTGGGGATATTTAGAACGCGGAGGCGTTCGATTGAGTCACGAAAATATTCGAAGCGATAATACGAATTGCATTTTTGCCCCATTGGCAAACCCGATCGTGGGACGGGATATCGGGAAAGACGAGCTTATCGGTGCCGTTCGGGATTCCATGTCTAAAGTTGTGAACGATAAGGGGCAGAATGATTGGGATAAATTCTGTGGCCGCAAAGGCCGCAATCAGAACGCTGGTGCTGAAAAGACTTGGAATAATGTCGGGACTCTTTGCCGAAATCATCCTCGTAGTATTTTCCCTTTCGGGTTCCGTGGTGTTCAGATTGCAATGCCGTGTTTTACTCGATACATTGGCGATGCTATTGAAACCGCGCAAGAATGTCTTAATTTTGTGATTGGCGCTCGATTGCCGGTTGCGTATAGCGAGAATCAATGGAATATGCGAGACCGTTTGGCGGTCGATGATATGCCCGAAGTCGAAGAAACCAAAGTCGAAGTTTCTGCGTAGGAAAACAATGAGCGTTAATTGGAATGTGAGCGGGATAGATGTATTCTATAAAAGTGATAAGATAACTCTATTCATAGAAGATGAAAATGTTGAGATTTCTTTGTCTGACGAAGACGCGATCAGATTGTCTACTCGAATTCTCTATTTGATAGAGCTTGCTAAACAAGGCGAAATCTTTACACACTAGGGAAGCCACAAAAATGAAAAATGTCCTAATTACCGGCGGTCCAGTCTACGCTTACCTAGACGATGTGAAAATTATTACTAATCGGTTTAAGGGCGGGCTAATGGCCGATTTGGCCGAGAAAATGATAGATATACATGAAAGTGGTCTTAAATATTATGTCACCTATTTATCCAGCAAAGATGCGAAGAAACCCCCAATTTGGAACGAGCGGAGAATTGGTCCGAGGGGCCGTCGCGCAATTAATTTAGTATATGCAGAGCATGATGGTTTTGATGATTATATGGACAAGGTTCTACAACTCGCTCTCCAAATGGATGTTATTATTCTTGGGGCAGCAGTAGCAAATCTAATTCCTCAGCACCCAATTAAAGGCAAGTTTCCATCCCATAATTATAAAGAGGGCGATACAATTCCTATTAATTTTACTATTGCTCCGCGAGTTATTAATAAGATTCGGCAAGTTGCTCCTAAAGCTTTACTGTGTGGTTTTAAGTTGTTGTCTGGTGTGTCCCATGACGAGCTTATACATGCTGCTTATACTGTATTGCTTGAATCTGGTGCGAATGTAGTCTTTGCCAATGATGCAACTAATTTGCAACAGATTTTCGCAGTTACTAAAGAAAGAGCTGTCCACCCAATTGCCAGAGACGATTTGGCTGCATGGATTTCTCAAATGGCAGAGGATGAATATTATAGAACAATGCCAGTTCCAGATTGTCCAATTAGTATGTCTATGGTCGCTATCGAAGAAGTTAAAAGTCTGATTTCTTTACACCATAGTAAGTTTATTACAGTTGAAGAGGGATATGTGTTTGGGACTATAGCTGTTCGTGTTGGAGACAGCAACGAATTTATTACTACTGGTCGTGGAAAAAGAGAGTTAGATAATATCGTACACGTATTCAATGTTAATCATCAGTCAAAAGAAGTTTATGCAAATAATAAAGCAACCCTAAACGCTCCTCTTCTGGCACGAATTTTTGAAAATAAACAGATATATCAAATCGTACATTTTCATCAGCAAAAAGAGGGATTGCCGACCTTAGAATATGCCCCGCCCGGCACTGTTAGAGACTCAAATCGAAAGATCATTGGGTCTTTTAATATTAACAGACATGGATGTTTCCTTCTTTTCAACAGTAAAGGAGAAATGCTGTGAAGTATCCCGATTGGAGTGCCTACGAACTATTGTATGCTCGATATGTTGATGCCGAAAAATCAAAGCATTTGCTTGATTTAGCAGAACCAATTGCCGGGAAGGACGTTCTTGATTTATGCGGCGGTAGTGGCAAGATATCTTTTGGTGCTCTCGCTAGGGATGCCAAATCAGTAGATTTAGTTGACCAAGAACCAGATATGGTTGATCCTGCGATTTTAAACTCTGCCATTAATTTTTATTTTTTCAATGTTGAAAGATTTTTGTCGAATAGCATTGATATCCGAAAAGAATATGATATAGTTGTTTGTCAACAGGGTATTAATTATTGGTTTAATAAAAATACCGCTGATGATTTGGCTCAAGTAATTCGTCGAGGTGGAATATTCGTATTTAATACTTTTGCCAATAAACCGACTTGGAGTCCGATAGTTAAACAGTATACACTTAATGGTAATGAATATTCTGAAATGACTTGGTTAGATTTCGACGGAGAAAATATTCATCACGTTCAAATTATGGAAGGATTGCCATTTCATATGACACAATTTAGGTGGATTTCGGAAGATTATTTCAAAGTAATTTTGTCTTCGTATTTCGATGTGCAGATAGAACGGAGGAACAAAACGCTAATTTTCAAGTGCATTCGCAAATGATTTATATCGGGGCAAATCCAAATAGCACTTGACTTTCTGCGAATATAGGTCATACTATGAGTATCGTGGCGTCGTATTGAGTTTTGAGAAAGGAAGAGTCGATGAGCATTATCAATGCAGGGTGCTTTGCTGGTGACAACAGAAACCCTACAACTCCTTATACCGCTGGCACAATGAACATTGTCTACGTTAAAGTTCAAGACCCTAAAGTCGCAGACCCCAAATGCCGTGTTTTTTCTCTGGCAAATAATGGGACTAAGCCAGAAAATCTCCATGAAGGAGATTGTATTGGTTGCGGATGCCACTTAAAATTTGATGGTCAATTGTTTGATCATGATATTCTACTGCTCGCATGTTCGGGCTGCGGAGTAAAAGTACTTGATTTTCCTACTCCTGCTGCTTTTGTTCCATCTGCCATGAAAGAGAAGGCGGAATCCAATCCAGACAAGCCAGAAACTTGCCCAGATTGCGACGGCCCTATGCGCGGTCGTGGTTATGCCCACAATGATGGGTGCCCCGTTTTGAAAGTTCATGTCGTTGAAAAGTGTTCTGTTTGTGGCGGACCAAAGCGTGGTCGAGGGTATATTCATACACCTAATTGCTCTATAAAAACTACGCCTAAAATCGATACCGATAATACTCCAAAATCTGTTTGCCCCAAGTGTGGCGGTCCTAAGCGTGGTCGTGGTTTTACTCATAACCCCGAATGCGCGGAGAAGTAAAAATGACAACTTACTACAAAATCACAAGCAAAAATGAAACACACAATGGCTTGAAATACAAAACAGGATTAAACGTAGACCCTGTTGCTTTTAACCCTCACGGAGATTGTGAGCCAGGTGGCATTTATTAC
>Ga0172380_10001654_pt1 | contig 37995 bp, 42 predicted proteins | sample Leawe162metaG_FD_119747 | JGI IMG/M metagenome (GOLD analysis project Ga0172380, IMG submission 119747) | Leachate microbial communities from a municipal landfill in Southern Ontario, Canada - Leachate well 162 metaG | ecosystem: Engineered > Solid waste > Landfill > Unclassified | place...
CTCTGCGCTCCTCAACCCGACGGTTTAAATAATCCAGAGGCGAAACGAAATAGTGCTTGACAGTAGTCGGCTCATAGAAGGAGCGGGCCTTGCCCGCGATAGAGATCGCCGCAATGCCACGGAAGTCGCGGGCATGGCCCGCTCCTACGGCCTGCCTGCACAGCAAGACAGACAAAAGACTTTCCAACATGAAAAAAGCTGCTCCATCCCCATCTTCAAACCAGGCTATAGGGCCTTCCCCCGTCACAAGAAAACAAAACCGCGGTTCGACCCAAATTACTCCATTCCGGAAGACCAATACATCATGGTCTGACTGCCCATGCTGAAAACAAAGCAGGAAAGGATGAGGATAACATCCCCTGGTTTCTGAATCACTTTCACGATCCGCTGCAGGAGTGGGATGAAGCGGGACTGGGCATTCCCATTATCCCCCAATCCGATTCTACGCTGACCTATGCCCAGCTGCAGCTCGCCCCCCATTACTGGCAGAAGGCCCGTCGCATAAATTCAATGCTCCGCACAGGGAGTGAAGAAGAATATGCCTCACTCTTTCTGACGATGGGACAGTATCAGCACCCTCCGTTTCTGATCAGCTCCTTGTTTGAAGAGCCCGCCCCTATTCCGTACTGCCGCCCCCTCTGCGCAGCAAAATACTTGTTTTGTCCGCCCAGATACCTTATGTTCCAGGTGAACAGCCCTTAACAAATGATAATCCAAACGAACCAGGTCACCCATGCCATTAACATCTCAGGATAAAGAGAATTTAAAAAAAGAACTGGCTATAACTCTGAGCGAAGAGCCGGAAGTGATCAAAGTGATTGTCTTCGGATGCGAACTTATCCAACTGTTGGCCGTAACCTGTCATTCCTGCCGTAGGAGCGGGCCATGCCCGCGATAACGATGTTTCCGAAATGCCAAGGGTCACGGGCATGGCCCGCTCCTGCGACGCGAGACTTGCAAGGTTCATTGTTCCTGCGGGCTGAGCTGGCGGTGAGCCGGAATCCCTTATTAATGCTACAAAAGCTCGTCCTCATCCTGCTACTTCTCACCCTGCCTCAAACCGCCAAGGCCTATTGGCTGGAAAATGAACCGGAACCCTTCTCCCTCCGCGAGCGGGAACACGCCCCACCAACCAAGGGGAAAATGCTGTTTGCCGTCCAAGACAATTTCAAACTTTTTACCGATGAAATTGATTCCGGCCCGATGCTGCTGCCCCATTCCGATTATTTTGTGCCGGCGGATATTATTGACATCAATCTCCCCCTCTTTGGTATCTTCAGTCACCCCGCAAAATCGATTGAAGATCCTATCGCCAATCTGTTATATGCAAATCTAATCACCATTCATACCTCTAACCGGCCTTAAGCAAACAAATGTTAAGACTGCTTAAAAATTTTTAAGTTATCATCATATTCCAAATGTATTTACTGAAACAATATTGAACAATCACTCCTAAATAAATCTACCTAGTTATAGAAATACGCAACCCTCCATTTGCGACACGGCATACTTTTCGCATTACTTCCAAAGTAATTTAAGACAACAACCAACAAACGAACGAACAAATTTTAACCTCCTTCACTCGTCAGGCATAAACCATGAAAAGTATATTTTTTGCTCCCCTGCTTGTTACACAACTTCTTCTTGCCATCGTTGCCCCAACAATTGCCTCCAGCGCCACAAAATCAGTCACCATAGATTGGGCCATTGCGGACACGACCAACGTCACCGGTTACAAGGTGTATTATTCGTACTGGAGCGATATGTCTTCAAAAATGCTGGCTTGCGAGACCAACGATCCCACTGTCACCTCTTTAACCTGCGCCAATGTTAGCATCGCCAGCACCCCAGTTTATTTTATTATTGCAGCGGTAACAGCACAAAGAGAGCTTACTTCAGCAAGCGAAACCTCGCCTGCCATCTCCACGGTGCAAAACTTCAACTTATTGATTGAATGATTAATCCGGATAATGCCGACAGGCCTTATTAATAAAGTTTTTGACAACGATGATGGTACTTGCTGCTAGTGTCATGTTAACCTTGAAATACTGCAAAAAAAAGATGTACAATTTCTTCATAATCAACCGAGGAGGCTTGCCTATGAAGAAACACATCGGGACAATCATCAAGGCTGAAAGAGAAATTCTCAGTAGGCTCATATTGAGGAGAAAACAATAAAAATGCTAAGGTAATATGACAGTTTACTACAAAATGGTATTGCAAAGTGTCTCATTTTTCTTAATAAATTCAAAGATTTGCCATAAAACATTTATGAACTAATTTGTTGATTTTATTATGAAAAACACATTTTTTTTACAACACCCTTTACAACGGTTGCTCGGATAAAATTGTCACGCCTTTATCAGACACTTGATGGTTAACGAGACACTAGTACAATGTAAAATTTAAACATTCGTATTTTTGTGTGATATTTGTTATAGTCGTCTTCAAAATACAAGGAGGACGACGACATGGCGCCACGATACAGAGTGACATTAGCAAAAGAGGAAAGGGAAGACTTGGAGGCGATCTCAACCAAGGGGAGAAGGGCAGCCCGCACCGTATTATATGCTCGAGCATTACTTCTGCTTGATGCGGGGGAACATGGACCGAAGTGGGTTGTCGCTCAAGTCGCAGAAGCTTTAGGGACAACGACTCGAAGTTTAGAACACTTAAAAAAACGATTTGTAGAAGAAGGCCTTTCTGCCGCCATTGAACGTAAGGAGCGAGAGACCCCTCCGCGCGAAATTCAATTCGGAGGCGAATTTGAAGCACATCTTTTGGCCTTGGCATGTTCGGATGCCCCAGCAGGCAAAAAACGATGGACAGTACGTCTGTTGGCTGAGAAAATGGTCGAGCTGAAGATGGTACCGAGTGTTTCTCCGATGACGGTATGTAACACTTTAAAAAAAATGAACTTAAGCCTCACCAAAGCAAATACTGGAAGATACCGCCGGATGAAAACGCCAGTTTTGTAGCGGCGATGGAAGATATACTCGAAGTTTATGCGCGTCCGTATAGCCAAGAATTCCCGGTCGTGTGCATGGATGAATCGAGTGTACAGTTGATCGGGGAGGTGCATGAGCCTATTCCGGCAGCCCCTGGCCATCCTGTTCTGATGGATGATGAATATGTTCGCAATGGGGTCGCAAGCATATTGCTTGAGGTAGAACCGCTTGGGGGAAAGCGCAAGGTAAAAATTACCGAACAGCGGACACGGATTGACTGGGCTCATTTCATCAAAGAGATGCTTGAAGAGCGTTATGCAGATGCCAAGAAAGTAGTTTTGGTCATGGATAACCTCAATACACACGACACGGCCTCGCTATATGCGGCGTTTCCACCTGAAGAAGCCAGGAGCTTGGCGGAACGTCTTGAAATACACTACACCCCGAAACATGGGAGTTGGCTGAACATAGCAGAGATTGAACTCAGTGTATTGAAGCGGCAATGCCTTGCAGGGCGAATTGATTGTATCGAGAAGATGCGAGCTGAAGTGGCGGCATGGAACACCGACAGAAATAACCGCCAGACTAAGGTTGATTGGCAGTTTAGAACAGATGATGCGCGAATAAAACTAAAACGACTTTATCCGAAACTTTAACATATACTATGTACTAGGTCACTATCATTACAATACAGTAATTCTTTGCCTGATTAGCTGACATACACAAAACACCCAAGTCCGCTTTAATCTAAATAATTTTATTTATTCGCAGTACTGGACGAATGGGAATGGAGGATAACTATGAGATTTAAAACCATTACAAAATTAATACTCGGGCTATTTCTGATTTTTAATGTTGAGAGCGCCTATGCCGCTATTTATTATATCAGTCCCACTGTCAATGGAGGTAGCGATTCCGGCGATGGTAGCCAAGGGAAGCCGTGGGCGACATTTGCTTATGCTTTTTCGAAAATGACAAGCGGTGATACACTCTATATCATGGATGGGACATACAACCAGCAATTGAACAATATGCCTTCAGGGACTGACCCCTCAAACCCGACGCGAATCCTGGCACAAAATCCCCATAAGGTGACAATTGACGGGCAAGGCAGTATTAACCCCATTCGCATCAGCGGGAAATCGTATGTTGAACTTGATGGGATCAGGGTGAAAAATGCAAATACTGGAACTTCTTATTTGAATGATGTGATGGTTATTGAAAATTGCAGCTATATTACTGTTCGCCGTAGTGGTTTCTGGCAAGCAGGCACATATATGCACAATCTACCCGTCAAAATCAGCGGTTCTTCCTATTGCCTTTTTGAAGATGTCTGGGTGTTTGGCCGTGGCAGGTATTGCTTGATGGACTTTCAAGGACATTACAACACATTCCGCCGCGTTGTCGCCCGATGGGATAGCGGTACCTATGTTGGACAACCTAATGCCGGGATATCGATTTACAATTCTCACCATGAATTGATCGAAAACTGTATTGTCATCGATTCCAATGAACAAAAAGTGCAACCTAGTCACTCCGGAATTGCAATTTATGCTCATCTCACTGCCCCAACGAATATTACCTTTCGAGGGAATATAATTCTGAACAATCGCCGCTCATCTCCAACGGCTACTAAAATAGTCGGTATGGTAGTGGACCCTGGTCCGGAAGCAGGGATGTATGCAAATGATATCGACATCAAGGATTGTGTTATTTGGAGTAATGATAGCGGGTTGAGCTTGAGCGGCTTAGGCAATGAAGTAGGGCATCCGATCCGGCTGGATCATTCGACTATCGGCAAAAGTGGTGTGGGTGATGGACTATATCAAGGGAGCAACTATCGCGGGACTATATTGACGAACTCTCTCATTACAGACAATTTCCAATATGGTGTCAACAATAACTCAGGAGCGGATCAGATGGCAATAAACTATATAAACAACTCAATGAATGCCGTCGGCGAATACAAGAACGCAACATGCAGTAGCGGATGTCTATCTTCATCGCCATTTGAGGAAGGATCTTTAAAATACCTGCCCAGAATTGAGGCTGAGTCTTCCTTGTCCATGGCAGACATGAACGGATCAAACATCGGAGCCAATATCGAAAAACGCTATGTCAATGGTGTGTTGACAGCAGAATCTCTTTGGCCTTGGCCCTATGAGGATTGGATTCAGGAAGACATGCGTGAAATTTCGACACGAGGGTTCTGTGCGGATGGACAAACTTTGACGAAATACATTTGGGTCTATCTTGGCAATCCATTGATCAGGAATGTGATCATGCAGTAGTAATATCTTTTCTCCTTTGCAAAGAGCCAAAGCTAAAACCGGACTCGCGAAGATCAATTATGATTTCTCGAAGAACACGAGGCGTTACTTCAGCATCGTCATGAAAGAGGAAGATGTCTCCCTGCTGGATGTTTCTCTTTTCAAATCGATTTACGATGGACTTGGCATCGCATCCTAAGGAGTCACCGCTATCAACGCTCCACTGGATGAACCTCTTATTATACAGTCCAAAGACAAAAAGAGATAGAATGGTGATTTTCCCATACGGGGGACGGAAAAATTGTACTTCCTGACCATAAGAGCGGAAAAGGATTTTCATCCGCTGGCATTCCGCAATGAGTTCGGACAAAAAGAGTTCATTCATCGGGCGATGGTCAAAGGCGTGATAGGCTAAGGCATGTCCGGAACGATGAATTTCCCTCACGACGTGAGGATATTGTTCCATTTTCCTCCCTTCTAGGAAAAAAGTGGCCTTAGTATTCGTCTCATCCAATATTTTTAGGATAGCCGGCGTTCCTTGGGGATCAGGTCCATCGTCGAACGTAAGGAAGACAAAAGGCGACGCGGGGAACCTATAGATAACAATGGGGGATAATAGATTTTTTACTAATTGTTTCAAAGGCATTGGTCGATAAATTTCCTGTGCCACAATTCCAGAACGAGCAGTGATAAAATTCGCCTACTCATATCCACCTTGCCTGTTTCGTGTAATTCGAGGATCCTCTTGACATAGGCAGGGTGGATGTATCTCCGATCTGTAGTTTTTTTATCAAGCAAAATCTCACGAACCGAATTCCTAAGGCCGCCCCGAAACCATCGCGCGATAGGAACTGGAAATCCCTTTTTTTTCTGAAATATCATGCTATCAGGAAGATAGCGGCGCATGAAGTCCTTGAGGATATATTTCCCTTGTCCGGAGACAATTTTATAAGAATCGGGAATAGAAAGGCCAAATTCAACAAGACGATGATCAAGGAACGGCACTCGGAGCTCGATGGAAGCGGCCATGGTCATTTTGTCAGCCTTGAGAAGGAGATCGTCTGGCAGCCAACTGTGGATGTCCGCATACTGCATTCGCTGCAGGTTGGTACCATTTTTCAAGGCGGAAAAAAGTGAATGAAAAGTTTTATCCACTTTCCCGACTGTCGAGAAAAGATCTGGCGTATACATTACTCTCTTGATAGAATCCGTCACATCTTGGGAAATGCCCTTATACCGATGCGCAAGCGGCGATGACAACCAGTCACAATACTTGGCTATTTTTTCGCGACGTCGAGAGGCAACATGCGCTATTTGTTGCGAAAGGCAGGAAGGGATCAGCCGTCTCATGAGATCAACCTTACCCGACAGGAGATAAAGCGGGTAACCAGCAAAAACTTCATCCGCCCCCTCCCCGGAAAGGAGGACTGTAGCATGCTGTTTCGCGACCCTAGACAATTGAAGCAATGCCACTGCTGCTGCTTCAACAAGCGGCTCCTCACAATACGTTAATAAATCGTCCGTGGCTACAAAGAAATCAGCGTGCTGAAGAATGTATTCATGGTGATCCGTAGAGAATCGTGAGGCAACAGCCTTGGCGGCCGATAATTCGCTAAGGGCAGGGTCGTCGGCATAGCCAACTGAAAATGTACTGATCTGCCTCCCCAACTGTTCCACAATCGTTGCCACCAAAGCACTTGAGTCAACCCCTCCACTTAAAAAAACCCCAACAGGAACATCACTGATCAAACGTAAGCGAACACTATCTTCCAACAAACGCGACAGCTCTTCCTGGGCCTCTTGATACGAAAGAGAACAGACCGGTGATGGTGGGATATCCCAGTATTTATGGCTGGAAAAATTGCCGTTTTTAAGAATCCCGCAATGGCCGGGGAGAAGCTTCTTGATTCCAGCAAACATGGTTTGCTGGCCTGGGACATAGCCTAATGTCAGGTAGTAATCAAGGGCAGACAGGTTCACCTCGGCCCGGACCAGATCTGTAGCGAGCAATGCCGTAATCTCTGAGGCGAAGATAAAAAAATCTTCCGTTTCAATGTAATAAAGAGGCTTAATCCCAAGCCGGTCACGAGCGATAACAAGAGAGTCATTTTCATAATCGTGGATGGCAAAGGCAAACATTCCTATGAACTTGGCAAGACATTCATTTCCGTATAAGGAATAGGCTTGAAGGAGAACTTCCGTGTCAGAATTTGTCCGGAACGGAAAAGGAGATGGCATTTCCTTTTTGATTCGTTGATAATTATAAATTTCCCCATTAAAGACAACCGTGTACCTACCGGTTGCATCTTTCATGGGTTGCCCACCCCCCTCAAGATCGATGATGCTCAATCGGCGATGCCCTAAATAGACGCCATCACCACTGTCAAAGAAACCATCGCCATTGGGGCCGCGATGTGCCATGGCTGAAGTCATCTTCTGGATTAACTCATGCCCATTGGAGTTAGGTCGATGAAATACTATACCGCAAATCCCGCACATACTGTTAGCCGTCACTCATCAAATTTTGTTCAATTGCCAGCGCACTATAAATTTCATGATATTTTCGAGCCACCACATCCCAGGTATGGTCTTTTACCGTCCCCCGAACGGAATCCGATGACCACTGCGAGTCGAGGACTACGGCAAGCTGAATGGCCAGATCTTCGGCATTTCCAGACTGGAAGAGACAACCATTGGTTAATGAAATTAATTCAGGAATTCCGCCGACAGAGGAAGCAACTACCGGGCATCCTGATGCCAATGCCTCCAAGATCACATTGGGCATTCCTTCTCGGATACTTGTCAAGCAAAACAGGTCAGCTGCAGAAAACCAGGTAGGCAGTGCTTCATGACGGACTTGTCCTTGTAATATAACAATGCCGCACAAGCCTTCCCTGTTTATGGCTGACTGAATTTCATCCCGCATGAATCCTTCTCCGACCAGTACAGCATGCACATTCTGATACTTTTTTCTTCCTCTGAGGATGGCCATCCCTCGTATGAACGTCAAATGGTCTTTCACTGGCACCAGTTGTCCAACAACAAGGATTAGTCTGATGTCGTGTCCGAGGTTAAGTTGCTGTCTGCACTGAGCTTTAGGTAAAGGTGTAAAAAGATTTTGGTCAACTCCGTTTGCGATTGTTATCACTTTGTGAGGTGGAATACCTTCGTTTATGGCAACGTTGCGTAACGCTTCACTAACAGTAACGATTTTATCAGCTGTTCGCATCGTGAAGCGAATTTGAGGCGCCAAAAGTGACTGATTGATGTCGCGGTTGAGGTCACACCCCAAGATTGTGGCGACTAAAGGGACATGATTCCGGAATCTTTTATATAGTGCCGCGCTCATGCAATCCGGATACAACCAATGGGCGGAAAGTACAGCATGCGACTCGTCACGGAAAAGCCGATGCAGCAGAGGTGCTATCCCCAAAAAAAGCAAGACGCCATGGAAGGCATCAGAAATCTTTGGTATGATCGGATAACGTGGGTAGTAAACCCGTATGGGACCATCTTCCAGCATGGCAGGGACATCAGCGAAAAGACGCCAGGGTGAAAAAAAACCAATATTCTTCAACTGCACAGGGAACCATGGCAGAGGACAGACCACGGTCACGGGATGAATCTTTGCTAATTCCTTAATAGTTTGATAAGTAAAAATTCCTCGCTCTGGTTGAGTTGGCGTAGGGAATAGATTGGACAACACAATAATTTTTATTGGTTCATTTGAGTTAAGCATGCGAGACGGGAGTAATGTGATTGTTAAACATTTGTTTGAAATATGTTTCCAACGCGAGGGACATTTCTGGCCATGACCCGCATACAAGATTGGTCAAGAACGACAGTTGTATATTCTGGGACCGATTTGACTATGACAACATTGGGGCCAATAGCGGAATTACTTCCGATTGTTATGCCTCCTGAAATGTGCACATTACTTCCAATAAACACATTGTCACCAATCGTTGGACAGAGTCCTTTGTGAATCCCTATAATAGCACCAGGAAATATTGTGCAATTATTCCCAATAATACATCTTGAATTTATCGTGATGCTGTGGCAATGGGGCAAAAATAAACCATACCCAATGATGGTCTCCGGATATATTTCACAGTTGTATATAGTTTGCAAAAAAAAATGAAAAAATTTGACTATTGGATACAGCAACAACTTGCAAATAATCGTTGCGTTCTGGGAATACTGCCCAACCCTTAACAAAAAACATACAGAGAAACCCCTTTCACCCCAAAAAAGTGTGTAGAGAAACGGCAGCAATCCTTTTCTTCCTTCAACTCGATACAGGTCAGCACGAATATGTAACAGCAAATCTTTTAATGTTGCGATATGGTTTTTCGCTGCTGCGTACCCGGCAAATCTCTCATTGTTCGTATCCATTATCAATGCGATACCATAATATTAATGATATTTTCTGCATTTGCCCGCCAAGTGTGGCGATTCAGCACCTGAGCATAGGATTTTTCTTGGATTGACCTATATAAATTGGAATCATCCAACAGCATTTTGATACATTCGGCAAGGCCCAATTTATCCAAAGGATGGAAAAGTAAACCTGTAAACCTGTCTTCCAGGACATCCTCGATTGGGCGTAACCTTGGTGCCACAACCGGGACACGCATGCCCATCAGTTCGAAAAGAACCACCGGAGAACCAAAGGCGTTGGAATGAGGAAGTACTGCAATATCCAGAAGGCGCATGTGACGAAAAACCAAACGTCTTTCTATCGGCCCCGTAAACACGACCCGATGGGCAATATTATTCCGCTTTGCAAGTTCTTCAAGGGAAGGTCGCATGGGCCCATCACCGATAAATACCAATTTAGCATCTTCATAAACGGTAGTTAGGCCGGCAAAGACATCAATAAGAAAATCCAACCGATCCCATTCGTCAAACCAGCCAACGAACCCTATTGTCCGGCTACCGGAAAGGCCATACTGCGCACGGAGTTCAGCCTGCTCCTGGGGTGTCAATGGTACAAGGTCTACTGGGCTGATTGCATTGGGGATAACGATAACCCGATGGTTGTTGCCTCGTTGCTGGATGACATCGTTTTGTAACTGGGAAGAGACCGTGAAGATGGCATGTGCCCGCGAAAAGACATATCTCTCCATCATGCCGCAAAGAGAGAGAAAGGTCTGCCCCCGCGCTCGTTGATGGCCGCTAACTTCGTTAACTTCGAGGGCAAGAGGTATGTGATAGCGCCTTGAAAGATAAGCGCCTGCAACCGAAAAAAAAGCATAACGTTCGTAAATAAAATCAACAGTGCCTCCTCTCAGTATTTTGGCCAGCCGAAAGTAGGCAAATATATTGTAGATGATTTCAATAAATTCAAAAAGGAATTGAGGGGCATGCCTGCTAATGGCTTTCCATAGAGAATTGATCCCCCGTGTTTTGCTTTTTGATTTATCGAGAGGACGTTCTCCTGCTGTAGAAAGAGGGGTAATACCTGGAGGTGAAACTAATTCGACACTGTGGCCAAGTTGCTGAAAGGCCTCTACAATGCTACGGATATGGACACCTTCGGCCCCGCGCCCCATGGTGCGGTGATTATAGAGAATGCGTAGTAATGGCTTGTTTTGTTGTTTCATTTATTTGCAGTGACTCAAAGAGATAGTGTAGTATACTCCCTTCCTTAAGGTCAGCATGGTTATATTTCCATGTCAGCTTGTAGAGGGGTACTTTTTTGTTGTCAATTTCTTTCTTAATTTCTTCAACAAGTGGCGAGAACAAGCCCGCATGCTGAAGTTTATGGGGTATGTTTGCATTAAATTTTTTGGTATTATTCCATATAGCAAAGCATTCAGGAACAGTCATGACTAATTCAGCAAATTTGTAGTGCAAGGCGCAATAAGGAAAAGCTTTAAATATTTTAGTCACTATAAATGAAAACCAATATTTTGTTGTCAAGGAATTTCTGTTAAACAATGTGTTAAGCTTTTCTATTAACCACTCCTTTCCCTCATTAGATAAATCGTTTTTTAGCCAATAGTATATAAGATTTTCTATCAACTTAACAACAATAGGGTGACCTTTTTCTGATGCTAGAAACCAACTCGACATAACTCTATCTGGTGCTGGTTGATAAAATGCAAAAAATCCTGAACTGGTATATTCACCAAGCCAGTTGTCTAGGCTATCGACACAGAAGCAGGTTGAGTCGACCCAAACACCTCCATATTTTGACAATAATTCTAACCTGATAAAATCAGAGTAAAGAGCTTTCGTGAGTTTGTAAATTTTTTCGGGCGGCAAAGCTAAACTAGCATAGTGGCTTAAATTCTCATCGCTAAGAAATATTAGCTCCCAGTTAGGGTTCCTTTCTTTCCATGATTCATAACATTTTCTCACAACAAAAGGGGCATTATCCATTCCCTGAAACCACAAGAACCAGATTTTTCTTGGAATTTGTGATAGTTCTTCACAATAGTATTTCTTCATAATGATCTAATGTTCTGCTCAAAGAAAAATTCGCAATGAATTTTTGTTGGGCCTTAGAGGACAATTCATTTCTTAATTCCAGAGAGTTAGCCGTTTTTTGTATCGCATTAGCGATGCTTAAAACATCCTGCGGTGGCACCAAGATTCCTTCTTTTTCAGTTGTAATCACTTCGGAGACACCACCGACATTGGTGCAAACAATAGCCCTGCCTGCTGCCATTGCTTCGAGAATTGTAAGTGGCATCCCCTCCCAGACGGAGGTTAAAATGAAAATGTCCATTACCTTCAGGAGTTCCGGGACATCCATGCGGGAGCCAAGAAAAGATATTTTTTCTGCAATACCTAACTGCTTGGCCCCATCCTCTAATTTTTTTCTTAGCTCCCCATCCCCAACCAAGAGCAGATGCCAGTCCTCATGTGTGTTTTTGTTGTACAGCGCGAGGGCCTGGAGCAGATAGGTGTGGCCCTTTTGCTCGGATAATCGTGCACAACAGCCAATAACCAATGTCTTTTCCTTTAACCCGAGAGAGGCTTTCTTTTGTGCTACATCAACCGGGGCATTGTAAACTTTCTCGTTAATCCCGTTGGCAATAACACACACCTTGTCTGGGGGAATGTTGTCATGGGCAATAATGCTTTGTCTAAGATCCTCGGAAACTGCGACAATCTTTTTCGCAAATAGAGCCAACAATCTTTCTCTGATAGGCCGCTTTTCATCCGTTTCTGCAAACGACCTGGCATGATGAACATGAATCAGTGGTTTATTGCCGCCCAAGACATTGGCGATGGTAGCGTAACGAAACGGTGAGTAATTATGGGTAATGATTGTCTGGATATTTTGTTCCCGAAAGAGTCGGAGGAACTTGATAGTCAAGGAAGGCCTAAAGCCTGGTTTTTTTTTCATCAAAAAATAGGGAATGTTATTCGCCTGTACAATTTCCTCCAAGGGGCCTCCACCTTCGATCGTCGCCAAGATCGATCGCCGTCCTCGTTGGCTCAAGCCAAGACAGAGATCAATGGCGACTCTTTCAGCACCACCGATATCAAGGCTATTAATAACATGGAGGATTGTCCCCGCCTGCTTATGTTGTTTTGGACTCATGGTGTTTCTACTTCCAAATATCGGAGCTGATGCCAGGGAATAATGCTTCTAATTGATCAATATATCGCTCGTAAAGCCTCCGGTAGTCCGAAATGTCAGCTCCAGATAGATTATCTTTCCAGTCCTCCCTTTCTTTGATTTCAGAAAATTGAGAAAGCCGCATCTGATTTCCAACAATGTGATGGGGGGCTTCCCAAAATTTCTCAATAGATGCTTGCGGTAGTCCTAACAAAAGATGAATTTGGGAGACGATTTCCTGAGGGTTCCGGCACAATGATGAGTAACTCACCCTGAGTTGGCGTTCGGCTGGCAATTTTTTTAGTGCGCGAAGGATGGTAATTTGTTCTTCGAACCAACGAGTACCGGCTTCAAGCATGGTAATAGGGTTGCCTTCTTTTGCGGCAGCTTTCATATAGGAGTAGGCTCCCGCAACCCCATTTTTAAAGAGATATATGGCGTGAACATCGTGCCTTTCAGTAAGAAAAAGCATGCGATAAGGATCCTTGGTGGCATCAAGAAAGACTGAAGCATTGCATAGTGCTAACACGGATCTCATGAAAATGTCTGTGCGAGCATGGCATTTTTTCAATTTATTACGCAGCGATGGAATACTGCGGACAAAAATATCCCGCAACCCTTCCATAAAATTGCTTTGCATCTTGGGCAACTTCCCCATGAGAAGGCGATTCACCCGTTCGTTGTTATTCAAAAAACACATGAGTTGCATATCATCAACCGCAAAGGGTTGGTCTGCTGCCAGCATTCGTTCGCTTAATCGGCGAAAGAACTGGCATGTTCTGAGCTTTTCTCCGCATGAACAGAGGTAGTTCGGATCACTGACAATCGCCTCCATATTGTCAAATTCACTGATCGTACCAATGTCTGGGTGGGCATTAAGCATGAATGACAACAAGGTCGATCCAGAAAATGAAGATGATACAATGTAGCAGACTCGCATTTGGGTTTGGTTCCCTGTGTGATATTTACTCAAAAAATATCTATTTGAATACTATAAAAAACAATTGGACTAGAATATAGATGGTAATCAACAGGCCCATGTTGAATATTCCAATATTGATTATGTCTTTTGCTGATAACCTTATGCACTCGCCACGTACAAAAGATACAGATGTTATAAGTGCAAGAATAGTGTATGGCATCACGTAGCTCACTGTTAGGAAAAAAGCACAGGTGAGAAAGCCAATTGCGCCAATAAGGATTTGGACGCCAACGTTATAGGCAGTCAGGTCATTATTCCTTTCTTTTTTTATAAAAAAGACAAGAGAGCGGATAGCGCAAAAGTACATTAGTGCATAAATCGTTGCTCCTATTGCTCCTGTCTCGGCCATTTGTTGCAACCAGAGGTTGTGTGCTTGCTTGTGGACAGGGTTGCTGTGCTCGTATTCCCCAGACCCTACTCCCTTTAGCGGATGAGCTTTAATCATCTGCAGACCTTGATGGAAGAGTTCGATTCTTTCCGATGTGGTAGATTGCCCAAGTCCTCTCCCTTCCTCTGTTGGCTTGAGGGCCAGTCCCAACACGAAAATGACGATGGCGAGAGGAATAAAGGTGCGAAGTTTCAATCGTGGAATTTTAATAAACAGATATGAGAGCAGCACAAATAAAAATCCTACAAAACCGCCCCGCGAGCCTGTGAGAAAAACCGCGTAGGTCAGTACGGCTGAGGACATAAGGCCAAAGATGCGCCAAATTCCCTGATCTTTCAGTAGGGCAAAGCCCAAGGAGAATCCCAATAGCGTTACAAAGACAAGGGCAAGTCCATTGGAACCGTCAAAGACACCAATCCACCGCATTGCCCCTCGCCAGTTAGGGGTTTGGCCAACAAGGTCAACACCATCACGCATTTGGATAAATCCGTTTAAAGCAATCAGTACACCCAGAAAGACTAATAAAATCATGATTCCCTTGATTTTAGGTAGTGTGTTGAGCGCAAGGACTATCATGCAATAAATGATAAAATATTTTATTAGCATATAGCCGATCAGGCCAAACGCAACGTCTAGCCCAGCATAGAGAACGCTTACTATGGACCAACAGAAAAATGCTCCTAATAATAACGTCTGGGGGCATTGAAAAAAAAGTTTAGCCGCACGACCGTCTGACACCGCGGGTAAAAGTAAAACGCAATTCCCAACCATGATCCATTCCAAGAGGGCAATTCCCTGCAACGCTGGCAACCAGATATTAATTTCAAGAAGAAAGGCTGTGAAATATATAAGGAGTCCAAGATATGCCATAAACTGAGCTGCTCGTTTTGACTTAAACTAATTTATTTTTTGTAATACAAAGAGCATATCTAACACGATCAAGACCTTTAGAGGCATTTTGCCAGATTGATTTTGGAATCTTGACGCGGAAAATTTTATACTCAAGACCAATATTCGGAATAAGAATCCGTTCGAGGGCAGAAGGGGAGTAATACCGCTCAAAAAGTCCGCCAAGATTAGTCTCAGCTATCACCATTGACCCTGCGTCAAACTTAATAGATTTGTAATTTAATAATGGGTCAACCACATTTAGATGATTTAGGCTCATATACAGCGGGACGACCACGCAACATCCATTGGGGCGGAGTACCCGTTTTAGTTCATAGATGAATTTGGTGTCAATATCATGGCAAAAATGTTCAAAAGCACAATGTAGCGAGATCTTATCCACGCTGTCTTTTTCAATGGGCATATTGTCAGCGCTAGAGCCAATTCGATCCGCATGAACTCCAGATTTGTAGGAAAGATCCTGCGAGTAGGTTTTTAGTCCTAGATTGCGACGAAAAATTGCGGGATATGGGCTATTTTCACTAGCCACATCGATATAGATATCGCTACCTTGTAGTTCCAGAAGCTTGTATGAGACAAAATGCTCCATAATTTTTTTGTCTTTATAGCCGATGGCGTAAAAATACCCAGGCCAAAATTTATTTTTAAACTCGGCATATTCTCTATCGTCTACATGGTAATCTTGAATCGTGAAAGGCAACTTGCCTACAAGGGACACAATCTCTGAATCTATCTGCTCCAATTTATCTATAGGAAATGGTTTATTGAAAGGATGATTCTTCCATGTTTTAGTTTTTTTGAAAAAAAATGTTTTGACTTTGTGTGTCATCGAGACCGTTTTTGCACATACCCAAAAAAAGAATTCCCCATATTGCCCCATAATAACTCCCCAATAGCTCGTTGTTTTTGTCAAAATGGTATTTCTGTTCACCAGAGATTTAAGACAAATATGATTTATTAATGGTATCAAGTGGTTTGCAGATGTACTCATCAAACCAGCGGCGGTTTAATTTTAAATAATGAAAGACCATTCTGCAGGTAACGGTATGCAGCCAGTATACGATGCCAATGGTGCTTACTATGTTGTGGTCACTTCCTGTGGCATCTACATAGCCATGAATAATTTTTTTTTCAAAGGTATCGAATTTGTTTGGTTGGAGAATTGAATGGATGGACTGCATAGTACTTTCCCCTTTTTTGACAGCTCTCCGTCTTAATAGGAGAGGGTAGAGATCGAGAAAGGGCACGCCTGTTAGCGCATGTAGATCCCAGTCGATTAGTCCAGAAAACGAGCCATCATGTCGTACTAATATGTTTTCTACTTTAAAGTCTCCATGGCAAAGGCAGACTTCTTTGCTGGCATCAAGAATACCCTCAAGGATTATCCCCTTGAGCTTTTGGATATCGAGATGCCGATGTGTCAAGTAAGGCGAGTCGAACAAAACAGTTAGACTCGCAAGCCATGTTTCTAGCTCCTGTCGGCATGTGTCTGCTGGCCTTTTTGTGGCATTGAATATGGTCGCCGAAAGCTGCGCGGCCTGTACCACAAGCCTGTCATAGCCCCTATCTGGTGAGTCAATGCCTACACCAAGGAGCCTGCCTTCCACAAAGTAATGGATATTGTCAATGCGACCGTTACAAACGGCTTCGGGGATATCGATTGGCAATTTCGGCCATATTTTTTTTATTGATTGGAGGGCTAAAAAATTTTTCTGGCAACGGGCTTCGGATTCCCGATGGCTATAGGGGATCCGAATAATTAGGCCATTGTCATGGTCCCGCCGATTTTCGAGCAAAACAAGTGTGGAGCTGAGGAAAAGAACTTTCTCTGTGCGGTACTGAGCTCCAGTATTAGTCTCAACCTCAGTAATAATTTTGTCTAGCGTGCTGCCATTATTTTCTCCCCTTTGTGCAATTATAACCCGGCTGGGCGCTAAGGTCGGATAGAGATGTTGGCTGACCAGCCAGTGCTTCAATCTGCCCAAAGAGGAAAAAGCATGGCTACGCAGCTGGCGCCAGCCTTTTTCAGGTACAGCTTCGAATATTTCGGATCCGAGGGGAGGGCCAAGCAGCCATTCATGAACAGAAAATTGTTTTTTTTGTAAAACAAAAGGAGAGAGCCAGAATTTTTGTTTTCGTTTTTCTGCTTGGCGGTTACGCACGATCAAAAAACTGCCATCTTGCTTCAGAATGCGGCCAAACTCTTGAAGAATTACCTGGGAGTTGCAATCCAACAACTTCCTAACTGTATTGGCCACGGGGGAAACAAGGACTATGTCAAAGATGTTGTCTGGAAATGGGAGTGCATAGGTGTCAGGTGTCCTAACGCAGTGTATGGCATCGTTATTTCGTTTTTTGATTAGGGCCAGCTTGTGCCAATTGCTATCGCAACAGATAAGGGTCTTGCAGTGCGCAACTAAAGCATCTGTCATTGTTCCCAGGTCATCATCAATGATCAAGACTTTCAATTTGGAAAGATCAAGGAACAATTTCAGATTGGTCAACCTGGATTTTAGTGCCTTGGTGATATTCGCATACTCCTGCGCATCGCATTGATCAAGAAACAAGTTAAGCCCGTGCTCCCAGCCAGAAGCAGCGACAAAAAGATACATTTTTTTGAAAGGAATTTCCACGTGTTCTATGAGGCAGGCCTATTCAGTTTCCAAAAGGCCATAACAAGATCGAGAAGATAGCTCTTCCCTCAGTCTCTGGTAGTGTATACTCCGATAGCACGGTGTTATTTGAAAGATTGACTTCGATAACACGGCTTGGTGCCGGAGTATTGCCCAGGTGCTTGACCCATGAGACAAACTCTTTGAATTTCGTCGAGCGCAACTGTGTGAAGCCAACGAGTACCCGGTTCTCGTCAAGTGGCAAGATGCCTCGGCACCAGCCATCAGGCTTCATTCCCGCCTTTTCAAGGGTCTGTTGCAGGTTGAGATTTATTAGTAACTCCTGGGTCTTTGGGTCGAAAACAAGAATATGGCCATTCGTTGTTGTAAAATAAACTCGCGTCCCATGACACACGCCGTCATGGGGATTCCCAACTTCGATGGAAAACCGCCTGGTTGGATCACCAAGGGAAATAGCATCCTTTTGTCGAAAACGAGTGGCAAAATGCTCTCCATCGACACAAAAGACATGATTGGTATGGGTCTCATGGGGTTTTGTGGAGCCAATTAGCCTGTAGTCCTTTCCTTTCTTGAATCTTGGCCATGTAGGGGTGCTGGCCATGTTATACTCTTCCAGAATAGCACCATTGCCATCGCAAAGCTGAATCATTTCCAGGCCTGTATTGGCCAGCCAAAAACGGCCCTCCTCCTCAAAAACTCCATGCAGATCGTTGAACGATGGATGAGTAATATGCCGTTCAATCTGCCAAGTGGACAGATTGTAGGTCACCATTTCACTATTGGTGACTACATTCAGGAAGCCATCGTGAATCTCACCCCCTTTAAACATCATGCTTGGGTTTCTGATCTCATTGGGAGATTCATATGTAATTTCCTGTTCAACCTGTTTGCTATCCCAATCGATGAGCAGAATCCGACCTGAACGGAAGCGAATAAAATCCTCATTGTTTTTAATTTGGATTTCTTCCCAGTTCCTTGGGTATTCCCCTCCTGTCACAAGAATTTTCATAACTTTCGCGGCTCCTTTGGCACTTGCTCGATTTGGTTTGAAGGGATAGATGCATTTCTGTTACGCCCCCTGATCCAGAAACCTTTTGTTACATTAGTTCGTTCTTCCTGCGTAAACCCCAGAAACCAGCTTGAGACCAGATAGATGGAACTGCAGGCAACAATTTGCATAATGAATGTCGGCCATGAATTAAGCATTTCATATTTCTTCATCAAAACAAGCGCTATCACGAAAGGAATACTTGCGAGTCCTATTCTGCCGTAACTTTTCATGAATACTTCCAAGCCATTCAGCCCAACAATCCTATAAACCAAGATTGGAAAGATAACTCCCCGAAACATGGTTCTTGGTAGTGAAAAGCCTATCGCCACCCCTATTACACCATACTTTTTCCCCAGCATATACCCAAGAACGAGGGACAGGACGGCTTCCATTAAGGATCGATACAGCAGGAGTTTGTGTTTCCCTAAGCCATAAAGTATGGGGTTGGTAATTTGTTGTGGCAATGCGGCAAAAGCGGCTATGGCTAAGATGACCATTACATAATAACTTATTTCATACCCTGCCCCCATCCAAAGCTGGATAAATTCCTTTCCTTGCACAATCAGGCAGAGCAGTACAGGGAAGGAAAGAAAGCATGCTGCCTTGACTCCGTAGATCATGATCTGTCGTATCGCTGTATTTTCTTTTTGAGCATTAAGCTCACTGACTGCTGGTGCCAGCACATTCGAAAGAACCTGAAGAAGGTTGTTTGTATAAGTAACGAGTCTCCCTCCAACCGCGTAATGGGTAATGGCGGCAGTGGAAAGCACCATGCCAACAATAATGTTGTCGGCATAAGTCATGAGTATGCCAATTCCGCTGATCCCAACGCTGATTAAACTGAATTTGACGATAGCTGAGACTGCCTCGCGAGAAGGTTTTTTGAAAGGTTTGAGGCCCCTGATGGGTGCCAACCTTTGCGAGACTATCACTGCGGCAATATAGCCAAGGATTGTAAAGAAAAAATGGGTAGTTGCGAGTGTAAGCAAATCAGGGAAGTGCGGCAGGAGAATAAAAATTAAAAGGGACCGCAGAACGATAACTGCGATCTCAATTCCTGCATTAATTTCATAATGTTGATAACCAGAAATCACGCCACCGAAAAGTGTGCCGAGCAGACCGAAGACAGCATGAACACCGGCCATAGCGACAATAATTTTTACAGATGAGAGATATCGCGGATCAATCGTGAAAATATGCTCTACAGAAAAATACAAAATGACTGTGGCCCATAAAATTAAAATACCACAATAGGAATAAATGGAAAGGCCTGCCTGCATAAAATCACGCAATAGGCCGAATTGATTGAGTGCCTTATATTGCGCAACATGCTTATTTACTGCCGGGCGAAGCCCAAGTTTGAAAAAGCCAAGATACCCACTCAAGGCATTGATCAAAATCCAAACGCCATATGCTGAATCTCCGATTCGGTGCACGACAAAAGGCATCATGACAAAGGCGCTGATTGCCTCCACGGCGAATGCTGCCCCATTAGAGAGAGCATTTTTAAATATTTTTTGAATATTCATGTTATCTGGAATTGAGCCCCGATTGCTTTAATGAATCACCTGGAGGCCTTCTTCCAGACTGACACGCCCGCCTTGCCTGTTAAAAAATAGTAAAACCCAAACAATGCCGCCACATTCATGGTGCAGTAATAATATGGAACATAGAATATTCCAGGAGGGAAGCCAAAAAAATTTAAAAAATAACCTGCACTGGCGAATATATAGAAAAGCAACTGAAGCAAGAAAAAAAATAGCAATTCCCCCTTGAGCAGAAACATATTGCAGAAAAACAGCAATATGATCAGGAATGGCATAACATAACGAATGATTTTATGAGAAAAAAATTGGAAAGCAAAATAGTTCTTTGGCGGCAAAAGAAATTTTTTGTAACGGGCAATAGTTTGATAGCCGCCGGTCACCATTCGTGCTTTTACCTTAAAATCATCGCTAATAACAATTGATGCTTCTTCATAAGAAATCGCCAGCGGCTCATATACAACCCGATAGCCATTCTTAACTATATTGAAGGTTATCGCCTGATCATCGTTAATCACATCCTCTGGAATTGGTTCATAGAGATGTCTTCGGATGGCAAATATCTCGCCATCCCCATTTGAAATCGACCCGGCATGACTCTGCATGGTCTTCAACCGGGACTCTAAATCCCAAAAAAGACTGTCGCCCTGGCTGGATTCTCTTTGTGCATTTTTCACAATACTTTTTCGGCCGCAAACGCCACCGATAGACGGATCGTTGAAGTTTCCGACTAACTTGGCTATTGCCTTTGGCTCGTACATGGAGTTGGCATCTGAAAAAACAATGATTTCACCCTTGGCAACAGCAACAGCTCTGTTCAAGGCGGCGGTCTTTCCTCGCCTTGGTGGAAGAAAAAGGCCCTGCACCCCTTGCGGGTTGTACTCTTTAACAATTTGCGGGGTAGAATCGATGGAGCCGTCTGAGACAACAATAATTTCCAGTTTGTCCCGTGGGTAGTCAAGGCGGAAGCAGTTTTTGATTTTTTCTTCGATTATTTTTTCCTCGTTATAGGCCGCAATGATCAGGCTGACAGAAGGCGTTATATCCTTTTTGTCTATTTTCTTCCCACGAACTATCGACATGACCGCTGTTAAAATCGGGAATCCCAAATAGTGATAAAAGATAATTACGAATGCTGACCAGAATATTATCTCAAAAAATAGCATAGTCGGGCCAAGTTAATATGGCAACAGCAGCTCAAAATCAAGTAGGGTTCCAACAGGGGCATCAGGCCTTTCTTCCAATCCTTTAACTACATTATACATCTGCCTGCTGGAAACATAATACAGGGAATTACTTCTATTAACACAGCAATAATTTTCAAGTAGTGAATAGAGGTGGTCAAGGGCGCCGTGCTTGAAAAAGAAATCCATCGTCTGCTCTTGGGAGCCGTGGCTGTGCAGTTTGATAAAAATGATGTCGGGCCGGTTTAGGACATGAATGTGTTGAGCCGCCCACAGACTTACTCTTTCGGCACTTATTGACATATCATGGGATAGGCATCCATTTTCGATTCTGGGCAACAAACCAAATTTTCTTGATTTCATATTGAGGCAAAGCGGGCCTTGGATGCAAAGTAAACCGGGGTGTTTTTTTCCTGCTTCAGCTGGCTTCCCAATATCGTGAGATTTTGGTTGGCATGGGTCATCAACTGCATAATAAATGCTGTTAATTGTCCTGGTCTGAGTATCACTAGGTGCAGATGGCATGGTAAAATCAGCGTAGCAGCCGGTCTCCTGAAGGATTGTCAACTCATCATTTACACCACAGCATCTGCCATCCGGCCTGGAGTTATCCAATGCCCAATTGCCATGGATAAACCCATATTTTACTTCATTGGTATCTTGATGTACTGAAAGCAAGCCATGATCATTCGCTAGTATTTTTTTGAATGACAGTAGCGTGTTACGTAAATTTTCAGATGTATCATTATCATGATGCAGGTGAATTTCGGTTTCACCAAAGCCGTTACGACATATCTCACCGACCATATCCAGCAGATCCTTGCGGTATTCTTCGGCCGGGTAGTAAAAACAATGTTTGGGATGGTTTCCCAATGAATCCTTATGACTAGCCGCAACAGGTTGATAATGATCAAGCCAGTTTTTTACTCTGCTATAGGCTGTTTGATCATCGACATTATTCCAGTACGGTTCGAAATGATCACAAATCGTGAATAAAATACTTTTCCCCTGTGACTTATTGATTTTGTACTTAATTTCAGGCTGCAAAATACTTTTTAGGTATGCCGGCAACCAATATTCTAAGTTACGAATCATCCTATACCATCCGTGAAAAAACTATTTTGGGCAAATCGGACTAAAATCGAAATCTGAGAGTAATTTCATAAATCGCCCGCATGTTTTGTGTAAATTATTATAATGCCGAAATTTCGAGAGTTTTCCAGCATGGTTGAAACGAGGCTGGTCCGGGTCAATTTCCCATGGATGGAGATAAAAAACAAAAGGTTTCCGCTCATCAGTATTAATTTTTTTCAAGGCTAACTTTGTAAACCAGTAGGGAAAAAGGCGAAAATATCCGCCGCCGGCCACAGGAATTTTTCTCCCCATAAAAAGCGTGGTAGAAATAGGATATTCCATCATAGCATGGTTCGGCAATTTATATTCGAAACGGGGAGCATCCGGAATGCCATAATTATCATGATAAATGGGAAATATACTGGAATCGTAATGAAATCCAAGCTCTTCCAGTATATCCAAGGCCCAGAGGGATTTTCTGGTAATGGAATAACTGGGGGCGCGGTAGCCCAGAACAGACCTGCCTGTTATATCTTCGAGAATATTCTTCGCCCGCCTGGTGTCTTCCCTGAATTCTTCCGGGGTCATATCGTAAATCTTTCGGTGCAGGTAACTATGGCAGCCTATTTCATGGCCTTGCCTGCTTATCTCCTGCACCAATGCCGGATATCTTTCCGCAATCCAGCCGACAACAAAAAAAGTGGCCCGTACCTTGTATTTTCCCAGGATGCCGAGGATTACGGCTGTGTTCCTTTCAACTCGGCATTCCATCGAAGCCCAGGAATCAGGAGTGATGATATCCTCAAAAGCCGCAACCTGGAAATAATCCTCCACATCTATGGTGAGATAGTTTGTTAGCTGATGGGTCATGGGTCATGGGGGACAGATCTGTCTGGTTTCTTATCTGAGGGTTTAGTGGTGGACATTATAGCAGGAGTCATCGCAATAGCGCCCCTTGAACAAAAAGGTTCGTTTCCGTAGCCGTATTGGTTATTTTATCACAACAGAGGCAATTTTTCTTTGAATTGTTTTTGGTATTATCCGGTTAGAAAATTACCCCTCATGAGTGGTAGTCCTCCTCGCGTTGATGCCGTAGAGCTAAAATAGTAACTGTCTCATTGTCCTCAATTTCAAACAACGCAACGTACCCCATCGCCCCAAAGGGAATAAGCATCTCCCGTAAAAACGGATTGTCCGGCGTCACCGTGCGGCAAGCAAAAGGGAAGTCACGGAGGAACTCCATGCTTTTACCGATAGCCTCGCGAGCTCGCCGGGCAGCTTGCAGATCATGATCCAAAAGGAAGTTGTATAATCGCTGCAAATCTTCTTTAGCGGCTTTGGTATAGCGAACACGATAGCTCATTTGCCTTGAGCATGGGACAGCATGTCGTCAAGTTCGCGCAGGACATCCTCGGTATCGAAGTATTCACCAATTCGCCGAGCTTCATCACGCGAGGCCAGACCGCGGCAGATAAACTCCTTTTGCATGCGACGTCGCTTAATATTGGCCTGTATGGATTCTACCACGAAACTCGACAGGCTCTCGCCGTTATGTAAAACGCTATCAGCGGCCTGCCGCAATTCAGACTCGACACGAATCGATGGTATGTTTGCGGTTTTCATTAAACACCTCCATGCGTTGCATTTGCAATACATCGTACAAGGCTTTGATTGATAAAACAAGAAGATTCTGGGTTTAAAAGTGCCCAAACTATTTAAGGTGCCCTTGTGCACCTTGTGGGTACTTGTGCCCCCTGAGGGTATAAAAAAGTGAAAGGTATTCTTACAGGCCTCCAGTCTACAGACTATTCGGGCAGATATAAACTAAGATTCTGCAGCAATTCAATCGCAAATTGCTGCTGTTTTTTTATGTCATCCGGCAGATTGCCTCCCGGTCCCGTAATTCTTACCAGCGCCCCATCAGATCGTCGTTTTACAACGGAATCAAATATCATATACGCCCTGTCCCAATACTCATCAGCGACCACCCTGCCCCGGCTTTGATACCAGTAATAGGCAAGCTGCTTTTCCAAGCCTTTCTGCAAAACCATCTGATTAACGATAAACGAAGATTTTGCATTAAGTGGGTCGGGGAGCGAAACTTTATCAGTCTGCAGAGCATTCCAGCCGCTGCCAGGCATGCAATGCTTGGGGGAATGAATGATCTCCCCTTCCGCCTGGCTCTCGTAAAAACCCACATAAAGCCAGAGTGGATAGCCATCTCTATTACGGTATTCGCGCATGATGTATTGGTCAACACCCAGGCTGTCCATAACCGCATCACTGAAACTCTGTTCCGATACCATGGTGAATTCTCCCAATTTCTGAGGAAATTCACTAAGAGGCCGGAGAAGCGCAACGGCATGGACAGAGCTTAAAAAATTCACATAGATAATTACCGCAATGAGGAGGATGGCTGCGATGAAGAATTGTTTCATTTTTTCTAGCTATTTAGGGTGCTTAGACTGTAGTCTGTTAGGGATTATAAACAACGTATCGAGGATCCCACCACCTCAATGGACAAAGAGCAAAGCCAGACTTATTCAAATAAATCGCCTGGAAGGTCAAATTTTTCTATAAGATCATTTAGAGCATACGATAATATCATGGTTTTCTTCCCATGCGCTTTTACAGGATATGTTTTTCGAGTTTCCGGATCAAAGAATTTAGGATGCCTTCCTTTACCTACAACGTATACTACCCCATAATTGCTCAGAAGCTTTATGACCTTCCGCAATTCAAGAGGTTTAGGCATGGCTGACTTCCGAGGAAAGAACTGCTGATTTATCTGCTATTATGGAAGGGATCGATTTCCTGAGGGATTTTGTCAGCCTTGCGTTTACCTGTTTTGCTTCCAATTCGTTGAACATGCGCCAATACTTACTATGAGATGGATCATATATGGAATCAAGCGCATCATTTTCAGCCGCCGAAATAATACACTCTTTTACTGCTTCTGTTAGGCTATTCAAGGCATCACTCTCATTATTACCATGTGACGACACAGTGAAGTCAAGGCATCTGGCCACAATTACTTCATTCTCCTGGCTCAATAAAATATGTAAATATGGGCTGGTCCAGGAATCACCGAAATTAAACCTGATTCTCATCGCTTTTATTGCTTTCATGATTGTCTCTACCATGGGTATATGGGGCTGATTGTTATAACTACTTAGCTATTTAGGTTGTTTAGGCTGTAGGCTGTTAGGGTTACGCAAGGAACGCATTAAAGCTCCCAACACCTTTTCGGTCTCATAAAGCTTGGAGTCAAAGCCGGCAAAACTTTTCTCGTCAAAATATCCAAGACGTTTCGACAAGCTGGACTGATGGTGCAACTCCCTTAAAGATGCAAATGCGATTTCGAGAAAACGAAGATACTCCGTCTGATTTTCACGCGCACATCCTTCCACTATGTTTGATGGAATCGATACAGCCGATCTTCTCATTTGCGAAGTCAATCCATACATTTCGTCTTTGGGGAAATTCCGTGTTTCACGATAGGTGAGTATCGCAACTTCATCAGCCAGTTCAAATGCTCTGAGCTGTGTGTGATCTCGCATGATTATTCCTATCCACCTAAACACCTACAGACTATCCACCTGAAGTCATGGTGGTTGACTTGCGGTGATGCCCCAGGAGAAAAGAGATCCCCCAGAGAGCGCCAAATGAAATGACAAACACCATCAAGCCGGAAAACTCATGCCAGAATCCTTCTCCCCAGGCGGGGTTATATTTGGTGAGAATGCCGTTTAATGCCACGCGCCCGGCATTGGCCAGTACGGCAATGGGTATTGCCAGCACCATAATCAGCAGGCGTTTGAAAATACTTTTATGCATCATATAGGCCAGTAAAAATGCCAGAGTGATCAGGGTCATCAGCGACCTGATGCCGCTGCAGGCATCGACAACTTCCAGGGTGGTGTGCGGCAGATGGACAATATTCCCCTCCCTGAAGACCGGCATTCCAAAGAGAGCCAGGATTTTCACAGCGATCTTGGTAGCGTAAAGCTTCAAAGGAAAAGCCGCGGCATCGTATAGAATATATGGCAACGGGACGGCAAAAAACAAAAGAAGCACCGGAAAGCGCAGAATTCCGGCAATCTCCCCGCCTTCCAGAAAACTGATCAGCCCATAAAGAACGACAATCAGAGAAAGGCGTTGAGAAAAAAATTCAGCCCCCACGGAGCCAAGGATAAAAAGAAGCAGCCCGGCAAGAACGATCAGCAGGCCTCTGTTATTCGGGCAGATGGCAGCCTGCTTGAGGGATGCGTATCGAGCTTTGATAAAATAGAGAGAAATAAAGGGAATAAGTAACCCGTGGGAGTAATTGTCGTCATTCCAGAGATCCAGCCCCCATTTCAGCAGAACATCTCTGTACAGAACAATCAGCAGGAGGCACAGGATAAGCCATTGTACTTTTCCGGACAGCATTATTATGGCTGATGGGTATTGGCTCTTAGGTTCAGTCTTTTTCATTGAGCGTTGCCACATTATGGCCTTGTTTTATTAATTCACGGCAAAGGGCACTTTGGGCTTCCGGATCACCATGAACCAGCTTGATCTTCCCTGGTTTTCCCGGCAGGGAGTCCACCCACTCAAGCAGCCCATGCTGGTCGGCGTGGGCGGAGTAGCCGGTCAGCTGTTCCACATTGGCCCGGATGGTTATTTTAGTGTTATGCAAACGGGCGTACCCTCCTGGCCGGCTACCGTAGTTTACTATATCATACCCAGGCGTTCCCTGAGCCTGATACCCGACAAAAAAGACATCATTTCTGGCATCAGCCAGTCCCTGGGCAAGATGATCGACAATTCTGCCGCCCGTGCACATGCCGCTACCGGCGATAATGATGGCCGGGCCGGCAAGCCCCAGAAGGCTTTTATGGTCTTTGAACTTTTCGACGCTGTACAGATGAGCAAAATCAAACGGGTGTTCGCCTGCTGCCTGCAGTGTTTGGGATTCATTGTCCCAGAATTGCGCAAGCTCCGAGTAGATCTGGGTGATTTTCAAACCAAGCGGGGAATCGACAAAGACGGGAACTTGCTTATTCCGCCACTTTTCAGTGCTGAACAGGCGGTCCAGCTCATACAGGATCTCCTGGGTTCGCCCTAGGGCAAAGGCCGGGATAAACACCTTGCCGTTGTCCGCCAGTGCCTTGGCAAGTTTTTCAGACAACCGGCTGGTCCGGTCTTCCCGGCTTTCATGAATCCGGTTGCCATAGGTCGATTCCAGGATCAGCAGGTCGCAAGGATCTGGAGGGTCTGGATCAGGGATGATCGGGGTATTCCGGTTGCCCAGGTCGCCGGAAAAGAGGATTGCATATTCGGGGTCACCTTTTGCCTGAAAACCCCTCTTGCCTCGGGCCGTGCCCGCGGCCCTGGGACCCATATCGCGGGCAAGGCCCGCTCCTACTGCAGGATTATCATTATTTTTTGTGCCGGCTACGACCTGAGCGTTAGCCGGAATGGTGAAGCGGATAAAAGCTGAGCCCAGAATGTGCCCGGCCCTTCCCAGCTTAAAACGAATCCCATGCTTTAATTGAAATTCCTGCTGATATTCAAAGCCCCAGGAGAGGTCATCAATCCTGTCGGAGAGTTTTTTTATTGCCGGCGGGTCCAGCTGCCCGAAACCCATGGCGTCAGTCAGCATGGGCACAAGCAGGGCCTTGGTCGGGTGAGTGCAGATTATCTCCCCGGCAAATCCATTCTGCATCAGCTCGGGCAAGCGGCCGACATGATCGATATGGGCATGGGTCAGGAAAAGATAATCGATTTTCTCCGGCTGCACCGGCCAATCCGCCATGGGCAGCAGATCATCATGCCCCTGGGCCGCTCCGCAGTCAACCATGATGTTGAGCCCGGCGGCGCGCAGCAGATGGCATGATCCGGTGACGCAGTTTTCGCCGCCCAGATGGGTTATGGTTGGTTGGCTCATGGCTCTTGGCTCTGGGCAGGAGGTGCATGGCTGGTTTTTCCCTTGAGGAATTCCCTGCAGACTTTCATTATCTTTCCCAAATCGGTATAGGCATCTGCGCTGTCCTGAGCTGAGTAAACCTCAAAGGGGGAAAGTCCGGGGAGTCCATTCGGGTACCGGGCGGAAATATAAAAACGATCCAATCTCTTTGCCTCTTTATCAATTTGCAGAAAAAGAGGATGCTCTTTTGTGAGCAGGAGCACCATTTCCGCCAGGGAATGTCCCCAGACTTTGCGCATGCCCGTTGCATACAGGCATGCTTTCAACATTTTTTCTCCTGCTTGCTGTGTCATGAAGCAGGTTTTGTCATAAAACCCAGCCTCTTTTTTCATCCAGCAGATAAAGCGATAATCATCTTCAGCCTGTGCACTCCAGCGCAGGCTTTCTTTAATGAGATCTTTCATGGAGTACTTTGCCTCCGGCTACCGCATCTTGTATAAACGGGTTTTCTTTCAACATCATTTGAAATTCTTCCGGAGTGTAGGCAAGTATATCAACCGCTTTCGGCAAATTCCATGCCATATAAAGGTCTCGAAGGCGGTCCATGAATCGTTTATGTGTGTTATACACGATGATGAGATCCACATCGCTATATTCATCTGCCTGGCCGCTGGCCCACGATCCGAAAAGAATAATCTTTTCCGGTGAAAACGGCAGGAAGGTGTCTATGATTTGTTGTTCCGTTATCACTTTATATCCGCATTGTTGGTGATGGCTGTTGATGGTATATATTCACAGCACCTGGATTTTGGACTGCATGGCGCTTTTCCAGAATGATGTCCCGGTCCATGCGGAGGATCTCTTCAGGGGTATAGACCAGGATATCCACCGCCACGCCCAAGTCAAACAAGTCAACAAACTCCATGGCCCGCTCCGGAAAAGATTTTAGCGTTTCCTTGACAATCACTAAATCGATATCCGACCAGAACTGGGCTGTTCCTGCAGCCACCGAGCCGATCAGATAGGCGTTTATTACATTTTTCCCTGCCAGTTTTTCGGCAAGAAATTTCGCGATCTGCTCAAGGGAAAAATCCACAACCGAGATTGCCGGACGGCTTTTTTCAAGAATTTTAACGCTTGTCATCTTGCCCCAGCCCCATCCGCTCCATGACAAGCCGGAAGATTGTCCTGGCGGGACAACTGGCGGAAATATAGTAAATATCCAACTCCCTGGCACATGCCTCCATTTGATCATTTTCTTTGAGCTCTTTCTTTAATGATGCGGTAGAGCGAATGGGTGCGAACCGTATCAAAGCCCTTGAAAAGGCAATAGCCTTTCAGGGCTTTCTCTGCTGACTGCTGACCGATAAAACAAACCTGGGAGTAAAATCCTCCTGCCAGGGAATGGTCAGCCCAATCGAGGTCATTTTCAGCCTGACGCAGCCAATCCAGATGTCTTTGCATGATATTCCTTGTTTTATTCCAAAACCCGGAACCGTCCCAAACGAGAACCGTTTCAATTCATTTTTACACTTCTCATTGACCAAAGGCAACAAACCTTACACATGCCCGTCATTTTAACCCCAACATTTCCATTCTTGCCATTGGATAGTCTCCAATAGGGCAAATCCGTTTTATACATTCCGGGAATTTGGATTCAGCCTGTTATGAAAGTATTGACAGAAATAATCAAAAAAACCGCTAAATCAGACCGTTAACAGTACACCACTACCTCAATCTCTTTATTTTTTCCTGGTTTTCGGAATATAAACCGGATTTATGTAATTTAAGGTCATTAACAAGCTGCTGATTCAGATGATTAATATATGTTTTTTTAGAAAGAGAAGCCCTATAACCCCCCATAAAACCTGACAAAAAAAGACACCGCAACCACTTCAACACCTTCACCCCCCTCAATTGGCACGACAAATGCTTATTAAAAAATTAACTTAATTTAAGCAAGGGAATACCCCTCATGTTACATTTGCAAATGAATAACAGCTAAGGAGAAAAAAGATGAAAAAAACATTAGTTAAAGGAATGGCCCTCGCTTTCGTGGGCTCGATGTTGTTTGCAGGGAGCGTTTTTGCGTTGCCGATCACGGGTGGCATTAGCCTTACCGGAGCTTGGTTGCCCACTGGCGGAACAGGAATTGATGATGCGACAGGAATTGATTATGTGGGTGATGTAGCCACAGTAGCAGCTGTTTCGGGCTCTTTTACTTCTGTGACCCTTGGCGAGGATGTTGCTATGCAAGATTTTACATTCAGCCCATCCCTTTTACCTGATCCAGTTAGCCCCTTATGGGCTGTTGACGGGTTTAGTTTTACATTGAACAGCGTAACAGTAGATTTTCAAGACGATACGTTTTTGCTTCTATCAGGCACAGGAACAATCAGTGGCACTTCATTTGATGACACTACAGGACAATGGGCCTTTTCTGGCAATGGACTTGGGGGCACCTTCTCTTGGTCAGACTCCACGGCTGCGGCTCCAGTACCAGAACCAGCCACTATGCTGCTCATGGGTAGCGGCCTTGCCGGTCTTGCCGGTGTAGCCCGCAAACGGCGCAGCAAAAAAGCGTGATAAGCTGATAAGCTGATAAGCTGATAAAAAAACCGTTGCCTCTCTACAGAGGCAACGGTTTTTTTTATTCGGATTCCAGAATTTTGGACAAAAAAAATGGGTTGCATCGCAACCCACTGAAATATCAGTTTATTATATTTTTAAAATTTCGGAAAAAATGAAATACCGTTCATTTTACTGGAAAATGGCCATGAAGACCGTGGGTCGGTTCGCGAACCGTCCCTACATCATCGGCAGGCCGAGATGGTTGCCGATTGCCTGGGTCAGACTGAAATCAGAAAAAGCAACCCCTGTTTCAAAGAGACCGGAGCCATTCTTGGACTCGCACCATTTCACCTCCCCGATCCCGGTGAGTTCCGGGGCGGAAAAATCCGGGCCAAACTCAAAGGCAACCAGGGTATTTGGGGGGATCTCCCTATGGCTTTCAATCCTTAATCCCCCAAGGCTCAGATCAAGGGTCATGGCCTGGCCGTCGAGCAGCTCTATGGCCCGCCTGTCATTGTCACATAAGGATACAGCCAGAGAAATACGCTCACTAACCCTGCGAAAACGCCTGCGCCCGCCATCAACAATGAATCCATATTTCTTGGCAGTTTCCTGAAGGAGTTCACAGCCGCGCATATATTGATGGCACTTAATGTAATGGGGGGTTGAGCAGAACAGGTCAATATGCTCCGGCATCGGGATATAGAGACCGCCTTTGGTCATACGACAATCATGGCCGTTATTCTTCGACCAGTATGGGCATTTTTTATCGTTCGGATTGCACGTCATATTTCCCATTTACATCACGCCCTTCTTTTTCCCGGGCAATCCTGGCAGATTCATTCCATATCAATCCAATCCAGTTATTATTGCTGAGAAATTAGTTTTCTTTTGAATACTTTTTCATATGTAATCATGCAATTCATGCGCCATACAAAATAGAACAAAATGCAAAAAAATGGTACTATTCAGGGGCTTCGAAGTTATAAAAGTACTGTTTATCTTTGCAGTCATGCCAGCATGTTTTTTATATGAAAGTCCTTTGTCTGCCTCGTTGTGCAGACAGGGACGTAGGAGCGGGCCATGCCCGCGACCTTTGCCATTGCGGCGGTCTCTATCGCGGGCATGGCCCGCTCCTACGCCGCGAGACTTTCATTGTTTGTTGTTCCCGCCTGCGGAGATGGGGGTTAGCTGGCATCCAGCTGTTGTCCTCCTGACTTGATCCAGGATCTACCGGAATGTGACGGACGTTTCGAGGCTTTATAAACGGTATAGCAACAATTGCTGAATCCCTTAATCAACCGGGGAAAAAAGCCAGAGGCTCAGGACTTGATTATTTTGCCGCTGAGGCCAAAGCGTTTCATTTTATCGTACAGGCCGGTTTTGCCGACCTTCAGCTCATTGGCGGCCACCTGGACATTCCCTTCATTTTTTTGCAGACAGTTACCAATAATCTCCTTTTCAAAATCAGCGATGATGTCTTTAAGAGATTTTTTGCCAAATTGATGACATACCTGCGTCAGATAATCATTGGTGGAAGGAGAGGAGGCCTTGGTATCAAATATCAGTTCATTTTCAGTAATAACAGAATTCTTGCACATTAATACGGCTCGCTGTATCACATTTTCCAACTCTCTGACATTGCCTGGCCAGTCATGCATCAATAAACGGCTGATGATGCTGTCCGGCAGAAAATCGACATCTTTTTTGAAAGCTTCTCGATAACGCTTCACAAAAAATGTGGCAAGATCGACAATATCTTCTTTTCTCTCCCGCAGAGCAGGAATTATAATATTGATGATATTTAACCGGTAGTAGAGGTCGAGCCGGAAAACCCCGTCCTGCACAGCCTTGGCAAGTTCGACATTGGTGGCGGCAATCACCCGGACATCGACATTTATCGGCGAGTTGCCGCCAACCCGGATCACTTCCCCATTTTGCAGAACACGCAGCAGGGAAGACTGCATTTTGGGGCTGATGTCCCCTATTTCATCAAGAAAAATAGTGCCGCCGTCAACAATCTCAAACTTCCCTTTTTTACGCCCGCCAGCACCGGTGAAGGCACCTTTTTCATAGCCGAACAGATCACTCTCCAGAAGGTTGTCATTAATGCTGTTGCAGTTAACCTTCAAAAACGCTTTATCAGCCCTTGCACTGCATTTCCTGATCAGATTGGCCACAAGCTCCTTGCCTGTTCCTGATTCACCAGTAATCAATATGGTGGCATCCGAGCCGGCCACCTGATCAATCATTTCGCGCAGTTCCCGCATCTTCCGGCTCGTGCCGATCATCTCATCGGCCTGATCCTTATTCTGCAGTTTGCGTTTCAGGACATTTATCTCCCGGAAAAGATTCTGCTGGGTTTTCTCGCTCTCCTTTAATTCTCCAATCTTCTGCTGGAGAATTTCTTCAATATTATTATGAAAACTGGAAAGCTCCCGCTCATGGTGTTTTCGTTCGGTGATGTCACGCATCACTATCATGACCAGCCGGTCACCCAGATATCCTTGAAAGGGGACATAACTGTATTCTACATCAACATCGCCGATGCGGGTTTCTTCAAGACCGCTTTTTCTTTTCCCGCTGGCAGACAGGGTTATGGGACAATAAAGCTTACAACGGTCATCAGCATTACAGAAGTTTTTGCGGCATTCCTGTCTGCACAAATCGCCAAAGACGTTAATTGCACTGGGATTCATGTACTCAATCACGCAGTCCTCGCGGATCAATACAACCATCTCAGGCATGACATCAAGCAATGCCCGCCAGTTTCTGACAAGGCGGTCAATTTCTTCCTTAGTCTTCCGCAGTTCCAGGTTCAAAGTATCCATTAATTTAAAGTGCCTAATGTGCCTAAAAGATGACGTTTTTTAGATAAATAATCATAACTGCTCAGGTTATTTAGACTATAGTCTGTTAGGAACTGCGCAGAGAACATCCTTCCACTATGTTCGATGAGCTTTTTGTGATCTCGCATGGTTATTTATTCCTATCCACCTTAACACCTACAGACTATCCACCTGAAGTTACAAGTACTTTAACCTCTTCCCACACCTACGTATGAAAAACCGGCTTCTTTCATCTGTTTCGGGTTGTACACATTACGCAAATCAATAAACACGGGAGATTTCATGCGGGATTTCAGTTCCTGGAGATCAAGAGCACGATATTGATTCCACTCCGTGAAAAGAACCAAGACATCAGCGTTCTCACTCGCCTCATAGGCATTTTTAACATAGGAAAATTCAGGAAACATTTTGGCGGCTTCCGCCATCCCCTGGGGATCATGCGCCTGTATTTTTGCCCCTTTTTCAACCAGCGGCGGCAAAATCGTCAAGGCAGGTGAATCCCGCAGATCATCCGTTTCGGGTTTAAAAGTCAAGCCCAGCACCCCAATTGTTTTCCCGGCCTCAGATCCTCCCAGGGCGTCACGAATCTTCTTCACCATCCGTGCCTTCTGGGCGGCATTAACCTCCACAGCCGCTTCAACGGAACGAACCGGAACCCCGTTTTCCTGGGCGATTCGCAGCAGGGCCAAGGTATCCTTGGGAAAACAGGAGCCGCCATACCCCGGCCCGGCATGGAGGAACTTGCGGCCGATACGTCCATCAAGTCCCACGGCTTTGGCCAGGTCGATAACATCCGCGCCCAAGGCCTCGCACACATTTGCCATCTCATTAATAAACGAGATCTTCATCGACAGGAAGGCATTTGCAGCATACTTGATCAGTTCGGCGGTTTCAAGCCCGGTTATGACAAATGGGGTGGCGATCAGATACAGGGGATTATAAATTTCCTTCATAACCTCGCTGGCCCGTTCCGTCTCAATTCCGATGACCACCCGGTCCGGACGCATAAAATCATTGATTGCCGCGCCTTCCCGTAAAAATTCCGGGTTGGAAACCACATCAAACTGGGCCGCAGGATTTGCCTCTCTTATGACGCGCGCAACCTGTCTGGCGGTGCCAACCGGGACGGTGCTCTTATCAACCACCACCGTATATTTGTCTAAATACGGAGCCAGATCCCTGGCCGCAGCATAGATATAGGTCAAGTCAGCATAGCCGTCGCCACGGCGGGACGAGGGGGTGCCCACGGCGATAAAAACAGCTTTGGCCTGGCTGACGCTCTCTTCCATATTGCTGGTAAAGGACAACCTACCGTCTTTGACGTTCTTGGCCACCAAGGCATCCAATCCCGGTTCGTAAATGGGCATTTCGCCATTACGAAGCCGTTCGATTTTACTGCTGTCTTTATCCATGCAGATGACCCGGTGGCCAAATTCCGCAAGACAGGCCCCGGTGACAAGGCCCACATAGCCGGTACCGATCATGGTTATATTCATTTTTCTGTCGGCTCGTTTTATTTAAGTGTTGATGAAAAGCTTTTATCCTAAACTGAAACTCTGAGTAGAGATGAGGTTGATAGTCTGAAGGCGTTTAGTCTGTCAGCAACTGCTCGATTCTAAAACACCGTAAGACTAATTCCCCTATCACCTACAGACTATCAACCTGAGAAGTTATTTATAATATCCCCGGTACCACTCCACAAACCTGCGCAACCCTTCCTCAATGGTGGTGGTGGGTTTAAAGCCCACATCCCGGACGAGATCATCCACGTTGGCATAAGTTGCCGGCACATCGCCGTTCTGCATGGGCAGAAATTCCTTTTCCGCCTTCTTGCCCAGGCAATCCTCAAGCACCTCGATAAAATGCATCAGATCTTCCTGCTGGTTATTGCCGATGTTATAGATACGATAAGGGCAATAACTGCTGGCCGGATCAGGATTATCGCCATTCCACATCGAGTCAGCAGTGGGAATCCTGCGGATGACCCGCTGCACGCCTTCCACAATATCATCAATATAGGTAAAATCCCGCTTCATCTTGCCAAAGTTGAACACCTTAATCGGTTTACCGGCCAAAATGGCCTTGGTAAAAAGGAAATAAGCCATATCCGGTCTTCCCCATGGGCCGTATACCGTAAAAAAACGTAACCCGGTGGCAGGCAGGCCATACAAATGACTGTAAGTATGGGCCATTAATTCATTTGCTTTTTTGGTGGCGGCATAAAGCGATACCGGATGATCAACATTATCATGAACAGAAAAGGGCATCTTGGTATTGCCGCCATAGACGGAACTTGACGAGGCAAAAACGAGATGCTTGACCCCGTTGTGCCGGCAGCCCTCCAGGATATTCACAAAACCGACAACATTGCTGTCAACATACGAATGGGGATTCTCCAGGGAATAACGCACACCCGCCTGGGCCGCCAGATTGACGACCGCATCAAAACTGTGCCGGGTGAAAAGCTCCGCCACAGTCTTGCGGTCAGCCAGGTCAAGCTGTACGAAGTCAAATCCGCGCATGGGAGATAACTGCGAGAGACGGCTTTTTTTTAAGGACGGGTCGTAATAATCATTGAGATTATCGAGGCCCACCACCGCAATGCCGTCAGCCAAAAGCCGTTTGGCCAGGAAGAAACCGATGAACCCGGCCGCACCGGTGATAAGTACTTTTTTTATTTCCATGAAATTAGGCTGATAGTCTGTACGTGTTTAGTCTGTTAGCAACTGTCCGGTTAGGTTGATAGTCTGAAGCTTTTTAGTCTGGCAGCATCTGCATGGGGTTTCCCCTATCCGCCTAAAAACCTACAGACTATTCATCTGAGAGTCGTCTCACATACCACTCAGCTGCCTGATCCAGTCCCTCCTTTACGGAATGGGTCGGTTCATAACCTAATAAGGTGCGCGCCTTGCTGATATCCGCCAATGAATGCCTTACATCTCCGGGCCGGAAATCACGATACGTCGGGGTTATCGCCTTTATCTCCGGCAGGAAGGTGCGCACGCGCTGTTGGATAAAACTGAACAACTCGTTCAAGGTTGTTCTCTCCCCGAAGGCGATATTATAAACCTGATTCAAGGCTGCGGAATCGGTGGCTGTGGCGGCCAGCAGGTTCCCCTGGACACAGTTATCAATATAGCAGAAATCCCGACTTGTTTCGCCATCCCCATTAATAAAAAGCTTCTCACCGCGGATAAGGGCCGAAAACCATTTCGGCATGACTGCGGCATAGGCGCCGTTGGGGTCCTGCCGCCTGCCGAAAATATTAAAATAGCGTAGACCAATGGTTTGAAAGCCGTAGGTTCTGGCAAAAACATCCGCATACAGCTCGTTTACATATTTGGTTACCGCATAGGGGGATAGGGGTTTGCCGATTTTATCTTCCACCTTGGGCAGATCCGGGTGATCGCCATAGGTCGAGCTCGAAGCGGCATAGACAAATCGCTGCACCTTGGCATCCCGGGCCGCCACCAGCATATTGAGAAACCCGGTGAGATTGTTCTCATTGGTAAGCAGTGGATCATCAATTGACCTGGGGACTGATCCCAAGGCAGCCTGATGCAGGACAAAATCAACCTGACCGCACAGCTGGCGGCAGGTGGCCAGATCACGAATATCGCCTTGAACAAAGGCAAATCTGCTCCATTGTTTGTCACTGACCAGGTGCTGCACCTGGTCCAGATTATGCTGGAAACCAGTGGCAAAATTATCCAGCCCGACCACCTGCTGGTCAAGTTTTAAAAGGGTCTCCAGCAGATTGGAGCCGATAAAACCAGCCACACCGGTCACCAGCCACCGTCGCGGTGATTTTCTTAATTCATTTTGCAGTTTTTCGTATTGAGTCACGCATTACTCTCTTTATAAATTCGTTAATTCGTTGCCAACAAACAGTTGGAGCCTTGGATTGTCATTCCTACCCCAAGGAAATCCTCCTTCGGGGTAAGAGAGGGCCATGCCCGCGATTTATTAGCATTTGGGGTCATTCTATCGCGGGCATGGCCCGCTCCTTCTATGAGCCGACTACTGTCAAGCACTATTTCGTTTCGCCTCTGGATTATTTAAACCGTCGGGTTGAGGAGCGCAGAGACCATAAAGATCTCGAAGC
>Ga0172380_10001655_pt1 | contig 37988 bp, 36 predicted proteins | sample Leawe162metaG_FD_119747 | JGI IMG/M metagenome (GOLD analysis project Ga0172380, IMG submission 119747) | Leachate microbial communities from a municipal landfill in Southern Ontario, Canada - Leachate well 162 metaG | ecosystem: Engineered > Solid waste > Landfill > Unclassified | place...
CCTTCCCGATGTATCGGGACGCCTAACCAGCTGAGCTACATGCCCTTATCTTGCATTATCTATTAACTGGACTTCCGACCTTCCCGATGTATCGGGACGCCTAACCAGCTGAGCTACATGCCCGTAATATAACGCATTTTCAAAAATACAAAAAAAATAATCTGGTTGACTGTATAACAATCTTATATGTAAATTCAAGCAGAAAAATAGAAAATTTACTTGTTTCAAAAAAAGAAATAGGTAATACAAGTGAGTATATTAATTTTTCTATTACATATGAAACATTTTTGAATCACACAAACAACTAAAAAAACTTGGAAAAGTTATCTCAAATATATAAATGGGACATTTGTTATCCTCATTATAATATGTTTCATATTTTTCACGTTTGTTGCCAAGATCAATAGTATGTTATTTAAAAACAAAATAGATCTCTTCAAAGAAGATCTTGGACAAATAGCTTTTTATACTCGGACATTTGATAAAGAACTTTCACACTTTTTAGTAACACTAGATAATATTGTACAAAGCTACGTAAAAGGAGATAATGTTTTTATTACCAAAGAAAAAGAAATAATTTTTTGTCGAGAATATATAGAAGAAAATAAAGAGTATTTAAAAAAGGTTGGATTTTCAAACTACGATAAACTTATAAATCTTTTTTCAGATCTCAAAGTATATCAAAAAGAATTTTTCGAACTCTTGGGGAAAAAACAGTCATTCAATTATCTCGTGATCTTGCAAAATACTAATGAAAAGAGGCCAAATGGTTGATTTTTTGGATCATTTGCATTTATCAAAGTAGACCAATGACACATTAAAACATTGGAAATTATAGATTCATATTATCCAGATTTTATCGCATATAGAACGCGTATCATGGCACCAGAATGGACTGCACCATTCTTACCAGATCGCAAGATAGGATTTATCGCAGGAAACAAATTTGGATTTTCCGATATCGATGGAAAAAACCTGAAAGACCTCTACGAACTCATGCTCAACAAAACATATGATATGGCAAAGGTTAAGCAGACAATGCAGCCCGATCTCTATGAAAAAGTATTACATCAAGACATCAAATGAGTGATATTTATCAGAGCAGATTTGTTAGAAAACTTTTTTACAACGTTTAAGTACAAAGAACAAGAATGGCAATTTTTAAATGCATCCATTGACTTGATCAGAAAGGAAATTCGTGGAAATAAAAAAGAAATGTACATCAAAGAAATCAAACAATATTTTGATAATCAGAAATGAAATATTATAAAAAATGTCGTCAATAGATTCGATGAAATAGCCAACAAGCAATTTGTGACGATATATCTATCAAACGTCTCTACAGGATTTAATGCCACACTTACTAAGCACAATCTGACGAATATATTTGATCCAAATTATATATATTTCTGGGACACCAACACGAGTTATAATAAAATCGACGGATTCATCACCAAACACATTCAGATCAACGATGAACAAGGAATGATTCAAAAAGATAGTAAGAGCGATATCGTAGATATCCGTGACTTGAAGAACGGAAAATACACGATAAATATTTATTATAAATTCTGAATTCCTGAATATTATCCAGCACTTATCAAATCATTTGAGAAGAAATATGAAATTCAGATCACCGACAGAGAGATGGCAATCTTAGGACTAAAATCAGGAATGTACGAAGAACCAGGACAAGGAAAAGTAAGAAAACGACGAGAAACAAAAGCAACCGTCTACTTCCCACAATATATCAAAGTAACAAACGTCACAGGAGACATCTACTATCAAGCACCATTCACTCCGCCATTCGCTAATGGATTATTTTATCAGATGGGTAGTATAGAAAATAATAGTACAAGAGTCGTTAAGATAAACATAGAAGTAAATAAGTAATCATGTCCGTTTACCTACTATAACTCGTCACTTATCAGACATATGTCTGATAGCGACGAATTTACGCCTGCCCGCCTCTGGAGAGACATCCGACAACACTCCGATTTTAGTACATTTAACGACACTCCATGTCGCAAAACATACCATCTCGGACTTCTATACGACACTCTATGTCGCACAGAAGCTAGTTATGTAACATACTCGTGCAGGATATAAAAAATTTCGGGGGTGTTTGCCCTTATGGGGCAATCTTCCTTTGAAAAAGGAAGCGAAACCGATATATTCTCAAAAAGATTTATCTTTTAATTTAAAAATATGAAAAAAACATTAATAGTCATATTTATTTCATTTAGTATAATATTAACTTGATGTTCTAAAAACAATGAGCCAACAAAAACCGAATTATTTAATTTAAATCAAGAATGCTCTGCCTATAATAGCTGATTAAATGAAAATTTTTCATGAAAAACGTTCACATATAACGAAAAGGATCCAAAACCAAATGAATGATTAACAAAAAATGAAATAGATAATTGATGGTTAGTTTATCTTTCTACAATGTGGGGAACCGAAGACTCTAATATAACACATTGAAATGTTTTTTATAGCACAAAAAGTAACTCATGTTTATTAGACATATATAGAACAGCAACTGTGTGAAGAGTTGCACCGACTCAAACAGAGGTTTTTGAACTACGAGATTATATTTGAAAAAATATAGTTTATAGAAAAGTATGTAAAAAAACGAACTACAAAGACATTTATAGCAAAGTATTAGATAAGAATACTAGAATATTTATAGAAGATTCAGAATTTATTAATTGTAAAAAAGAATTTTATAATGAATTAGAAGTATATAAATGAAATAGTTCAAATAATATATCAAAAAAAATTATTAATATTTTATTTGGTCGACTATAATACATTTTACTGAGAGATAGAAGATTTAATTAATACTTTTTCCTATGAGTCTAATTCCAAACAAAAGAAAGAAAGAAGAAGAAATAGGCATATTTTTTACAAATCGGTATAATAAAAAGTATAATACTGCCTATGATTTATGTATAGATGAAGAAGACAGGGATATTGATTGTCTTATGAGATCAAAAATAGACGATAAACACGTTTGATTACAAATAACAACATACGACTCTGTTGCATTAGAAACACTAGCAAAACATCAAAAAAAACCAAATAAAGTAATATGCTTCAATCCAGAACGTGTAAAATGTGTCAAAAAAGCAATTGTCAAAAAAAACAACTGAATAATAAACAATAATTTTTTATTAATTTGGAGTGATGGATTAACTTGATTTAATTATGATTACATAAAAGAAGAAACATTAAATGAATGTTGATTATCAAACTACAAAAAGATTTATTTAGTGAAAATGCCAAACAATGGAATTCCTAAAAATGAATCAAATGAATGAGAAATAATAGAATTAAAATAAAACACCCCCTTTCCTAGTTAAAATAGAAATTTAAGTATTTACTACACTCGTACGATTACATAACAGAGCCTACACGACATCCGTTTCAACGGAAATCGTACAGGCTCAGACGTTATGCAACATGAATATCAGTCCAATCTTTAATTAAAGAAAGAATAATCATGAATAAATCAGATTTTTTTATAGATATAGCACTTCAAGACAATGGCTGTGGTGTAATAAGTCCATGACACAGATACACCACAGATGAATTTGATATAGCTAAAGACAGAATTGCTCGAAATTTGGAAAATTTAGCAAAACTTGAAAACACAATTTCCGAGCGTATGAAAGTACTATACCAGAAAAATATTTCAGAAATCTTGGAAAAGGAAGTGCCAATTATGTACCTTGACTGTGATAAAAAAGGAAATGATGATATTATGTTCTTCTTATTCAAAGAATGTATGAAAAATGCCACAATGGAAAACAAAGAACAAGTGGCATCCAAAATAATTGGAAGAAGAACAATAGTGACACCTGATTCTGATACTCGAAATAAATATATGAAAGAGAATCAATTAGATCTAGAATGAATGTTCAATTATTACAACGAACAGCTTAAAACTCATCTAAGTACGAATGATTCTGAATACATTAATAGTTTGCTCAATTATGAAGGAAATATGGCTTTTGATTGACTAGGAAAACTCATGGAACATCAAAAGACTAGATATTTATATCTTTATTTAGACAAGGTTGAAAAACTTAGTATAGATGAGCAAACTAGAATAAATAGATTCCTTTACTCAAGATGAGCAATCAATAATGATAAATGGGTTCGTTTGAAAATAAATAATTGAAGCAAATGATGGAAAAGTCGAACATCAGATTCATGACACAGAGTCGAGGCAACACATGATTATTCTGAAAGACATATCTATGAAGAAGATTTATAAGTATGGACTGAAATTCACGTCCGCTCTCTTCGTTTGCGCGTACAACAGCTTTCATCTATATACACTGCCTGAAATATAATTTTCTAAGGAACGGCGACGCATCAGCAGAGCAAGAAACGTTGTCGGACATCTATACTTTTTATTTACTCGGAACCTTTTTGATTTTTTCAGAGTAGAGATTTTAAGCACAAAGTCGGGATTGACTTTTCATATGAAATATGTAATATAATAGAGGAATTATAAACATAAATTTTAAATAAAATGAAAAATGTAATTTTGATTATTGTGTTACTGATAAGTATCAGTATGCAAAGTAAATCACAGGAACTATCGAAAAAAGCAATAGCTTTTTGGAAAGGCGATAGTTGTAAATGTTTTGGAGATCATGGCAAAATTATGGAAAATTTGATCCAAAAAAAAGTTTTGAAACATGTAGAGCATACGAAAGAAAACTGCAATACAGAAGAAATCTGGATGCAAACACTTGTAAGATCAAAACTTCTTTTGACAGAAACCAACTTCGAAGAAAAGGATTATTTTGAAAAACTAACAGGAGATATTAACGGATACATCATTTCAACTTTCGTTAATAAACTTGCTAATGAAAATAACTTTTTTGTTACCTTTTCAATTCAGAAGAACAAAACAATATGTTATTTCTTCGATAAAAAATTTAATCAAGTAGAATTTTTGGATGGTTTTAATGAAAAAAACATTACATATTTAAACGACATCAAAAAATTCTACGACACTTTAAAATGAAATTTAAGCTCGTTTTTAACGGGCTTTTTTTATACTTTGAAATTTCCTCCATTATTCATATATTTCCTCTAGTAAGAATTTCCACTCAACAAACAAAATAATCAAAAAGACATAAACAACAAAAAAATAATCACTCTACGTGCTTGCGGGGTGGTTATTTTAAATAAAAAATTTGCACATAATCCTCCAAAAATATACTTCATAGTTTTGGTTGAATTATGGGTAAATTTTCCCTTCGAAAATTTGCTTTTTTATTAGATTCTGGATATAATAAAGTAAGTCTTTTATCCAGGCGACGAGTAATGCAAAATCAGCTTACTACAGAAAAAATAACAAAAAGACTCGGAGAGTTGGAGATTTTGGAAAAACATGAAAAAGATACACTAGAAAAATTACTAAAAAAATTGGAACTTTCAAATATTTTGGAAAATAAAGAAAAAGAAAAATTAGAAATTTTACAACAACAACAAAGAGAAAAAAGAAAAAACAAATTAGAAAAAAAACCACAAAAAAAAATTACAACAGCACAAAAAGTGGTGCAGTTATGACTCTTATCAACAATGTTGTTGACTGGCTTAAAAACTTGAGAATCAGAAATAAAAAAAATGGAAAAACCAGAAATAAAAAAAGAATTGTTCTGAGAAACAAAGGAAATTTTTGTCTCAGATCAATCAAAAAATAAAAAAATAATAATTGAAAAAGAAAATAAAAAACCAGAAATAAAAATAGAAATACCAAAAAAGAAAGAAGTAATAAAGACACCAAATATAATAAAAAAAGAAGTACCAGTACAAACAAACAATGATATTGTAAAAAATATACCTAGCGCAGACGCGCCAGAAGAAATACATTCAGGACATATAACACTAGAAGTACAAAGAATACAATGAAACATATCAGAATATAGCGTATATCCAAGCGGATATAGCATCAAACGAAAAGACGAAAACTATGATGAAAATGAGTTGGGATATAACAGAATACAAACAATAAATTTTATAGTCAACGAAAATGGAATAAATATCGGAACGATACAATTTGATAGAATGGGAAATTTAATAAACAAAGAAATAACATATAATGGGAAAGCATATTCTCTATCACAAAATGGAACACAAATACAGATAATGGAGCAGTTTATAACAAGCAAATAAGAGGAAAAACATATTATATATAAATATATACAAAAGAGAAGCAAATATACAGAGAAAGCCAGGGTTTTTTAGCTTTTTTTCTATTTACGGATAAAATTAGATACTATACATGTTGATGAACAAAAAAGTAATAAAAAAGAATACCAACATTATTCATTATTCATTTTTAATTATTCATTAAATCATAGATGGCTACAAAAACCAACAAAGACTACCTCTTGACTATGCTCAAAACACTGGAAGGGAAACGACCAGCTGCGGCAGGACTCAAGACATTGGTAGAGAAAAATTTAGTAAATGAAGATCAAATTATGCAACTCTTGCATACGTTTTTGGACGTCATTTATGAAACACAAACCAAATCAGATCTTATTAGTTTGAAAAAATTAATGAAAAAATAAGTAATTTTATTATTTGTAATCCATTCACATGGCTAATATCGATATGCAAAAACATTTTGAGGCAGAAAAAACAGAGAGTAACAAAGAGCTGTTTTCTGATGTCGACCTCAAAGAGTTCAATGACCTTGTAAAAGACAAGGCTGATTTTGATCTCTTAGTAAAAGGATTTGAAGATGAAAAAACCATCAAAGAGATACAAGAAGTCAAAGGCATGAAAGATATGATAGAATCTTTTGTAAAAACAAAAGCAGGATTGGCAGATATTTTCAAAAATGAATATGATTCATTGGCAAAAGATCAGGATCTTTATGAAGTATGCGTACTTGGAGCTATACTTACCAAAGGCAAAGTAGATAAAGCTAATTATAAATCATTAGCAAAAGAATATTATTTATCTCTCAATCCAGTAGCAAAAGTTGAAGTAAAAGAAAATAAACCAAACATCATAGGAGAATATGCTACAGCATCTTCTGAAATTAATAATGTTACAAAAACAACCATAGAAACAAAAACAAAACTAGAAGCTGGTAAAAAAATCACTAAAGCTTCAGTAAGTATTTCTGCAGGTGCAGATATGAGACAAATGAATGAAATAATCGCAAAAGAAGGATACGATAATAAAATAAAAGAACTAGAAAATTTAGGAAAAAATTTCAAAGATAAAACAAATATAGATCAAATAACAAACATCATTGCAGAATTAAAATCCAGCAAAATAGATAACATTAGCAAAACACAAGCAGAACAAAAAGGAAACCATTATCTTATCGGAGCAAGAGTTACTGAATGATTTGTAGAAGTATTAAATAAATTAGCAAAAGACCCAGAACCAAAATTGACATTAAGTATCGACTGGGCAAATTGCGTAATAGGAAATGTAAATAGCGATAAACCAGAAGACAAAAAACTTAATATAAACCTTCAAGTAACCAAAGTAGAAAAAAATGAAAAAGAAAAAGAACAAAAAGAAAAAACATTGACAGTTACTACTCCAGTAACGAAAAAAGAAGAAGGAATAAAAGTAAAAACCGTTGTTGAAGGTAAAACTAAAGGACCAAGTACACCAAAAGATAAGGTAATAGAAACCACAGTAAATACATGAGATCAGGTAAATTTTTATAAAAGCAATAGAGAATGAAATAACGGAACTGCTAGCTGAAAAATTATTAAAACAAATACAGAAACAAATGAAGTAACAATAAAAGAAGATAAAACAGGAAAAGAATATGTAGTAAAAAGCAATGCTATCAATGAAAAAATAAATACACAAAAGGAAGTTTCCAATAACAATGAATCAAAAGAAACTAAAAACTTAGGAGAATTTCCTGATATTTTTATCGCAGAAAGAGTAAGAATAGCACTCAGCAAGGATTTCAAACGAAATGATAAAGCGATCGACAAAGATAAGGATATTCAAAATATCAAAACAACAGACAAAGAAAATGTATTTTCTGTAATTATAAAAGACAAAGAACTTCTATTCTCATGCGCAAAAATCGACAAGGATTGGAATTTTGATAAAGATGAAAATAACAAAATAAAAGTAGAAGAAAAAGATAAAAAATATTATGAAGCTAAACTAGAAACAGCAGAATTAAAGGATAAATTTAAAGTATATGATGTTACTCAAACTGATAAAAATATAAACATCAAACTCAATGAAACAAAAACAAAAGAAGCATTTAAGACATATTATACACTTAAAAATCCAGAATATGTTTTAGATATAAACAATATTATTGTCACTCAAGATGCCAATAATGATTTAGCAAACATCAAAACAAATATTAAATTCAAACTTCCTGCAACAATATTGGCAAATCAAAAAGAAAAAAACATTACAGAAGATATTTTAGAAGGAATTATTTTTGATAAAGACGGAGAAATTAACTCAACAAAAGGAAGTGTTTATAAAAAATTTATAGGAAAAAATACATTAAATCTATTAACTAAAGACAAAGACGAAGATGATAATTATAAAAAAGAAAACAAAAATTTAAATTATAATGTTAAACTCTCAGGAAAAGATATTGTCATCATCAATGATGAAATATGAATAGATCCTACCACAAGATTAGCAGATTTTAGTGACAATAAAATGGCTTCTGAAGTAGAAAATGCTGAAATGACACAAAAAACATTTGAAACATATACGGCAGATCTCAATGCAAACTTTAAAAAACGACAAATCAATGCAAAATGAGGAAATGAATATCAACTTTTGGTTATCCCACAAATACCAGGAGTCGACGAAAGCGAATATGTAAGTGTTAATTTTACATATAAACAAAAGGTAAATACACAAACACAATATTTTACATTTAAACCAACAGATTTAGTAATACCAGAAAAATATACTGATGCAAAAAATAATAAATATTTTGTCATAGATAATTTTTATTACAGAGTAGAAATACCAACAGGAGAACAAACATCCATCAATCCTAGAATACTTTTAGATCAACATAAGACAAAAGAAGTAGCTTTAGAAAAAACAAATAAAAAAGGTGAAAATACAATAAAAGAACCAAAGATAGAAAAGATAGATAATAACGCATGAGGAATACAAGATAGAAATATAGCACTATTAAATAATATTAGATATGATAATGAAAGATATTCAGATTTTTCTATGAATGAAGAAGAAAGAACAATAGATTATACAAGAGATGTTTCTTTGGATGAAATACTATGATATGATAAGGATAATAAAAATAAACTTATCCTAGGAACCGTAAAATTTGATGGAAACGGAGAAATAATAGAAACAACAGATCGTAATATTGCTATCAACAAAAAAAATCAAACACTTGAAATTAAAGACATATTTGGACGAAACAAAACACTTACTATTCCATTTGAAAAAAAAGAAGGTAAATTTATTATCGGAACAAATTCCAATGAAAAAGCTAAATATATCGTAGATGAATTTATTAAACAAAAAGAATATCTCAAAAACAGAATTTACGATGAAAAAGCAAGCATCACCACAAAACTTAATGAAAAAATAAAAGAGGTCTGAACACAACGTGCAAGCGAATTTCCATGATTAGCATTGGCAGTTCCAAAAATTAATAGCAAACGAAAAGAAAAAAATATACCGACGATAGACGCAGTAAAATATCTTAACTGACCTACAAGCGCAGGACTCTACTATTTAGAATTAGGGAATCAATATAAACAAGGAAACGATTCAAGAGAAGAAGAGGTTTTATATTTCAAGGTAAATGGAAAAGATGTGGCTCTTACCGATATGAATGGTAATAATATAAAAGAGACATATATCCAATCAAATAAAGAATATAAACCAGGGAAAGGATTAATATTGGTAACAAGTGATTTAATCATTAACTCAGTAAAAGACATAGAACAACAAGAAAAAGGATATCCAAAATTTACTAATGAACCAGAAACAATAAAAAGACATCTCGCTATAACAAGAACAGATAAAGCGGATAATAAAAATTATGAAAGAGAAGTAGATGGATGATACCTTAGAATATTTGGAAATTCTAAACTTGGAAATATTACATCTCTACCTATAAAGGCTGATGAAAATAATAAAGATAAATATCTTTATTCTCAAGAAGGACTTAAACCAACAACAGCAGAAGATATGGCTAAAGATCTTCGAGATTATGATAATTTTAAAACCCTCAAAAATACAGGACTCAAAGAATCAGAACTTAAGGTTATTTTTATGACTAAATTTAAAGCAAGTGGAAAAATAGATAAAGCTACAAATGGAGATAATATCAGAATCAAAAACAATAAAGGAAAATATGAATATTGGAAAATATCATCAAAAGATAATGGAGAAACAATCAAATTTGAAGAAAATACAATTTCAAAAGAAATTCAAGAAAAAATAGTAGATGATATGAAAAAAGATCTCATTATTTTATGATCAATAGAAAATATTAAATTTAAATCCAGAAGAAATGATGAAAGCAAAAAAACAATCGTTGATTGGAATAAAGCAGGAAACTGGACTATAAAAGATTTAGATAAAAAAACAATTGAAGGATTTATTAATCAAGAAACAGTTGAAAATAAAAAACTTACTCTACAACTTCTTGGACCTGCAGAAGAAAGTATTACACTCGACATCAATGATAAAATATATCAAAAATTAGAATCAAAAGATCTTAAAAATGGATTCTATGAAGACTTATTTGAAAGTAAACTAGCAGATGATAGCGACAAAGAAGCGACTGTACAAAGTGAAAATTATAAGGTATATCTAAAATCTAACAAAGAAAAGAAAGAACAACGAATAATATTTGAATCTCAAGTAGAATCAGCAGGAGAATAATAAACAATAATACAAAAGCCCTATCAAAAGATGGGGCTTTTTATTTTAAATACAATTATACTCCCAAAATCATAGAAAATCCAAAAAAGACACTTTAACAAAAATTGACTTGACTTCTTCTATTATTTAAGTATATTTTAACTCAATAAAAGAAAAACAAAATAATAACTAAAAATAAAAATTAAGTAATATGAAAAAACTAATCTTTACACTAATCGTATTTGCATTATGCTTTTCTGTAAAGAATAGCTCTGCACAAGACGAAAAAACAAAGAGTGTGACTAAGTCCACTTTGGTGAATGCACAAGAAGAAACCTTCAAAATGGTTTTCGATAGCTTATATAAAATCAACGACAAAATTAACGTTGATAAAGTCTATTTGAATGCCATCTCTAGAAAAACTAGAGAATGTTTGGAGGCGGATCTAAAACTATGGGGAGATGCTGTAATAGCCAATGCTCAAGTTGGAAAGTTTAAAAAGTATCGGTTATCTTTTGAAAAACCGGAAAACAACAACTTTAAGGTGCCAGGGAAAGCCAAAAGAAAATACACAAGGGCTTTCAAAAGGGTTAAAAAAACTTTCGTTATCAGTAGAAAATCCAAAACATTAGAGGAAACATTTGCAGATAAAAATCTTAAAAAGTATTTAAGAAAGACTAATAAATCTTTTGAAAGACAAAAAAACAAATGTCTTAAAAGGATTAGAAAGTAAAAGAAAGTTAAAGGTAAAAAAGTTAAAGGCGACCATTATATGGTTGCCTTTTTTTTATAAAACCGTATACATCTGTAAGACGTCATTCTCGCGAAAGCGGGAATCCATACTCATATGCTATATGCACCGTCTTTATCGTTTTCGTCGTTCAATATGAAAGTAAAAATCCCAATCAAGGGCAATGCATTGTGTGTAGATGCTTCCTGTACAGGTAATCCATGAGCAATGGAATATAGAGCCGTCAATCTCAAAACACGGAAAGAAGTTTTTCGTTCTCCTATTTATTCGATGGGGACAAATAATATCTGAGAGTTTTTGGCAATTTACGATGGTATTAGATACATAGAGACTCTAGAAAAAAAGAAAAGTAAAACAAAATATGAATGTATTTTTTCAGACTCAGAGACTGCAATTGCATGGATGAGATCAAAAAAAATTAAAACAACCCTAAAATATACAGATGAAACAAAAGAATTGTTAACAAAGCTCCAAGATGCAATCACACGAGTTAAAACCCATGATTTCACCATACCTATTCGTAAACGAGAAACAGAAATACGAGGAGAAATCCCAGCAGACTTTGATAGGAAATAAATGCTTCGCAATATGCTCAGCAAATGAAAAACGAAAAACTAATAGTGAAAAACGATGGATTTGTATACTCATGAACTATCGTAAAACACAATAGTCCACAATATGACAATTCCTACATTTTTCACTTTTCACTATTCATTATTCATTAATTTACCATTCAACTTAAACACTATGAAACTAAATAGCAATTTCAGATATATCTGATTAGATTTTGAAACGACAGGACTCGATATCACAAAGGATGAGCCTATTCAGATAGGAATCATAGAATTTGATGCAGCAGGAAAGATAATCGGTGAATATCAATCACTCATCAAGCCAAACAAAAAGACTGATGAACTAAAGCACATTGTAGGGTTCATTACAGGACTCTCAATAAGCGAATTGGAAACTGCTCCCATAAGAGAGACAGTAGAACAAGAAATACAGAAATTTTTCTGAGAAAATTCAATAATCATCTGACATAATGTAAAATTTGATCTGGATTTTTTAAATAAATTTTTTCCTACACTCACCTATCATACACAGATTGATACAATGCCTCTTGCACAGACGATAGTGCATTATACACCAAGCTATGCATTGGAAGTATTGATAGAAAATCTAAAAACAGAAAAACTTTTCAACACTATTTTTGGTGACGAAGATCATGGAGAAGAAAAATCACATGACGCATTTTTCGATACAAAAAATAGTAATAAATTATTTATCTATTTCGTAAAATATCTCTATGAGCTACTCAACAACTACCCAAATCTCATACAAATCATAAATAAGACAGAAGGAATTTGGAAAGAAATATTGGAATTGGATACATACAAAGACGTACCTCAGATCAAAATAAATTTCCCAGCATTACAAAAAATAATGCCAAGTAATACAAACATGAGCAAGAGAGCCGAATGAATCGATACAAACAATCTAGAAAATCAGAAAAAATATTTCATCGGAAATATATCAATCAAAACACTTTTAACTGATTTGGCTGCAAATAAAAATACCATCTTAGCATTTCAAAATATCCAAAAACTCGATATAGCCAAGGCAGTTCTCAACGATATGGGAGTCAAAAATATTGGCTTCACAAGAGAAGAACAAATGATCAATCAAGAAATGTTTCAAAAGTTTTTGAATAAATGAATATTTACTCAAGAAGAATGTTTTTTTGTTATCAAATATCTTTCTCATCTCAAAAGGGGTCTTGGTATCTTACAGTTAAACAATCAGTCTGATTATAGAATCTATTATTATATCAAGGATACAAGAAACCAAGTAAAATACCCAATCGTACTCACAACACATCATGGATTATTCGCAGCGATGCAAGACAACGAAGAGATGTATAAGGATTATGATATCTGTTTTTTTGATACAGAACAACGATATAAAACCTACAACTTTTTTCTTTCTAGTCCCTGCAATTTATATTATACATTAAATATATTAGAATCATTTGTATATCAACAAAATGTAGACAATCAAATCCAGTGAATTACAAATCAATCCAGTGAATTAGAGGATTTTATGAATATGTTTCAGATATATATTTGAGTTTTATCAAATGAAAGTACGAAATTGTTTATCAAAACATCAAGTACTATGGTTCAACACGATCCTATTCGAGACCATGGAGATTTTTATCAGAGTAATCTTTTACGAAAACAATTGATTGAAAAAAGAGAATGAGTGAAAGCAATTCTTTCACAGGAAAATAATGTAATCTTAGACAAACACATCGCACATATTACCAAAGTATTTGATGGTATAGTAAATGTATTTAAGAAAATGTATGGTAATGGAGAGTTTTATTTCACCTATGGTGAAGCTCAAAAATTCACTGATCGAAAAGAATTTACGGATGTATTCAAAAATAAAGTAGTTTTTTTCTCAAACACCAATTTACAAGCGACCCCCTTGATAAAGGGAGAAACGAAGGGGGATTTGAAACAAGCCATAAAAATCATGCCACCTATCGTAGACAAGTTGGTAGAATACATAGTTGATGAGGTCAAAAAATCACCAGAAGATATTTCATATTTCATATTTTCTCCAAAAAAAGACGAATCTAAAAAAATATTTGAAGATTTGTGTGAAAACGGTATAAACAAACAAGCGACATTACTCGTGGAAAATATCACAGGAGGTGTGGGTAAAAATATATTCAAAGCAAAACAAACAAAAAACAAAATAATAATATGATGATATAACTTTATTTTATTCCTTTATGCCAATAAGGTTCCGCTCAAAGAGATTATTCTTTTCAATGCAAGATGACCAAGCGAACAGAACATTGTAGATGACATCAAACGGTATAATATTTCAAACTAAAACACCATATAGACGTCATTCCGGCGTCTTCCACTTCATTACGTCATTCCCGCGAAAGCGGAAATCCAGTTTGCTAAGTGTAGATTCCCGATCAGGTCGGGAATGACACTAAAACAGCCGGAATCCACACTCAATAATCCATTTATCTTTCAATCACCATGAAAGTTAGAATCATCACACTCATCAAGTTTATTATTTTCGTCGCAATATTTTATGCGCTCTTAGCATTCAATGTTTTTAATATAGGAGAAAGATTGCTACCGACACCAACAGATTATATAGAAATAGATACACCAGAAGATATGCAGGATCTAGAACGAATATCTATAGAAGAAGACAATAATTTACAAATAGAAACAGGACATTGAGTAGCAGGAAATGGAAAGATGTTTGAAAATTTATGTAATAGAATCACTATCTGTGAAAAAATATATTTTAATGGAAGTTTTATTGATACAGAAAAGTATAATTATACAAGAATTGTTGATAGAATCGTACAATTTATCAATGATAATGGCAATGAAGACAAAAAAATGGAAGAGGTGATAAGCAAGATAGATATCAACAAAGGAAATGGCGAAAGAAGATGATCCGTACAAGGACGAGATAGTATTGTTTTCAATCTTTGATTCGTACAATCCAAAAAAGAGTTTTTAGAACTCTCAACCCATGAAATAGGACACATCGTTGATCTATGATATATCCAATGATTCTCATTCAAAAAAGATAAAAATTTCACTGAATTTGGTAAGGTAGTATTTGCTATAGATGATCCCTCATTATCATTTTATAAATTTTCACGAGATAAAGAAAAAATAAGAAAAGCCGTAGCAAAGAAAAAAGACTTTTGTAGCGGATACGGAATGAGTGATCCATTTGAAGACTTAGCAGAATGTTTCAATCTCTATACCAATCACAATAGTTTCTTCAGACAAGTAGCGAAGTCAAACACCGTAATGAAAAAGAAATATAACTTCATCGCAGGCATATTCGACGGAAAATACATCACCTCAAACAGCCAAGATCTTACGTTGATAAAAACAAATTCCACACGAAGACCTCGAGATACTACGAAACTATCAAATTAAAGATTAATAATTAATGATGAATGATGTATGAATCATCTAATGACGAACTATTGTAATATACAATAGTCTACATCAAGACAAAATCCAGCATTATTCATTTTTCATTTTTAATTATTCATTGTGTTTTTATGCCCATTATCATAGTGTGAATTATCTTAACTTTATTTGGAATTCTTTCCATATTCAGCGTAAGTATTCACGAATCATTTACATTGACACTATCACTGATAGCAAACGGAAATCGGCATTCAGATCCGTCCAACTATTATTATTTTTATAAACAACTAAGAAATATCGGTATGGCACTTGTCATGGCAGGAATCACATACTCCATTCCTATAAGATTTTTCCAAAAAAATAAGAATATCACGATAATAGCAATTTTACTTATGATGTTGCAAATATCGGTATTTGTGCCATGAATTGGAGCTGTTTATCATGGAGCGAGATGATGGATAAGTATCCCATTTCTTCCAAATATTCAGCCGGCAGAATTCTTTAAATTATGATATGTACTCTTTTTATGATGACGATTGATAAGAAAACGTGATAGAATAAACACCAAAGAATTTTTCATATCATTCATCATATTGAACGCATTCATCTATGCAGTCTTCCTATTGATTCCGGATCTTGGAACAGTAATGATCCTAGGTATCGTATGACTTATCATGTGTCGATACGCAGGAGCAAAGATAAAATATATCTTGTGGATTTTATTTTGATGATTGGCGCTAGGACTTGTTGCGGGAAGTGTTGCAGGAATGGTAAGTGATAGATTTGCATATATTCAAAAAAGATTTATGTATTTCATAAGTTCAAGTGTAGATCCCCAAGGAAAAGAAATCTGATGGCAAAACCAACAAGCATTGATGGCAATAGGGGGATGAGGATTATTTTGAAAATGATATGGAAAATGATTGCAAAAGTTTTGATTTATTCCAGAAGCACAAAGTGATTTCGTTTTTGCCGCATTTTCAGAAGAGATAGGATTTGTAGGAAATATGATATTATTATCAATGTATCTTTATATAGCATATTATTTTCTTACACGTCTCCGTGATATCAAAGATGATCATAGAAAAATGATAGGAATAGGAATTCTTTCATTGATTCTTATCCAAGCATTCGTAAACATTTGAGTAAATATAAAGATACTTCCAAATACATGACTCACGCTTCCATTTATCAGTTATGGAGGAACGGCACTGATGGTAAACTTCATAGAAATCATTCTTCTCTACAAGATACTTAAGAGGAAATAAGCCAAAGAAAATGGACAAAAGATAGCCATACATTAAGCAACATTTTGTCACATAGTATTTGGCAATTATTTGTCGCGAATGAAATGAGCTTTTATCAACGTAGTTATCATATGAATATTCAAAAAGACAACAACAATCTTCTGACCATCTTCAACGAAAATATCCCACAAACCAAGGAATATACCTACCATGTGAGTGGATACACATTTTCTGATTTTGATAAATGAATGATTATATTACATAAAAAAGAATGGAAAATTATTAGTTTGAAAAATTTATGAGATAATATGAATGTAGTATATATGAAAAATACAGAATTTAGTGTCCAAAATCCAAATTTTAATTGAATCAAAATAAATGATGCAACGAGATTGTTTCAATGATTTGATGAAAATACTGGAAAAAAATATTATTTTATTCCAGGACTTGGAGAGACACAACAGCAAGAAAAAAATAATATATTTAAAAAATTATGAACAACATATAGTATTGAAAAAACAAACAAAGGAATGGTAATAGAAGGATCTGAAGAATTAAACAAGACAGAAAGCATTGAAAATACACTATGATATATTTTTGGGTTACTACTCATTTATGGAAAATGGGAAGCTAAAAGCAAAGATCTTAATTCCATAAAAATTCAAATACCACTTGCTGGACAACATCTAGCACATGAAGAGACATTAGATACTATGGTAAAAAAACTTCAACAAGAATGAATATTTTTAAAAACAGATAAATTATCAAACAAAAACGGAATCGTTTATCAAATAAGTTCTAATGATTATGAATTATTAGAAATATACGCACAATGGTATGAAGCTGTTGAAAAGTTTGAGAAAATAACTAAACGTGAGTTCACACAAGAAATGAAAGCAACATTGATAGAGTTTATCAAAACCAACACAGAAATTCCACAGGACGGAAAAGCTGAAGTACAAAAACAATTAAAAGAATGAACAATTAAGCTATTGATGAAATAGCTGAAATGGGGCGTTGGTGTAGTGGTTAACATAGCGGTCTTCGGAACCGTTGTCAGGGGTTCGATCCCCTTACGCCCTGAACTAAATAAATTAGCATAATTGCTAATTTTTTTATTTTTGAGGAAATCAAAAAAATATTGCATTAATAATAAGATTTACTATCATTATGCAGTTATACTCTTTTACTTTATAACAATTTTCAATGAAAGTACTTTACTGGATTATGTTAATTCTTTTGGTAGTAGGAGGTGTAAACCGAGGGTTATATGCTTGGTTAGATCTTAATCTTGTTGCTAAACTTTTCCCTGATGTAATAACTACTAGCGTAGATGCTGAAGGAGTAGAAACTACTATGACAGCTATGAGTATGATTGCAAAAATCATTTATTCTGCAGTAACTGTAGGAGCTCTTCGAACTCTTATAGCAAACTTCGGATGTAAATGTTGTAAAAACTAATTTTCATCTGAATCTAAAAAACAAAAGATTCCTTCTAACGAGGGAGTCTTTTTTATATTACATATATTATGAGATTGACTTTTCTTTAGATATATTTATAAAAACTCCACTTTTATAATAAAACTACCAGATGTATTGAAATTGAAAGGAAATTAATGGAATCAATGAAGAATGAAACACTACACAAAAAATAACAGACGTCATAAAAAAACTAGGAAATGACGAAATAGAACAGATGTTTCTTCCAGTTAAACATATAAATTGATGACAACAGAATTTTTTTGATTTTTTAAAAAAAATGATAAGTCATATTCATATATTAGTGAAGAAAGAAAGAATGGAAAACGATTATATCGACAAGAATCTAGGAAAATTATCAGCTAGAGAAATATTATCCAACGGAAAGGTATTTTATATGAATCCATGTTTAGATTTTGTATTAGTAACCATAGAATGACTCAAAAAAACTGAAATAGAAAAAATTGATTTCATTGTAGATGAGTTGATATGTCCATGAAATGTATGCAAACTTCATTTCGGTATAGAAATATTGTACCAATGAACAATCCATTATATAGACCATAGATCCAAAAATGATGTATTTATAGGAAAATGAAATTTTCAAAGTACATATTCTGATAAATGAGAATCAGTAGATAATACAATCAAAATAAATGCCAATGAAGTTTTCACAGATGATAATGTTTATAGTCTTATAAATAAATGACTATTACCATTCAAATTATTTGATCCAGAAATTTTAAAAATGCTCACAGAAAAATTAAAACATGATAACACAGTAGAAAATTTTGAACAATTTAATATACAAAACAAAGAAAGAGTAAAAATCCATGTAGAAAATAAAAAATAATTTAATTCTTAAGTATATTCGCCTTCCAGTCCTCTACAATCTTGTGGAGATACATAATATTATGCAACGAAAGAAGGATGCCTCACAGCATCTCTTTTTCTTTTATTAAATGATGGAGATATGCTTTAGTAAAATTTTTACAGGTATAACATCCACAGTCATCAGTGAGTGGAGTAAAATCTTTGGTATATTTTGTATTGTTTATCTTAACGTTTCCACCCGTAGCAAATGCCTGGCCATGTCTACCCAATCTTGTCGGTAATACACAATCAAACATATCGAATCCTTCTTCGATAGCATGCGTAATATCTTCAGGAGTTCCTACTCCCATCAAATATCTTGGTACGTTGGTAGGTAATTTGGCAGCAGTAAATGCTACGACTTCACGGATTAAATCTTTACTTTCTCATACACTTACTCATCATACAGCAATTCAGTCTCGCGCATAGTCCGAAAGAAAATCTACTGACTGTTGTCTAAGATCTAAATGTGTTCATCATTGCACAATAGGAAATAATACTCAACGAACATCATCATATTTTGGCTTCAAATGATTAAATGCTCTCTTTGCTCGACGATGTGTCATCTGCATATGTTTTTCGATAGTCTTTTTGTCTGCACCAGATGGTGAACATACATCAAGTACCATCATAATATCTGATCATAAATTACACTGAATATCTACAACTCATTCTGGAGTAAACATATGTTTTGAGCCATCATACGGTGAACGGAATTTTACTCCATCTTCCATAAGTTTCATTTTCACATCATGACTTCATCATCAGTCTTGAATAATAGATCATGCATCATTTTTTCCGAGTCATAAAGAAAAAACTTGAAATCCTCCACTATCAGTCAAAATAAGTTTGTCCCGATTTTCAAATGTATGCAATCCTCAGGCCTCTTTTATCAGCTCATCACCGGGGCGTAAATACAAATGAAAGGTATTTGCCAGGATAAGTTTGATCTCAGGCAAATCTCAGATATATTTAGGATCTTTGAGCATATCCAAAACAATTCACTTAATTGTAGCTTTAGTTCACACCGGCATAAAAACAGGGGTTGTCAACGTAACACCATTGAGTGTTATTTCTCAAACTCTGGCGTTTCATTTCTGTTTAAGTATTTTGAAAGCAAGTTTAGACATCAAAAAAAGAGAAATAAAATATTCTCTTTCTATATGATTATACTAATAAAATTCAACCTTTCGAGTCTTAGAAATTTCTTATATATCTATAACAATTTGTTCTTTTTGTTCAATTTATATCTCGAGTAAAACAAGAATTTAATCATCTTTTATACATACCAACATATTCAAAAGAGCCTCTATCTTGAACTTTTGACAAAGTGAATACTTGTTCTGTACTTCAACTTAATCCATCAAAATTAAACACAGTTATAATAGGATATTCACGGATATTTTTTACTTTAAGATCAAACATAGGAGAATATAATGTTGCATCAAGTCAGGGATCTTTAATCATTGTACCATTTATTTCTGCTTCATATAAATTTCTATAATACGTAGAATGTGCTTTATATTCAACCAAAGCAAATCAAAGATTAGTAAGTGTTCATTGATAGAAAGCGGTTGCTACACCACAAAGTCCACCACCATATATCATTCTCGCACCTGCACCAAATGTTGCAAATCCAGCAACATATGCCTCATTTCCATCTTCAAAATTTGGATTATAATGAAGTTCACGAGCAAGACTAAATGTTTCACCAGGCATAATTAATCTTACATTTCAAATATTATTGAAAGCTGTATAAATATTATGTATTCTATAATCAGGATCAGTATTAATTCTAGATTTTCGAGAAATTAATTCATATCAAAGATCTCTCAGATCCTGTTCATTCTTGAAGAGGAAAACAGGTCATAGATTTTGATATTCTTGAGTATTAATAGTAATAGGAGAAAATTCTAAATGTTTATTGAGCTTTTTAATCTGAATAAAATCACGCTGAAACAAAGATGATTTATTGGTCAATAAAGTATCAAGCATATCTTTTGTTGTAATATCTTTTAAGACTTTAAAGTCTCATGACTGCTGTATTATTTTACCATTCCCATTTTCTTGGTAGGGTTGATTAAGGAAATTAGAATATTGATCATCTATCAAAAATTTTATAAGAGAAATTCTTAGTTTGTGAGAAAATTCTTCAAAACTATTACTTTCATCTAGAAAACGCACAATGGTCTCACGAGGGATATTAATTAAAACATCTTCATTGGCAGCACCATGTTGAGAAGAAGAAATCTGAAGAAGAGGTCTGATATATTGAAGCATAGAAAATATATATTGAAGTGGATCACTTATCCTATAAATATTCTCGATAGGATCTGGTTGAGTAATACTCTCATATTGCGCTTGAGTAACACCAAAAAATCATCCTCAGAGAAACAATAATGATATTATGATGATTAATAGCGAGTTTCACATGCTATGAGCATATAAAAAGAGTAAAAATATGTATTATAATTATATATGAAAATCAGAATTTGTCAAATATCAAACAATTTAATAGAAAAAATAAAAAACACTCCATAAAAGAAGTGTCTTTTTATAAAAATCTAGAAAACAATTATCGTCAGGATACTAAATTATAACAACTTTTAAACTGTTCGCCATTAGCTTCTCGACTATAACAATTATCCTTATTTCAAAGAAAATTTAATGTTCCACGATCTTCTATATGACTAAGAACAAATAACTCTTCTGTTCAATTGGGCGTACCATCATAGTTCATAACTAAAACAACAGGATATTCACGGATATTTTTGAAAACAAAATCTTTTTGTGCTCATCACATTCTATAAACAGCAACATCTAAACCTGGAAGTCGATATTCTTTTCCATTAATAATATTTTGATACAAATATTTCCACGTCTTAGTATGATTATATCTCGTAATAATATCAAAAGCTTTATTGGTAATAATAGCTGCATTTATACCTCGAGAAGCACCACAAATACCTCAACCTTTTACGCTCGTTACTCCTCATACAATTGCAAGACCAGATACTGTATCACGCTTCCAATTGTTGATAGCGGGATCATAATGGATTTCATCCATAAAAGAAAATTGTTGCTGACTATTGAGAATTCTAACGTTACCAATATTTCGATATGAAATTGAAATATTATCTCTTCTCCAAGCAACATCAGTATTTATTCTTGTTCTATATGAACTTACAACATATCATAAATTTTCTAAATCTTTTTGATTTTTAAAAAGATAAACATTTTTTAATTGTTGAATATCTTCATCTGTTATTATTGGAATATCAATAGGCTTATTAAGTATTTTAGCATATAATGAACGTTCGTTATATAATTCTTGAATTTTTTTCTCTAATAAAATATCCAGATCATCTTCAAGATTAATTCCGGTATTTAACATATATCCAGGATATTCTGGATAATTCATAGATCACGTCAAATGAACAAAATCATTTCCAGGACCAAATGGTATGGTAATAAAGCGATTGAATTTTTTGTCTATCAATTGCTGTATTGTTTGTATTCTTATATTTTGTATCAACTGATTTTGACTTGATCATTTTTCTTCTTGGAGGTATCCATAAGCAAATGCAAGTGTAGAAACAAGAGTTAAAATAGACACTACAAGTAAAATAATTATCTTCTTTCCCGATTTATTCATAAATTTTTTGGCAAAATAAAAAATAGATTAATCTATATTTTTGTTTGGTGTTGTAATAAAGTTATAAATATATGGAGAAGAAAGTCAATACTTTAAGGATATATAAGAAAGATGTCAATTGTAGGATATTTGCCTACGGTATGCTAAAAAAATCAATACTACGTGTCATAGTTTTTACAGGCATAACACACTGGGTTGTCAACAGAATATCATTGAATGAATCCGTCAAACTCTTGCATTTCACTTGTGTTTGGATATTCTCAAATCAAGCTAATTACTTATTCAATGAGAAAAAAACATGCTCGAACAAATCAAAACAGAACTCGCCAAACATTGCAAACCAGAAGAAAAAAAATGACTATTCTTCTCACTTTTCGACGTAAATGAAAAACTTCTCGCTTCCAATGGAAGTATAGAAACTGATAAAAAAATAAATGAATTAACTGATCTTATCTACAACGGACTCCTCGCTAAATACGAACATACTACGAAGACTATCGTAATAGATATCATCCAATCATATATTCAAGAAACAGATATAAATAAACTCCTCGCTTTACCGACAAAAGACTACGGAATATTTCTCGTAAACAATGAAACCAAAAAATCTTGAACTATTCTTCCAAACACCAAAGGAGTAGGTGATGTAAAAACAGCATTAGGACTCATCAAACAGAAATACGGAATTAGTGGTAATGTAAGTATGTATAGTTTCAGGACAGAAAGAATTACGATAGGATTGTAATTTTATTCTATAAATATGCTCCATGCCATTTGTTTCAAATACTCAACGCAAACGAATGTTTAAGAATGAACCAAAAATGGCCGAAGAACGAGCAAGTAAGACACCCAAAGGAAAAAAATTACCAGAACATGTAAACGATACAATAAAAACCTGAAAGAAAGTTGTAGTCAAAAGTAAAAAGAAATAGTGGCGGTGAATAACCGTCTTTTTTTAAATAATAAAGCTTTACTCCTCAAACAGAAAGGGTATGCTTACAGATAAGCTTTAAACTCTAATTAAACACATGAAAAAACTATTAGTTCTTTCTTTACTAGTATCAGTATTTATTGTAGCGGGATGTACTATAAAAACGACAACCACGACATCCACATGAACGGTTATAGAACCAGACACATGAACAACAACATCTACCATCAATCAACCATCATGAGATTTTGTTTGTGAAGATTTATACAAGGAAATTGATAACGACATTATTAATGCTAATTATTGCAAAGTTGATGCTGATTGTAGTATATTGATATTGGGTGCTCAGTATGTAGATTTTGGTTGTTATCACTTCATCAATAAAGAAGTCGACAAAAATCAATTCTATAAAAAAATGGATGTATATAACAAAAAATGTAGTCAAAGTATTGATAGATGTTCTCCATCTCCCAAAGCTACATGTGTTTCTAATACATGTGCTTATGTAGAAAAATAGAGTCTTAATGAATTTATTTGTTTGGTAGACAAGGGCGATGAATAATCGCCTTTTTTTTACTCCCTAAACCTGCCTACCGCAGGCAGGTCCCTCTGAAACAGAGGGACTTCTCGACAAAGCTAGAATTTTTTTTCGCCCCTTTTGTTTCAGAGGGGGTGGGGGGAGTAAAAGGCAAAAAGCTGCCAGAACATGTAAACGAAAATAAAACGTGAAAAAAAGCTGTAAACAAAAAGAAAAAGAAATAAATGATAAGTTAAATATATTTAATAATCTTGAAGACAACGAACAGAGCGACCATCAGATCATCGTCAATCGACACAAGATGATTCCATTCTATCTCCATAGAAATAAGTACCGTCTTCACACCACATAGAAAATTCTCGATCAATATCATTAAACATATCATCATCTGCATTACGCCAACCAGAAAATTTTTTGGTTGCATTTCTATTTTGCGTTAAATATCATTCTCATATCAAAAATGCTAGGTAATCTCACCCATATCATCAATGTATTTTTTTTCATCTTATAAGTTTTTTGTATTTATTTGCTGATGTAGGCAATTTTTTGCCTGCTTTTTTTGTTTCTCTTATTGCTGATCATTCTTTTATTAATTTTCAATTTTTATATTCAGGGCCTGTAAATAATTGTTCTCATTTAGAATTTCACTCTAAATATTCCCAAACATCTCATTCTGGATTTACCAATACCTTAACTCCAGCTAAATCTTGAATTTCTTTCCAATTTGTACTATCTATTTTAAAATTTTCTTTTTCTAATTTTAGTAAAATCTCTCTTGATAATGATACCTTAACTTTGTTTTTCACAAAATTTTCTATAAGCTCATCTTGTTTTTTTTCTAATATTTTTTTGTAAATTCATTTCGGATCTTTTAATACTTCATGTATAGTTGCAGCAAGTTCGTAGTATTCATCATGTATCGCATTTTTCAATATATTTTTTAATTCATCTTCATAAAAATTTTCTGCAAATGCTTTTCTAAATACTGATATATTTTGAATTGATTGATTATTGATCTTATTTATTAATTCTTTTTTAGAATATTGTATATTATCTATAGTCATTAATTCTTTTTCTGTCATTTTCAGGAAAAATAAAATTAAATAAACACTTAATTATAGCTGAAATAGTATATTTTGCAAATTTTAGAAAAATTATTTTTTCTTTATAATTATAATCTAATTTTATCAATATCTGGTAAACTTATCCACGCACATGCATTACCATATCACGTCTTATCTATTGCGAAGGGCATGATTTTTTTTGGATGTTTAAGAAATATAAGAATACAATATTTTTTTAGTTTAGTCCACTGATAGACCTGATCCAAAGGATCATGAAAAGAAATGACATCAGCATAATTATTTAAAATATCATGAAGTTCTTCGTCAGTATAATTATCAAATTGCAAAACTTTAGCGACAGTTGCCAAAGCGGTTATTTCTTTTCCTGCGTCTTTAAAATAAACGGTATCACCAGCCTGTATTTTATTTCGCGGAGCAATCTTCATCATATATCGTCTAGACTCTATTGTCTTTTCTCAAGAAAGAATCTTAGGAATTAATTTCCATTTGGGATTCATGATAGCGAGATGGTCCATGAAATAATTCAGAAATAAAGTTTTTTTAGTCTTGAGTCATTGCGAGGAGTGAAACGACAAAACAATCCAGTACTGGATCGCCACGTTCGTCTAAGCGAACTCGCGATGACGTCTATACTTTCTTATACAAAAATATACTTGGTTTACCCTTTTTGTCTTTAATTATTTTGTAAGGTTTGTGAATAACGAATTGAAATGAGTTGGAAATTATTATTGAATTTGGATTCATATTTTTAAAAATTCGTGGTTCGATAGCAGCCATCTGGATAGGAAGAAGATATATATAAATATAATCATAACGTTTGAGGTTGGTCTGAGAAAAATCTTGTTTATATATTTTGAGTTTAGTATATCATAAGACATAATTAATCAGCTTCCCATAGAGATACGGAAAGCGCTGGAGCTCATAACCATCGCAATGCAATCAAAACGTCTTAGTAAAAAATCTCATCGCTTTCCCGTCACCACATCACAAATCCACTAGCCTTTTTCAGCGAACTAACTTCAAATTATTTTTCATAAGTTTGATATGTCTATCGAATGATGGCACATACATAGCAAATTTATCTTTTTTAAACATAAAAACGAGTAACCCGAAGATTACTCGTCATGAAAAAGATATAATGAACAACAAAAGCAGAAAAAGTATTATCTGTTTAATAATCATATGTAGATTATAATAGTCAAAAACTTTTGTTGTTGGGACTAGATAAAAGATACGAGGTGAAAGGAAAGTTTCCTTGTCCCTTGGTCCATGTTCCTCGTCCCTATTTTGGGTTAATTATTATTCCTTTTCCTCTACTTGTTCGTTCTCCTCGTTTTGCTTTGAGTAACGCTTTATATTGTCGTGAATATTGCGCTACACTGAAAATTGTTGTAGTAACGATATAGAGACCTACACCAGTTTGCATGCTATATACAAACGAACCGATCATGATAACCAAGAAGTAATTCATAAATCACATCATCTTTCCCATATCAGGAGTTTTTTGTCCTGGAATTGTTGGTGTCGCAGGTTTAGCAAGTGTAGTAAGTTTAGTTTGTAGAAACGTAAACACTCAAGCTATGATAGCGAGTACGATATTTTTGGTTCATAAAAGATCAATACCGAAAAAATTTGTATTAATAACTCCACTAGTAAGTGCATCAGATTCAACGAAACGAGCACCAAAACTATTGAAGAAGCTATATAATCGTTCTTGTGGAATAGTTGCAGCCGCCATATGTCTGATTACATAATACAATCCGATAAACACAGGGATCTGAATAAGCATTTGAAGGCATCATGTCAATGCTCCTTTACCATCAGTTTTGAAAACTTTCATAGTTTCTTCTGATAATTTTTTTGGATCATCTTTATATTTTTCTTGAATCTCATTCAATTTTGGTTGGAGTGCTCCCATACCTTTTTGCATATCATTTCCTGCAGTAGATTGTTTGATCATAAGCAATCTAATGGTAATCGTCAATAATATAATAGCGACACCCAAGTTACCACCGAAAATAGCCAAAAATATAGCCAATATATTGAAAATCGGACGATATAAAATCTCTGTAAACAACATTCCTAACATAATGTAATTTTATATAATAAAATTATTGGTCACAAGTTTCAAGTTACAGGTTTCAAGAACTTGCTCCTTGTATCCTGCTCCCCATTTTTTTTAGTTACATACTCATTACTTCATCAGCTTTATTTTTGATAAGTTCATCGATTTTATCGTTCATTGATTTTACCAATACATCAATTTCTTTTTCATTTCTTCTATGTTCATCTTCACCAATTTCTTTGGCATCAAAAATAGTTTTAGTATCTTTCATGGCATCTTGTCTAGCCATTCTAATACGTCATTTTACTTCTTCTCACATACCCTTTACTTGTTTAGCTATTTCAGCTCTTCTTTCTTGGGTTAGTGCTGGGATTCTTACGATAACATAACTTCCTTCATTTTGTGGGGATAATCATGCATTAGCATCGTAAATAGCCTTTTCCACATGTTTAATTTCATTTTTATCTCGTGGTTCTATTTTAATTGTTTGTGCATCCATGATAGTTACATGAGCAATTTGAGGAATTTTCATAGGTCCGTATGATGCTTCTACAGTAATATTTTCTACCAATCCAGTTGAAGCTCTTCCTACTTGTAAAGCTTTAAGTTCTCCTGTCAAAAATTGAATAGCTTTGTCCATTTGTTGACGATGTCCAGTCAAATCCATAAGTTTTTTGAAGTTACAAAGTAAATCAAAGATGATAATAATAAATCAGTTCGGATTTGCAACAATAATCAAACCAAAGTCTCCATTGTAATTTCAAAGGATTTTCTTAATATCTAAGGCAGTTATTTCAAACTATAGCGCAAAGAACGAAAGCGTTCTCACTCTTACTTAGTCCTCCGTGTGCAATAAGGACAATAAAGGGTGCACCGGACTATTATTATGCCTCTACAAGAGGAATAAATGGACATGTAAGAAATAATGAGAGCACTTTTTTATTATTTGCAAAAAAACAAATGACAACATTTCAAGATTTATGAATCTGAGAAAAAACACTGGCAGCATTAACGAAAAAATGATTCGTAACCCCATCTCCGATTCAAGAAAAAGTTATTCCCCTCCTTCTTCAAGGAGAAAAAAACGTTATAGGACAAGCAGCAACCGGTACCGGAAAAACTGCAGCTTTTGGTATTCCTTTAATCGAAAAACTTACCCCAGGTGGTAAAGTACAAGCACTTATTCTCGCACCAACGAGAGAACTCGCGACACAGATCGCAGAAGAAATAAATTCACTTCAAGGAAACAAATGACTCAAAGTGATGGCAATCTATGGAAAACAATCATATGAAATCCAACACAGAGCTCTCAAAAGAGGAATTGATATCTTGGTTTGAACGCCAGGAAGAATTATGGATCATTTAAAAAGAAAAACATTAGATCTGAAAGATATTTCTTATTTCATTCTCGACGAAGCAGATGAAATGATGGATATGGGATTTATTGATGATATCGAAACAATATTCAAAGGAACAAATCCAGAAAAAAAAGTATTATTATTTTCTGCGACTATGTCAAAAGACATTTTAAAAATCGCTAAAAAATATATCGGTAATTATGAATTAGTTGAAGTAGAAAATACAAGTACAACAGGAGAAAATACTGATCAAGCATATTTTGAAGTAAATGAAAGAGATAAATTTGAATTACTTCGCAGAATCATGGATACGGAAGCAGGATTTTACGGTATCATTTTTTGTCATACAAAAGCTGATGTAGATGGATTAGTTTCAAGATTGAATGACGAATGATATAGTGCAGAAGGACTTCACGGTGATCTCGCACAAAAACAAAGAGAACATTTTCTTCAACGTTTCAAAGACAAAAAAGTAAATATTTTGGTTGCTACAGATATCGCAGCAAGAGGAATCGATGTAAATGATGTAACTCATGTTATCAATTATGCAATCCCACAAAACGCTGAAAGATATACACACAGAATAGGAAGAACAGGAAGAGCTGGAAAAGAATGAACAGCAATTACTTTCATCACACCAAGAGAATATAGCAAGATGTCTTATATCAAAAAAGTAAATAAAGTTGATATCAAAAAAGGAATAATCCCAGATATCAAATGAGTTATCGAAAAGAAAAAAGATAAATTAAAAGAAAGTATTCAAGGAGTTTTGAAAAAAGATAGTCACAAAAACTATGTAGAAATAGCCAACAAACTGATAGAAAATAGCGATCCTCGTGACGTAGTTGCAGCGCTTTTGAAGATGCATTACGAAAGCGATTTCGATCAAAGTAAATATCGTGACATCACAGAACAAACAAGAGAAAACAGATTTGCAAGCAAATGAGGAACATGAGGACAGACAAGATTATTTGTAGCATTAGGAAGAGCAGAATGATATACAGGACGTTCACTTCTAGAAATGATTACAAAAGAATCTGGAGTAGAAGGAAAAGAAATCGATGATTTAAAAATGATGGATGACTTTTCATTTATCAGCGTATCTCCAAGTAACGCAACAAAAATAACTAATGCATTTGAAAATAAAACTATCAACGGAAAAAAATCAATCATCAATAGAGCAAAAGAAAGTGATTGAGGAGGAGGTAGATGAGGAAGAAGGCCATATCCTTCAAGATGAGGAGAGAGATGACCAAGAAGAGATTCGTCTGCTTCTAGCAGACCAGCCTATCCAAGAAGAGAAAATTCTTCTACTGGTTCAAGTTATCCAAAGAGAGAATTTTCACCAAGAAAAGATTTTGGTGATAAGAAAGATTTTTGAGACAAAAAATCATACGGACCGAAAAGAGAGTTTTGACCGAAAAAAGAATTTTGAGCTAAAAGAGATTTCGGAGCAAAGAAATCATTTGGCGAGAAGAAAGATTCTTGAGCAAAAAAAAGTTTCGGAGATTATCCACCAAGAAAATCATTTAAAATATAATTAAAATATAATTAAAAATTCTGCAAGAAATTGTGGAATTTTTTTTATTTTCTTACTTTATAACAGACGCCAGATACACGACCCGACACTCCCCAAATTTGAAGCAATCAATATAATCGAGCTGAGGTGAGTCACACGAATGTGTGCGAACAAAGTGAGATAGATAATCCTTTCATGATGAAACGACAGGTTGTTGAATTTGCATCTGGCTAGAGTTTTTTGCTTCCTTTTTGAGGCAATGTCAAAAAGGAAGTCTAGCGAAGCGTTTGTAAAGTCCAGCAGGCGAAGAAAAAGTTTTAAAAAATAATTAAAACACAATAAAAAAAACTCTGTCCAAACTACAGAGTTTTTTTAGATAAAAACAAAAGACCACTAAACTAGTGGTCTTAAAAACACAACAAACATTACTACAAAACAGAAATAGGAAGATCTTTAATTAAGATATGTCTATTTTCTGATTGATCAAGTTCTGCAAACAATCCAACACAAGCAAGAAGTTTATTTACCTGAGGTAATGCTTCTATACAAATATCTGCTGAACGAAAACGAAGGATCTCATCATAATCAAAATAATCAATCCTATCAGCATCAGTAACTTTCAACCAAGTTCTCATTAAGATATAAAGCTTAGATTCTAATGTTTTATATCCCTCTTTATCCAAAACTTGAATTTCTGCTTCAGGTAATGGATAAGCTTTTTTTAATTCTTCAAAAAGTTTTTCAATGTTGTTTTTTTGTTGAGTTTTTGTTCTTGTGATTTTATCCGTATCTGAACGTATACGAAGCACATGTAATTTAGGATCAAATTCGCTCATAATTTATTTTGTTTTGATTCAAAACAAAACTATAACTATTTATATCACAAAGTCAATGCTAGTTGTCTAGGGTTTGTCATTGAAAAAATAAAATAAATAAGTAGACTCCAAACACTAAATAGGAGCAGGTAGAAAGTTCCAAGGAGCAAGTGAAAAAACCTGTGACCTACAACCTGTAACTTGTAACCATTTTAATCATTAGTTGATCAGCATGTCATTAGCGAATAAGTATCGTCCACAGACCTTTGATACTATAATTGGACAAAATCATATTACAGAAATTCTTAAAGCACAAATGAGCACACATAAACAGATGCATCATAATTATTTGTTATTTGGACCAAGAGGAACAGGAAAAACCACTGCTGCTAGAATCTTAGCAAAAGCAATAAATTGTCTAGATCCTCAAGATGGAAATCCATGCAATAAATGTTTCAATTGTACAACTATCACAGAAGGAAAAACTTTGGATTATATAGAAATAGATGCAGCTTCACATACGGGTGTAGACAACATAAGAGAAGAAATTTTAGATAAAGCAGCATATCCACCAGCAAATTTAAAGAAAAAAATATATGTAATAGATGAAGTACACATGCTAAGTAAAGGTGCATTTAATGCACTTTTGAAAACCATCGAAGAGCCAAGAGATAATGTATGCTTTATACTTGCAACCACAGACATACAAAAAGTACCTGAAACTATTGTTTCTCGTTGCCAAGTTTTCAACTTCAAAAAAGTAAATAAAAAAGAAATGAGCAAACATCTCAAAAATATAATCCAACAAGAAACATTGACCGCAACAGATGAAGCAATCGATTTGATTTCGAAAATTTCAGAATGATGCGTTCGTGATGCTGTGAAATATGTAGATCAAGTAAGTGTTTTGTGAAATATTAATGAGGCACAGATTACGAAGTTTTTGGGTGTTGCATCAGAGGTATTGATAAAAGATTTTTTAAGTTTGATTCAAGCCGGTGATCCAAAAACAATTTTTGAAAAAGTTGATGATATTCACAATCAAGGTATAGATCTTCATAATTTTGCAAAACAAACATTGATGTATATTGATCAAATATTTCTTGAAGATATAAATTTTTCTACCAAAATATCTGAAACATTCACAGATATCATTGGAAACATCAGATATTATCCATATCCTGCGATCATATACAAAGTCGCGATACATAAACACATTCAAAGAGAAGTAAAATAAATTTATCTATTTTCTTATAAAAATATGGAAGAAAATGAAAAAACGTTTGAAAATATTCTTATTCAATTGATAGAAAAAATAGATAAACCATCTATCAAAAATAGTCTAAAAGATAGTTTAATAATAAATAAAATAACAAGCGATGAAGTATATATTATCACAATAAGTAAAGTAGCTCAACTCATTTTCAATAACAAAGATCATATGAGATATATTGAAGAAAAACTAAGTGAAATTATGGAAAGAAAAACAGCAATTCATGTAACTTTTGAAAATAAAGAAAACTATTTTGCAAGAAAACTAGGTTTAGAATAATATTAAAAAAAGACACATCCTTGTGTCTTTTAATATTCCTCTAAGATAATTTCTTTATTGGCATCAAAAATAATTTCTTTTAATCTCTCATAGGGATTATCATATTTTTTAACATAAGGATTTTTGGTGTCTTTTGATAATATAGCTCGAAAAAGATGAGCATTTATTTTTTTTGTATATTTACGTGAGGGTTCCAAAACAATACAAGAATATTTATCAATAATAGGATTATTGATGTCTTTAACCGTAATAATAACATCTTCAACCTGTTCAAATATCTTAAAAAAATCTTGAATATATTGAGCACTATAATTTTTCGCAAGATATTTAATACGAATAAATCAAAAATCATTTGTATAAAAATCTAAATGATATGGTTCATTTATATCGTCTATAGAAATGATTTCCTTTGAAGTATTATTAGTAATATTATTGATTTTATTGCTTGGACTATTTTTTGCTGAATCAGAACGACTAGCAGGTAAAAGATTTCCACTTAAATATGTTTTCATTATACTTATTCTAAATTTTCCTTTATTACTTCATCACATATCAAGATAATCATCAAATAAACAAAAATAATATATCTATATATCACATAAAGTCAATATAATTATTTAAGATAAGCTTTGACTATTCTGATGTTAAAATGAAAAGTTTTTACTTCTTCAAAGATAAAAACATGATCATATAATTGACGTAAAACATCTACTTGCCACGTCATCATCTCTAAGAACATAGTTACAGGTAATAGGTTTCAAGTTCCAGGAACCTGCTCCTTGCTCCTTGCATCCTGCAACTGGAGTATTTGGTCTAGCATAATTCTATAGTAATCAAGCCCATCATCACCACCAACAAAGGCTGGTTTTGGTTCTCGTTTTTTAACATTGTCAGAAACGTTTGCTTCAAAAGTCTCTTCTGGTATATACGGTAAATTAGCAACAAGAACGGTAGTACCATCTGGAAATTCACTAGTTCACTTAACTAGGAAATCAAGCAAATCAGAATGTAAAAATTGTACTTTTCATGCATATGTTTTCACTAATGTTTCATAATTTTTCTTCGCGATTTGTAATGCATTATCAAAATAATCACTGAATATCACTTCAGTGAAATAGTCAGGATTTTGCAACAATACAGAAATTCCAAGTACTCCACACCCTGTTCAAATATCTAACAATAAATTGTTTTGGAATGTGGGACTTGGAACTTGGGACTTGGGAGAATTTTCTTGTTCCTCGTTCCTTGTCCCTTGTCCCTGAATAAATTCGGTTACCGAATTTATCATATATTCAGTTTCTGGTCTTGGGATAAGCGTCGCTTCGTTGACAAAAAATTCTCTCCCAAAAAAATCTACATGACCAAGAATATATTCTAATGGTTTTTTATCTTCTACATATGACTTGTAAGCAACAAGCACTTTTTGTATAATCTCATCAGAAAGTTCTTGATCAGTATTAGTTCGTAACTCTTCTCTCGAATACTGTAAAAATGTACAAAGAAATTTTTGAAGAACAAATTTTTCTGTAAGATCTACACGTCACAATAATTCTCAAAGTTTCATTACTATATTTACAACAATAAAATATTTATATCATGAACATTAAATTTTCAAAAACAAAAGCCATACACCACATTTTGCCTGAATTTCAGAAGCTCCTTTTAGAGATTGAAAAACAGCCACTAATTTTTAGAATAATACCTGGAAGAATCTCCAGACAACAAAAATGATCTTCTGATCTTCGCTTCAAAATATCTTACAATACTAAAAGCGGTATCAAATGTATTATGAGTAAAGGTGCAACAGCACAAGAACTTTTCATTATTTGCAATCAAGACAATACCGATGAGGTTATAAGAGTATTGAATGAAATACTCAGTAAACAATAATTTATCATTAATTATATGTCAGTGAATTTAATCCGACCAATCATCACAAGTATCTTATTAGTATATGTACGAATTCGGATCATAAATACAATTTTTTCACAAAAAAAAATCAAAATCTGAATAACTCTCAAAGTATTTGGACTCGCTATCGTCATCGTAGGATCACTCTTCGCATATACCTATTTACTCTGATTTTTTGGGCAGCAGAACTTGGCTCTCACAAATGTAATAGATACCAAAAGTTTATTATTGTTTGTAGCATATTGTACTTTATTTGTCGTCCTTGTAACAATATTTTTCAAGAATCGATATAAAAGAATCGCACAAATACTTCTTATCTGATCAATTTTTTTCATAGCGCTCGCATACGGAGGATTCCTTGCATGAATAAATACCCTGCTACTCTATTATCTAGTTTCGGCTTATGCAGAGGAGTATATGAAATATTCGGCAGGAAATAATTTGTTTTTCGCGAATAAGGAACCGAATGAAAGTAATCTAATCTTCTTTTGTATCTTAGTCTGATTGTGATTTAGTGCAGTGGAAAATATATTGTATATAATAAATAATGTCCTGAATAATGAAAATATAAATATTATAAATATGTTAATTGGTAGAGGATTAGTCAGCACATTAATCCATATCGTTTCTACAAGTTTGATCGCCTTCATTATGATCAAAACAAAAAAAACTAACAATATGATTGTACCAGTTATCCTAGGTATCATTGGGTGATTTTGACTCCACAGTATTTATAATATAAGTTTACAATACAATCTTAACTACATAACAATTCCGATGGTTATTCTTTCATTTTTCTTGATGACGTATCTTACATTTCAGTCAGATATTATTTATAGTTCATCAACCAAATAAATTAAAATTAAAATTGCCATGTAAATATACATGGTTTTTTTATTACTAATAATTTTCAGTAACAGAAAAAACTACCTGGCTAAGGTAGTTTTTCTTTCATATCAATAAATTGATATAATAGTATTAAAAAGAGATAAAGACATGGTCGGGTATTAGGTATTAAGTGTATTCTAGATTAGAATGGTGGTCTATCCCCACCTTCCGGTAGGGATACCTTGTTACGACTTAACCCCAGTCATCGGTTCTCTCCTTAACCCGCATGGCGAATCTTTAGAGAGCCCCAACTCCCATGGTTTGACGGGCGGTGAGTGCAAGGAACAGGGACATATTCACGGCGACAATGCTGATTCGCCATTACTAGCAATTCCAACTTCATGTAGTCGAATTCCAGACTACAATCCGAACTGAGGGTAGCTTTGAAGATTTGCTCCACCTTACGGTATTGCTTCTCGCTGTAACTACCCATTGTATGATCTATGAAGCCCCAGACGTAAGAGGCATGAGGATCTGACGTCATCCTCTCCTTCCTCCCGCTTACGCGGGCAGTCTCGTTAGACATATTTAACTAACGATGAGGGTTGCGCTCGTTACTAGACTTAACTAGACACCTTGCGGCACGAGCTGACGACGACCATGCACCATCTGTGGAAAGCGCTGTATTGCTACAGCTATACGACTTTCATCGTAGACACAATCCATGTCAAGTCTGGGTAAGATTTTTGGCTTATTATCCAATTAATCTAGATCATCCACTGCTTGTGTGTTCCCCCGCCTATCCCTTTGAGTTTCATTCTTGCGAATATACTACTCAGGCGCCTCGCTTAACGTGTTAACTTACGGCACCTCCATAGCTTTTGATATAACATTGCTATATCAATAGTTATGGAGACACCTAGCGAGGAAAATTTACAGCTTGAACTACCGGGGTATCTAATCCCGTTTGCTACTCAAGCTTTCGTCCATCACCGTCAGAAATATCATAGTTAGCTGCTTTCGCTTTCGGCGTTCTTTCCGATATCAACGCATTTCACCGCTCCACCGGAAATTCCACTAACCTCCAATATTCTCTAGATATACAGTATCTATTCCCTTTCCTCAGTTGAGCTGAGGTATTTGAAAACAGACTTAAATATCAGGCTACGGACACTTTACGCCCAGTAAATCCGGATAACGCTTGGGACCTACGTATTACCGCGGCTGCTGGCACGTAGTTAGCCGTCCCTTATTCTTGGTGTACCGTCATTCGTCTTCCACCAAAAAAGGAGTTTACACACCGTAATGCGTCATCCTCCACGCGGAATCGCTGCATCAGACTTTCGTCCATTGTGCAAGATTCCCCACTGCTGCCTCCCGTAGGAGTATGGACCGTGTCTCAGTTCCATCGCGGCCGGACATCATCTCAGACCGACTACCCGTCATAGGCTTGGTGAGCTATTACCTCACCAACAACCTGATAGGACGCACCCTCCTCCAAAAGCGATAAATCTTTCCTCACATTGGGATTTCACCATCGTGAGCATATTGAGAATTAGCTATATCTCTATAGTTGTTCTCAACTTTTGGGCAGATTAAGTACGCGTTACTCGCTCGTTTGCCACTAATTTTATCCTGTATTGCTACAAAAAAAAACTCGTTCGACTTGCATGTGTTAGGCGTTCCGCTAGCGTTCATCCTGAGCCAGGGTCAAACTCTTCATAAAAACCATGCTTTATCTCTTTTTAATACTATTAATGATCACACGTGTAGTTGAATCGATCGATAAGCTAAATGTTGAAAATAATGAGGGATAGTTATGGGGGTTGAAGAGTTTATTTTAAACTACTCACACATAACAACACATTTGCTTATTACAATTTGACCTATTCATCTACTGTAATGGTGGCGCTAATCTACTTTCCCAGAGCTGACAGCTCAAGTATCATCGACTGGCAAGGACTTAACTTCTGTGTTCGGAATGGGAACAGGTATTTCCCCAAGCCACATCAACACCACCGTTAGAGTAAATGAAAAATGTACTATAATGAAAGGATCATTTAGTGCAATAGTATAATATATTACGTTTAAAAAAACAATAAATCTCGCTCGATCTATTAGTATGTCTCTGCTAAATCCGTTACCGGACGTACACATAACACCTATCAACCTCATAGTCTATAAGGGATCTTACCTCCGAAGAGAGAGCAATCTTATCTTGAAACAAGTTTCCCACTTAGATGCTTTCAGTGGTTACCTTTTCCCAGCGTGGCTATCCAGCTGTGCCACTGATGTGACAACTGGTTAACTAGAGGCTAGTCCATCCCGGTCCTCTCGTACTAGGGACAGCGTTTCTCAAATTGCTTGCGGTTACAGTAGATAGGGACCGAACTGTCTCACGACGTTCTGAACCCAACTCGCGTCCCGCTTTAATGGGCGAACAGCCCAACCCTTGGGACCTTCTACAGCCCCAGGATGCGACGAGTCGACATCGAG
>Ga0172380_10001656_pt1 | contig 37954 bp, 32 predicted proteins | sample Leawe162metaG_FD_119747 | JGI IMG/M metagenome (GOLD analysis project Ga0172380, IMG submission 119747) | Leachate microbial communities from a municipal landfill in Southern Ontario, Canada - Leachate well 162 metaG | ecosystem: Engineered > Solid waste > Landfill > Unclassified | place...
ACAGTGCCTGCGTCAGGAAGAAGGGCGATTTGACGTCGAGGGCCATCACCTTGTCCCAGCCGTTCTCCGGATACTCGTCGATTGGCGCGCTCCAGGTAGCGCCGGCGTTGTTTACCAGCACGTGCAGCGCCTTCTCCCGTTTGGCGATCTGTGCCGCCAGCGAGGCGATGCCGGCCATCGAGGAGATGTCGCTCGGTAGCGCGATGCAGGTGCCGTTACGCGCCAACTCCTCGGCGGTGGCAGCGCAGGCCTCGGCGTTGCGCGCGGTGATGTAGGTCCTGGCCCCATTTTCGACGAAACCGCGGGCGATCATCTTGCCGATGCCACGCGATCCGCCGGTGACAAGCACGACTTTGCTTCTTACTGAAAACAACCTGTCGATCTTCATTTCTGCATTCTCCGTTGCCATAGCGGCGTAGTTTCATCACACATTCCATAAGACAGCCCGTCGGCACTGCAGCACAGTGATCTTCTAACCAGTAAAGGCGTTGCGACCTTCGGGCTAGTTCATCGTCACCGTGACGACGCCGGACTACTTTTCAAAAGTGAGTATTTCCCATGATCCTAATTCCTTGCGTCGCTCGCGCTATCAGGCAATCTTTTGCATAAGCTGGCCGCGAATGAAATCGACGGTCCCGGCGTCCGACTCCAGCAATCCTCGACCACGACCATGCGCGCAAAGGGGCTGCGCCCGCCGCCGCGGTATTCGGTCGGCAGGGTCAAGCCAAGCCAGTCATGCGTGGCCAAGGCTCGGCTGAAACTTGCATCGCAACCCATCCAGGATTGCACGCGCAGCTCGAATGGAATCGCAGGCAGCGCCTTGGCAAGGAAGTCGCGCACGGGTTGGCGCAAGGCTTCGTCTTCGGCAGGTATCGTGGTTATAGGAAGCGAATTTATCATGTCGTCTCTGCTACGCGGCGCGCCGTAGATCGGCACGCTGGTTGGGATGCTCGACCTCGATCAGGGCACGCGCGCAGTCTATCGAAGGACAGCAATGCACTCATGCCGGCTGCCAACGTAAGGGCGGGTGCGGTTTTCTTGCGACTAGGCGGACAATCTATAGCCAGTCGAAGCAACATTCGGATATTTCGGTCGAAGGTCAGATTAGGTCTCTTTCCGGTGCCGCGAAGTACCAGATTTACCTTCCAATACGGGAAGTCGCTCGGTCTATTCAGCTGATGTGAAGCTCGAACGAGTTGCCCCTCTGGTATGGCGAGTGATAGCGATCCGATCCCAGCCGTCGACCTGACTACTAGCCTTCGCCCACAATTTGTGATGGTCGTCACATGTGGCTCGGTAGATAGAGCGCCACGATGGGAAAACTGATCAAGATGATGAGGCGCAGGATGTCTGTAACGATGAACGGAAGGACGCCCTTGAAGATCGTCGTAAAGCTCACATCCTTGACGACGCTCTTGATCACGAATACGTTCATGCCGACGGGAGGATGGATCATGCCCAATTCTACGGTCATGACGATGATCACGCCGAACCAGATCGGATCGAAGCCGAGCGACGTGATCACCGGAAAGATGATCGGGACGGTCAGGATGATCATAGCCATCGCATCCATCAGACAACCGAGAACCAAATACATCAGCATGATTAGCGCCAGAACGCCGTAGCGGCCAAGTCCTAGGCTCGTCAGGAATACAGTCACTTTCTGTGGTGTCTGGGTAACGGTCAGGAAATAGCCAAAGAGCAAGGCGCCAATGAGGACGGTGAACACCGCAGCCGCAGTACGCGTTGCCTGAAGGAGAGAATCACGTATCTGGGTTCCAGATAGGCGTCCGCGCAGGACGCCCATGACGAAGGCACCACCGGCCCCCATGCCGCCAGCCTCGGTAGGAGTGAACAGGCCGCCATAGAGGCCACCGATGACGAAGGCGAACAGAACCATCGGTGCCCACACGTCAGCTATCCCCTTACCGCGTTCTTTCCAGGTGTTGGGCCTACCGGCAGGCAAGAAATTTGGCCGAACCTTGCCGATAATAGCGATCGTCAGCACGTACATCATCATCGCGAGGAGGCCAGGAAGAATGCCCGCCACGAACAGTTTGCCAATGTCCTGCTGGGTGATAACACCGTACACCGCCAATACCGTTGATGGCGGCAACATGCAGCCCAGCGTGCCCCCGGCGGCGATGACCCCGGTCGCAAACGACTGCGGATAGCCATAGCGCCTCATTTCGGGATAGGCGACGGTTGAAAAAGTCGCCGCGGTCGCCACCGAGGAGCCGCAGATTGCAGCAAAGCCGCCGCATGCCGTGACCGTGGCGATGCCCAGGCCACCCTTGAGATGGCCAACCAGGGTGTTCGCCGCCCGGAACAGTTCGCGGCTGATGCCGGAATGCGAGACGAATGCCCCCATCAGAAGAAACATAGGAATGACGCCGAAGGTGTAATCGGTAACAGTCCTCATCGAGGTCTGCCCGATCAGTTTCAACGCCGGTCCGGCGCCAACGATATAGCTGTACCCCGTGACGCCGACCAACCCCATCGCCATCCCGACGGGGACGCGGAGAAGCATCAGGACGAAAAGGGTAATGAAGCCAGTGATCGCGACTGCGTCTGTGCTCATGGCAATAGTTTCACTCAACGGGTTTGAGGTATTCCTGGCCTTCGATCAACTCCGGCTGAACGATCAGCCGATAGGTGCGGACCGCGATCAGGATGACGGCCGACACGTCACCAGCCCAGGCAACTGCGAAAAACGGCCAAGTCGGAAGGTTGAGATCGAAGCTCTGCACGTTGTCGGTGTAGGTGGTGCGAACCTTGTCGAACAGAGTCCAGGTTTGCACAGTCACCACGAAAAACAGGACCAGCGTGGCGAAAATGTCTATGGCACGCTTTTTCTTGGCGTCAACGACCCCCCAAACAAGGTCTACCGTAATATGGGTACCCCGGTAACTGGTCGCCGCGATCCCCCAGAAGATGAGTATGCCCAGGAGTAGTCGGCCAAAGTCATAACCGTCGGGTATCGACGTGTTGAAGAAATAGCGCAGCAATACGGAGATGAAGATATCGGCGGCAACGATCCCCACGAATACCGCGGCCACCATTTCGATAGAATCGATCAAGCGGTCCATGTAATAGGTGCTGCTTTTCATGCTTGCCAAACTCCATCCGAATAGTAAGCCGCAACAGACCCCTGTTACGGCCCCCAGCTGTGCAGCGCACGTGCAGGCGAGTGCAGCAAATGGGGCTAATCGCCCCATTTGTCCGCTACCGTCGACAAATCAAAAGGCGGCCTTGTACTTGACCATCGACTGCTTCAGTGAGCTGAATATGGCGTCGGGGTTTCCACCCTGCTTGCGCACACTGTCTGCCCACTGTACTTGCAATGGCTCAGCCGCCTTTCTCCATGCAGCGATTTGATCTGGCGTCGGCTTTTGGCTGCCCAAACTGGCCCGCAACTTGTTGTGTCCTCCACCCTCGAAATCAGCAAAGGGAGTCGCCACCTTCAGCGCCCATTCGGTGGTGCAATGATCGTCGATTACCTTCTTCTGAGCCGCCGACATCGACTCATACTTTGCCTTGTTCATGATCCAGACAAAGTTGCTAGCGTAGAGAGGCACATCAAGTTGGTACTTGATCACCTTGTCGATACCAAACATCATGAGCGTTCCTCCGCCCAAGGTGAGCGCGTCGGCAACGCCTCGCTCAAGCATGTCCCTCGCCTCTGGGGCGGATCCCTGCACGTTGTTGCCGCCAAGCAGGGTGACGAAGCGGGCGATTGTTCCATTTCCAGGGCGGACTTTCAGTCCACGGACGTCACCGGGAACCATGATCTTCTTCTTGCTGTAGAACGTGCCTGGGTCATGCATGAAGGCAAGGCAGAAATGTACGTCCTTCATTTCCGTCGCCACGTATTGGCGGTACCAGGCATCCAGGGCCTCCGAGCCACTCTTTCCGCTGGCGAAAAGGAAGGGTAGTTCGCCAGCCCCGATGATCGGAAAACGGCCAGGCGTATAGCCAGGATTAACGAGCGTAAAGTCGGCAATGCCGTCGCGCGCCATGTCGTAATGGTCGAAGGCCTTGCCGAGCTGCTCGGAGGCAAAAACTGTTGGGGCGATTGTTCCGTTCGAGGCCTTCTTGATGTCATCGGCCCACTGTTGTATCGATATGGTGACAGGATGCTTTGCCGGCACCCATATGGACAGCCTCAGGTCGATTTGTTTGTCCTGCGCTGCAGCAGCAAAGGAAAGTATTGCCGCGACGACGAACAATGCCGATTTCAAGCAGGCTGATATCTTGATCATTGTCTTCTCCTAGATATGTGACGTGGATTCCAGCCGCTCCCGTCAGGAGCGACATTTCTTGATAGTCTTTATGGGCGGAAGCGGCTGCTTGGCTTTAAAGGCATTGACGTAGCAGCGGCCACAGGGGGAACTCTGGACGTGGTGAGGCCGGCGTGGGGATCCAACTTGCAATTCTCCTCCCTCCTAACTATGTTGCGTCACGGCCGTCATCGTCTGATCGTCATCTCTTTCGGCTCGCAAGTTGATCGAACGATTCAGCTGCCGTCTCAAGCAATATCGATAGATCCCTTGCCGCGCGGTGCGCCAAACTCCCATTGGCGTCCCCGTCTATCTTTCGCCTTACGTGCGCGCTCAGTTGGCCGGCTTGATTGTGCAGACCCTAGTACGAAATATGCGTTACGGCCGGCAATGGTGGTAATGTACCACATTATCGAATAACTGCTAACGTTATTGTCGTGGTATGCGCATGCCGACTTGTAACCACTATCTGTTCTGCCAACGCGGCGATCGTGCCGTTCACATCGAAGGTGATCGCCCTACCTCCGATGGCCCAAATGGGGGCGCGCCAGCGGCGGCTCAGCGATTGCTCAGGCAAACGGGTGTATCACGCGTCCATTGCCTCGATCTGCCAGTTCCGCCTACTTTCTTTCCCGGCCAACGTGATGCGCCCATTCGCGTAAAATGACCAAAACGCACCCAAACCCTAAACCTTGAAGGAAGCCCCGTGAAGCAAATGAAGCAGCCCTCGTCAAGGCTTGTGCACGCAAAGGGAGGTCGAGGGACCCCTGAACATGAGGGCGTCGCCCACGGGGCCCTTGACATGTCGTCTGAGGAATCCGTTGGCGGCAACGAGATTCAAGCGCTCAGCATCGCGGTTCGCATCCTGGAGATGCTCGCACTCGAACGAAGAGAATTGAAAGGCGCTACCATCGCCCGAAACCTTGACATGACGCCACCTCGAACGTGGCGTCACCTCAGGACGATGCAGTCGCTCGGTCTCGTGGATCAAACACCGACGACAGCAGCGTTCAGGCTGGGCTGGCGGCTTGTTCAACTCGGACAGAGCGCAGCCACACAGTACACAGTGACCGATGTCGCACACCAATTTCTGGTCGAGCTCCGGGACCAACTGAACTTGACGACTTACCTCACTTTACCCAGCGAGGACGGCGCCGTCGTCGCCCAGTGCATTCCTGGCGGCACAACACTTTCCCTGACCCTCCATCCCGGCACCCATTTTCCGTTTCATGCCGCCGCCGCATCAAGGGTCATACTGGCGTTTTCTTCGGCTGAGCGACAAGCCCGGGTGCTCCAGGGCCCCCTCCCCGGAGGTATTCCACCAAACCCCATCACCACGCCCAAGGAGCTGAAAGCAAGGCTCAATCTTATTCGGGACCGGTTCTATGATGTGGCGCCCGACACAACGCCTTATCGCCTGATTGGCATTGCCGCTCCCGTGTTTGATCACAATAACGACGTGGTGGCAACCGTCGGGCTGCTCGCGGGTGTGGACCGCCCTGATGCCAAGACAAATGCGGCGCACGCCGGACTCGTATGCGCATGTGCGGCGAAGGCATCAAGCGCTCTTGGCTCGACCCGATGGCAACAGCGCTTGGCAATGCCCCGCCAATGACAGACGACAAGTGCCTATTGGGCACTGCGTACTTCGTTGTTGTAGTACATGCCGCCTCTCTTAACGACTTTCTGGCAATTCTGCCTCTTTGCCGAGGGGGTGCCTGACCTCCCCATCTGGCCTATGCAAAATACTTCTTCCCGATGTGTAGCCTCCTAATGCCAGTTCTCCTCAATGGCGCTTTGGTCGTCAAATGCACCGCGGCACCGCGGCTGATTCATTTGTGACACTGAAGGCAAGCAGCACCCTTGGCAATGCGTTCTGCCAAACATCTTGCAAGCGCCCTTTTGACGTCCAGGCACGGCTCGCAGGTACGGTGAACTGCTTTGCGCACGAGCCAAGCGCACCCGCATCTACAAGAGGTACGAGCTCCAGACCCACCTCTTTTCGAGGTGAGGTATCTGATCGATGGCACTTTACAAACAATCTAGATACTGCTTTAATGTTACTCAATAACGCCGGGCGATACTTCCAGCCTATCACAAGACTGGTCTGAAAAGGCAAAGCGCAGGAGACGACAACGAATTTTTTCCTCATTAGGGGACCTTGACATCTCTCACTGTGTAGGCATTTTCTCGTGGTATTTCTTCCAGAGGTTCTTGCCCTAAATCAGGTTACCGGATATTCGTATCATGTCAGATTTCTAGATTCGTTCTCGTGTCTCTATTAATGGGTATTGTTGATTAGCCCCAGATCGGGAGCTCACGGCCGTACTGGTAGGTTTGGGAAATTCTTTTTCTGCGTGCTTGCAAGCGAAGTCGGGTTCAGGCCAGTGGATAGGAGAAAGCAATGAGACTAGGGATGGTGATCGATCTAAAGCGGTGCATGGGGTGTCACGGCTGCCAGATGTCATGCAAGGCGGAGCACGGAACCCCTCCAGGTATATTTTTTGCCCGTCTGATCAAGCGAGAAGAGGGGCACTACCCGACCGCGCGCCAAATTTTGCTTCCGGTGCTATGCAACCACTGCAGCGATGCCCCTTGCGTCGAAGTATGTCCCACTGGTGCCAGCCATTACGCCGAACACGGTATTGTCGATATCGACCCGGAACTTTGCGTCGGCTGTCGCTCGTGCATGATGGCCTGCCCCTACAACAACCGATATTTCAACAGCGATCAACGCAACTACTTCGGGGAAGCAGGGCCTACACCCTACGAGGTGGCGCGTTCGGCGCGTCACCGTGAGTCTGTCGTGATGAAGTGCGACTTCTGCAAGGACCGCCGGGCAGAAGGAAAAGATCCTGCCTGCGTCGCCAATTGTGCGGCGAAGGGGCGCTTCTTCGGCGACCTGGATGACCCCACAAGCATCGTTTCAAAGCTCATCAAAGATCGGAGCGGATTCACGTTGCACCCAGAAGCGGGAACCAATCCCAACGTCTACTATCTGGCGCCGTAAGGAGGTTGCGAGCATGAATGGATACGATCAACTGATAGACGATCTTCGTAGCGACTATCGTCCCCAGCGCGAATGGGGAACTGGCCGCGGCGTATTGCTGGTCATCGGCCATTTTTTTGTCGGCGTCGCCGGCGGCACTTGGCTCCTTTCTACCCTCTACGGCATAACGGCCGGTCTAGTCACTGCTTACGTGCTGGGTGGGCTCGGCGGAATCGTACATCTAATGTTCTTAGGCCGCCCGGAGATTGCGTTCAAGATGATGCGCAATGTGCGCACATCGTGGGTCTCCCGCGGCTTTGTCGGATTGAGCATGTTCCTGCTGGGTGGCGGCGTCTACTTGGCGATCTTGCTGCTTTCCCTCAGCGGGCCATGGGATGGCATCAAAATGTTCGCGCAGACCGTTGCGATGCTGGGGACATTCACCATCATCGGTTATATGGGGTTCGCGTATACAGCGTCGAAGGCGATTCCCTACTGGCATTCACCCCTACACCCCGCGCTCTATATTGCCTATGCTGTACGTGGCGGCGTGGCGGCGTTATTGGTCATCGCGGCGGCAACCGGTACGACTGTGGACGTTTCGTTGCTGCAACTATGGATTACGTCGAGCGTATTGGCAACATTATTTTTCGTGTTCGAGATTCAGGGCGCGTGGACTAGCGGCAACATCGCGGCGAAGTGGTCGGCGCGCGATGTGCTTTCCGGCCGTCTGGCAATGACGTTCTACGGCGGCACTTTGGCCATAGGCCTGCTCGTCCCCGTGCTGCTTCTCATCTCCTCGGCGGAACGTCCTCCCGTCATCATGGCGCTGATAGGAATTGCCTCGGCGGCTGGCGATTTCTTCATGAAGCTGACCACGGTCAAGGCCGGCGTCTATCTTCCGCTCGTGTTGCCGTCCCGCCGTAGGCCAGCGATGTCGTGACGCCAAGGCTCTTGGAGAGAGAACACGGACCATGAATGTGCAGATCGATTTTATGGGTATGATCGCGGATATCACCCGGACAAAGAAGCTGGCCCTGGACTTCGACGAGGCGCCAACCTTGCGCGAACTTCTGGGAGAGCTGGAATGCCGCTACGGAGAAGAGTTCGGTACGCATATTTATCGCAGCGCTAGAACGCCACGTGAGTTGCAGAAAGCTATGCGGATATTCATCAACGGGAACGTGGTTGACGATCGCGCGCTAGAGGTTTCGCTGCCAGCTCTACCAGAGCCCGGATCGCACACAGCGGTCCTGGTTTACTTTTTGCCTGCCTGCTGCGGGGGCTGAGGGGATATCATGAAGATGGAAGGCACAACAACTCTGACCGCGCGTACGGATGGCGGAATCTCGGAAGACAAGTGGATTCCCTCCGCATGCACGATCTGCTACGGCGGCTGTTCGATCCTTGTGCATCGGGTCAATGGTGTCGTCGTAAAAATCGAAGGCAATCCCAAGAGCCCCATAGGTAGCGGTCGCCTGTGCGCCAAAGGGCTCACTGGCATGATGATCCTCTACGATCCGCACCGTGTGAATACGCCCCTGCGGCGCACCAATCCAAATAAGGGCCTCGGGGTCGATCCAGGCTGGAAGCCGATCAGTTGGGACGAAGCGATGGACGAAATCGCCGAACAACTAGAGAAAGTACGCGCCGCGGATCCGCGTCAGCTGGTAATTCAGACGACGACAACGCTCGCTCCCTCCTCTCTATTCTTTTACGCATTCGGCTGGGCCTGCGGTACCCCAAACATGTGGGTGGCGGGCGGCGGTTTGCATTGTGGCAACGGCGCGCACTCGGCGGCCGGGACGACGCATGCTTCCTGGTCTATCGTGCCCGATTTCAAACACTGCAACTATGCCCTCTACTTCGGCGCCGCCAAGGGTCATGGGGCCGGACACGCAGCGACACCGAATATTGCACTCGCCGCTGATGCGCGCGAGCGGGGCATGCACATGGTGGTCGTGGACCCAATGTGCAACTTCGCCGCGGCCAAGGCCAGCGAATGGGTGCCCATACGCGTCGGAACAGACGCGGCCCTCGCTCTGGCGATAGCCAACTGCTTGGTCAATGAACTGAAGATCTACGACACGGAATACCTGCGCGACAAGACCAACGCTATCTATCTCATCCGCCCCGATGGCAAGTACCTTCGCGATCTGCAGTCAGGTAAACCGTTGATCTGGGACACGCAGAGCACGAGCGCTAAACCGTTCGATGATCCAGCGGCGAGCCGAGCCCAGCTGGAAGGCGAATATTCTGTCGATGGCGAACTGTGTCAGACAGCATTTACACGCTTGAAAGCTCACCTCAAGAAGTACACGCCCGCACTCGGGGAGAAGATTACAGGGATTCCCGCCGCAAACATACAGCGCTTGGCACGTGAATTCGGTGAGGCGGCTCGCATCGGAAGTACGATCGTCATCGATGGCGTGAGCTTGCTCTACCGGCCCGTTTCCGCAATCCTCTTCCGCGGGGCCCAGGGCCATAAGAACTCCATGTACACCTGCATCGCCATCGACATGCTGAACCATATCGTCGGTGCCGCAGATACTGTAGGGGGTACGCTCGGCTTCAACCCCGTTTGCTATGGACATCCTGAGACCGGCAAGCCCTATTATGTACCGTACGCGGATCGCGACGGAATGATGGTAACCGGCACATGGCCACTACCGCACGTGCCCTATCCGCCTGCCGATCCGCGTCGCCCGACTACGATGGGTATGACGGAAATCTTTCCCCTCTCCCACGTATCGCCCTTTATCGCGTCAGCGGACCAGGAGCACTGGTGGCAGAAGTTCAAGCTGCCGTACCGGCCGAAGATGATGATTAACTACGGTGCAAACTCGGTGATGAGTGTTGGCAACAAGGAGACCGTGGCCGAAACCCTAAAGGCCTACGATTTCATCGCTTCCTTCGATCTGTTTCTCAACGAGACCTCTGACTTCGCGGACATCGTTCTTCCAGACGCTAGCTACCTCGAGGTGCTCGAGGCGAAACCAAACCTAATGATTTTCAATCACCCCGCGGGTGAGGGTGAGTGGGGCTGGCCAATACGCCAGCCAATTGTCGAGTCCACCCATGAGCGGCGCAGTGCCCGCGACGTGATACTACAGCTGGCATACAGGGTCGGTCTGGGTCCGGAGATGAACATGGCGGTCAACAGCTTTTACGGGCTGGACGGCGAATACATGCTGAAGATGGACAAACAATACGACATCGCGGATATCAGTGACCACGAACTGAAACACAAGTTCGGGCCGGAACACGGATTGGAATGGTTCAAGGAGCACGGCGTCATCACCTGGCCCAAACGCGTTGAGGAAGTGTACTGGCGCCCCTTACTCAACGTTCGCGTCCCAGTCTACCAGGAGCACCTGATCGAAATGGGCGAGAAGACGGGCGAGATCTGCCGGGAGGCCGGCATGCCGTTCGATCCGGCCTACTATGGGCCCATGCCCGAATGGCTGCCCTGCCACTCACATGAGGAGAAGGATAGCAGCTTTGATCTGTTCGCCTTCTATTACCGTGATGCGATTCAGGCCAACAGCTTCACCATGGAGAACCCCTGGATTGACGAGATGGCGCGCATAGATCCTTTTTCCTACCGGATCGCCATCAATGCCGACACTGGTCGGCGCAAAGGACTACGCAACGATGATGTGGTGTTTCTGGAAACGGCCACAGGCCGGCGCGTCACCGGGCGTGTGAGGCTGACCGAAGGCATTCATCCCGAGGGCGTCGGCATCGCAGCCTGTGCGGGTCACTGGTCTAAGCACCAGCCCATTGCAAAGGGCAAGGGGGTGTTCTTCAACGATCTGCTCGAAGTCGATTTCGCGCATTCGAGTCCGATCAACCTGAACCTTGATCTGTGTGCCAAGGTGAAGGTGGGCAAGCAGGAGGTTGCCGGTACCTAAGTGTCCGAGCGGGCTGCGAACAGCACAGCACGGCGGCGCAAGTGTGGGCATGATATCCTGCGGTGTTGCATCATCTCTTCAAGGTTACGATACTCAAGAGGTAAGCAGCGCACCATCGTACGGTAGGTATAGGAAATGGGTTCTCTTGGCAATCGCATCCGATACATCTTCAGCATCGTGCTTTGCTAATCCACTCAAAGGCGACCAGCATACTCGGACTCTCGGCAGATGTACTTTTTGATTGTAGCGACACTTAGGTGATGCGGCGTGGACCAGCATTCCAGGTGTCTAAAGTGACTCGAGCGCATGGCAAAAAGGTATAGAGACATGATTGAAATTCGCCTACACGGACGCGGCGGACAGGGCGCTGTCCTCGCTGGTAGCATTCTTGCGGCGGCTTTGTCGGAGGAACGTAAGCACGTAATTGCGATTCCATCCTTCGGCTTTGAGCGGCGCGGCGCGCCCGTGGCCAGCTTCTTGCGCTTCAACGACAAAGAGATCCGCCAGATGACCAACATCTACGAACCAGACTGCGTGCTCTGCATCGATCCCACCGTCGGCCGTGCGGTAAACATTTTCGATGGCGTGAAGGCCAACGCCTACTGGGTGCAGTGCACGGCGAAGCCCCTCGCCACCCTTAACTTTTCCGACAGGATTGCCACGGTCGGGCTGTGCGACGCGATATCCATCGCCCGCAGTATATTTCGCCGCTCCATCACTAACACCATAATGCTCGGCGCCTTCGCCAGGACCACGGGCTTCGTTTCCCTCGCCGCAATCCGCGCGGCGATCGAGGAATCGGCCTTCCGCGACGCCGGCCTGAAGCAGAATCTCGAGGCCCTGCAGCGAGGCTATGACGAGACGGTGGTGCACAGAATTGAAGGTCGAGTTGCCGCATGAAACGACAAAGCAAACCGCTATTCGACGCGACGACCATACCCAACGACCTGTCGCCCATTGCCACCCGCCTCAGCACCATGCTAACCGGGGATTGGCGAAGCTTGCGCCCGGTGGTCGACCGAGCCAAGTGCACGAAATGTGCCGTGTGCTGGCTGAACTGCCCGGTGCAGTGCATTGTCGAGAAAGCCGCTTGGTTCGACGTCAACCTGGCCACCTGCAAGGGTTGCGGCATTTGCATGGTGGAGTGTCCGCATCGCGCCATAACAATGATCGAGGAATCGTCATGAGTGCCGTGCTGAAGCCGAAACCCAAGTTCATCGTCTGCGACGCCAATGAGGCTGCGGCTTGGGCAGTCTCGCTGGCGCAGGTGGATATGGTGGCGGTGTACCCCATCACGCCGCAGTCCTCGCTGGTCGAATCCCTGGCGAAATTCATCGCCGACGGGCGCCTTGATGCCGAGATCGTCGATGTCGAAGGCGAGCATTCGGTACTCTCCGTGCTGCAGGGCGCGATGCTCGCCGGTGCCCGTACCTATACCGCTACCTGCGGCCCGGGGCTGGCCTTCATGTTCGAGCCGTATCAGCGTGCACCAGGCATGCGCCTACCCATGGTGATGACCCTCGTCACACGCGACACGGCAACTCCAGCAAGTGTTTGGGGCGGCCACCAGGACGCGATGAGCGTGCGAGAAGTCGGCTGGATACAGATCTACTGCGAGAACCAGCAGGAGGTACTGGACACGACGATCATGGCGTACCGCATTGCTGAGCACCACGACGTTATGCTGCCGGTCAACGTCTGCCACGACGGCAACTATCTGTCCTTCGCCACCGGTCGCGTCGAACTGCCCGATGCCGCCCTAGTGGCCGACTTCCTCGGCAAACGCGATGTCAACTGGCATGTTGCGCTCGACACCGAGCGGCCGATGGCGGTTGATCCGCTCACCGGCGGGCCTGGCGGCCCGGGACCGGCGCTATTCGTGCGTTACCGCAAGGGTCAGACCCAGGGCATGAAGAACTCGCTCAGAGTGATCGAAGAGGTGCACGCCGATTGGGGTCGCCGCTTCGGCCGCTACCACGCGCCCTTGGTCGAGGCCTATCGAATGGATGATGCAGAAATAGCGCTTGTCACTCTGGGCTCGATGACTGGCGCTGCCAAGGACGCTGTCGATGCCGCGCGCGACCAGGGACAAAAGGTGGGGCTGGCCAAGGTCAAGACATACCGGCCTTTCCCGGCGAAAAGACTGGCCGAAATCCTCGCATCGGTAAAGGCCATTGCGGTGGTCGATCGCTCCGTGTCCTTCGGCTGGGAGTGCGGCCCGCTGTTCCAGGACACGCTCACAGCGCTGCGCTCCAGCGATGTGCCAACGATGAGTTTCATCGGCGGTCTCGCTGGCGCCGACATCACTGTTAACCACTTCGCCCGTGTTATAGATCGCTGCGCCGAGTTGGCGCGCGACCGCAAGACCGGCGACACCGTATGGTTGAACGAATATGACTGAGAATCGAGTCGATTATCTCATTGCCGGTGCCAGCCACGCTGCTTTGGCGGCGCTGGAGGCGATCCGCATGCACGACACGGCAGGAAGTATCACCGTACTGACCAAGGAAGCAAATCTGCCCTATTCGCCGACAGTACTTCCTTACGTCGTCTCTGGCCGGTCTGCGCCCGAAACAGTTGCTCTGAGGCGGGTCGATTATTTCGCCCAGAACAACATCGATTTCCTCACTGGGTGTGCTCTGCGGCGTATCGATGCCAAAGGCAAGCGCGCGCACTTTTCCGACGGGGAGGCGATAGCCTATGGCAAGTTGCTGCTTGCCACAGGCGCCGCTCCCATCTTGCCGCCCATACCCGGCCTCAGGGACGTGACTTTTCACGTGCTGCGCACGCTAGCCGACGCCACAGCATTGCGCGCGGCGCTGCCGCAAACTCACGCTGCGGTGGTGCTTGGCGCCGGGTTAATCGGCATGCACGCGGCGGAGAACTTGGCCAAGACGGGGGCCGGCGTTACTATTGTAGAAACGCAGCCGCAGGTACTGCCCGGATACTTTGACGCCGCCGCGGCGAGAATAATAGAGTCGGCGTTCACTGCCAAGGGCATTCGCCTGGCGCTTGGCAGCAAGGTTGAGAGGGTAGCGCCCGGTGCGGAGGGCTGCACGTTGACGCTAGCCGATGGCACCAGTATCCAGGCCGACCTATTGCTCGTCGCCACCGGCGTGACGCCCGTGCTGGACTACCTGCAAGATACCGGCGTCGCTACCGAGCGTGGCATCCTCGTCGATGACAGTATGCGCACCAACGTTGCCGACATCTACGCCGCAGGCGACGTCGCGCAGGCGCGCGGCTTCTACGATGACAAACCGGTGGTCGGTGGAATCTTGCCCGATGCCGTCGAGCAGGGTCGCGTTGCCGGCATGGCGATGGCCGGCGACCCGGCGCTCGCCGCCTATCCGGGCAGCGTGCCGCTCAACACTTACGCCTTCTTCGGCCAGCAGGCGCTGTCAGTCGGCAGCCAGAGCGAAGGCGAGGTGGTGTTCCATGATACCGACGCTTACAAACATCAGTATCTTAAGATCGTCATGAAAAACAATCGCCTTACCGGCATCTTCGGCATCAATCGCCCCTTCGACCCCGGCATCATGTGGCAATTGATCCTGCGTCGTACGGATCTGACTCAGGTGCGCGAGCAGTTCATCGCCGAGCCACGGCAAACCGCGCGACAGCTAATGTCGCGGCTGTGGAGATAGGCCCATGAGCGCATTTAGCACCATCGCCTTCAAACCCGAACGCTGCAACGGCTGCAACGATTGCATGTCCGCCTGCGCCGCGGTTAAGGGTAGTTCCAACCGAGCCGACTCGCGCATCCAGATCGTCGCCGCGGACAACAGTTTTGAACTGGCCATGTGCCGCCAGTGCGGCGATCCCAAGTGCGTGTCCGTCTGTCCTTCGGCGGCACTCTCCAAGGACGCCGGCAGTGGCGTCATCGCTTGGGATGAATCGAAGTGCGTCAACTGCCTGTTGTGCACCGTCGGCTGCGCCTACGGCGGTATCGTCCACAGTGCCGCGGTCGGTCATGTCGTCAAGTGCGATACCTGTTCCGACGATCCGGCCTGCGTCAAAGCCTGCGACCAGAGCGCGCTGAGCTTCATCACTAGCGCTCGCGTCTACAATGAGGTCGGCGATCTTGAAGACCTCTTCGTTCCGGGACTCGCCGCCTGCCCTGGCTGCAACAGCGAGCTTATCATGCGCCACACCCTGCGCCGTGTTGGCGCCGAAACGGTGCTAGCGATTCCAGCCGGCTGCTGTGCTGGCATGGGTTCCGTTGGCTACAACGGAACAACCGGTACCAAGGTGCCGGTCTTCCATTCACTCTTGACCAACACCGCCTCCATGCTCACCGGCGTCAAGCGCCAATACAAACGCCAGGGTCGCGAGGTGACGGCCATGGCCATGGCCGGCGATGGCGGCGCCTCCGACGTCGGCTTCCAGTCGCTTTCCGGCGCCGCCGAGCGCGGCGAGGAAATCCTCTTCATTTGTGTCGACAACGAAGGCTACATGAACACCGGCATGCAGCGCTCCTCCTGCACACCTTACGGCGCCTGGACCACGACCACGCCGGTGGGCGAGCACGGCCAGGGCAAGAGCCAGGACGCCAAGAACATGCCGTTGATGATGATGATGCACAACTGCGCTTACGTCGCTACCGCCTCGACAGGATTCATGGAAGACCTTTACGTCAAGCTCGATCGCGCCGTCGAGGCATCGAAACACGGCTTCGCCTACCTGCACATTTACTCGCCGTGCACTACCGGCTGGCGTTTTCCTGCGCGAGCCACCACCGAGGTGGCGAGGATGGCCGTCGAGACTAACTTCGTGATGCTTTGGGACTATTCTCCGGCGTCGGGCCTTGCTTTGACCCACCCGATTGATCGACCGAGGCCGATAGCTGAGTACCTAAAGGCGCATGGTAAGTACCGCCATCTCACACGCGAACAGGTAGGGCACATCGACGCGACCATCACCAAGAACGTTGCCTTCATCAAGCGCCTCGCAGAAGCAGGGCCACTCTAAGCGCTCGGCGATGCCACGTTGGGTTACGAAAGGACTTGATGTAGCGGTTTTGGGCGAAGCGGTAACAGCGAAATCGATTTGGCTGTTAAGGTATGCGCAGTAGGGAATGAGAGCCTGGGGGCGCGCGTTGCGGGGCGGTTGCGGCGCATAGGGAGCATCAGCGCGAGCAGAGATGACGATCTGTGATTCCAACAAGAAGCGCGGACGATACTGCCCTTTCTGTTGCTTCGGCGCGGCTTGCAATCGGGTTTTTCTACAGCCTCAACGGCAAAATCACTAGAACTCGAATGACCCCGTTGGTTTCTGGAAGCATTGGTCTCTAGGGCGGCTACTCCGCTACTCCAGCTCCCGGTTTGTTCCACTCTCCAGCCTGGGCGGGTCTTTATGCGGAATCAGGACGGTCAACAATATTATGCTGGCATTCAGGCTCGTCGAATCGAAACTGCTTTCGGTATGCACTCGGCGTAAATCCCACGCGTTCGCGAAATAACCGCGTGAATGAACTGACATCGCTATAACCGACGTATTGGGCAATTCGCTCGGTACTCAGGTCACCTGCCTCCAGCAGGGCACGGGCCGTATCTATGCGCAAGTGCTGCAGATAGGTAAGTGGCGTTTGGTTTATCACAATGTTGAATCGTCGATTCAAGGTTCGTTCGGTGACTGCCAATTTGTTCGCTAGATCACAGATGCGCACGGCTTCCGCCATGTGATCAGTCAACCACTTTTGAGCACGTTGAATCAACGGGTCATTATGTGTAGCATCAGCAATCAATGGTCGTAATGGCATCTGCATAGTTTGTGTCAGGTCGATCAGCATGCTGCGTGCGCACTGCATGGCGATGGCCTTGCCCGCGAAGCGGCTTATTACACGCACGGTTTGCAACAGGAAGGTGGCCTGTGCCCCGCCACATATCATGCGATCCACTTCCGTAACTGCCGGACGCATTCGCAGATCCACGTTCGGAAACCGCTCTCGGAAATGTGCCTCCAGCCACCAAGTTGTAGTTGCAATGCGGTGATCGAGCAAGCCAGTGTCCGCGAGCAAAAACGTGCCAGTGCAATTGGCACTGAGCCATGCACCGTGTTTCCACTGTTTGACCAGCCAGTCCCGCACCACAATCTGATTGCCAAGAAATTGCTGGAATGACTCCCAGCCCCGGTAATGAAAGCTGGGGATGAATACGAGATCGTAGTGCCGATTCCTTGGCAGCGGGCGCATAGCAAGTTCGAGCCCATTACTTGCTCGCACTGGTTGTCCGGTTCCCGAAATGAAATGCCACTCAAAGAGACTGGAAGTTGGCGCACCTTGTTTGCGCAAGTGTGCATTGGCGACCTGCAACATGTCGGCATAGCCACCAATCACCGAGGCATAAGAATCATCAAAACCCAATATTGCAGCCGTAGTCATGGCAAATGTTCTGTAAGTGAGATTGTCTATATTCGCATAATACATGTCTGTTTGGCCCATTATATTGTCGCAGCTGGATCTATACAGTGGCGATCACGCTCCCACCGACTCTGGAAACTACACGTGACCAATCTTGCCGACGTTCCTGCTACTGCGCGTCTGACTCGTTACCAAGACAGCCTCTATCACGACCAGAATGTTCCGGCGGAAATTCTTACTATTCGCCTGGAAGTCCGTCGCTTTGCCGACGAGCATGTCGCTCCCGTTGCCTATGCCATAGGCCATACCGAAGAGTCGGTTGCCTCCTTCCCGCGCGATCTATTCGCAAAGATGGCTAAGGCGGGTCTGTTCCGAATCCCTTTTGCCGCCGATGTCGCTGGCCGCGGGGTGAATCACCCGGCAACAGCGACCGCGGTAATGATCGAAGAGCTAGCCTATCACTCCAATTCGGTCGCTGCCATCGTCGATGTCCATTGCATTCTTGCGGGTAATGCGCTGAAGCATGGGTCGGAATCGATAAAGCAGCGTTACCTCGCACCATTGCTCAGCGGTGAGATGATTGGCAGCTTCGCCACCACGGAGCCTGATGCCAGCACTGATCTGAGTGTCGAAGCTATGCGTACGATTGCGACGCGTACCAATGATGGCTACGTAGTCAATGGCCGCAAGCGTTACATCAGCAATGCGCCGGTGGCCGACTTCGTTGTTCTGCTCTGTGTCGATGGGGAACGCATGACGGAACTGGTGGTTGAACTTGATTGGCCGGGGGTACGTGTCGGTAAGCCGGACAAGAAGATGGGCAATCATGGTCAACTCACCGCTGACATCTATTTCGACAATGTCAAGGTACCTGTGGGGAATGTTGTTGGACAACCGGGCCAGGGTCTCAAGATCGCTCTGCAAACGCTGACATATGGCCGCGTCGGTATAGCCGCCAGTGGAGTAGGCATGGCCCAGGCCCTGTTCGATCACAGTGCCGAACGCCTGAAGACGCGCCGCGCCTTTGGCAAGGCCATTGCCCAGTTCCAGCATTGGCAATTCAAGATGGCCGAGCGGGCCACCGAAATAGAAAATGCACGCAATCTGTATCTTAAAGCCGCTCTGAGAATGGATGATGGCCATGCCTTCCCGGAGCCCGAGGCCGCGATGGCCAAATGGTACGGCACCAATCTCGCGGGAGAGTTTGCGCGTGATGCCGTACAGATTTTCGGTGGTTATGGATTCATGCGCGAACTGGCTGCCGATGGCTCCCACTATCGCGTCGAGGAAATTTATCGCGACTGCAAGATTGCGGAGATTTACGAAGGGGCGAACGAAATCCAGAAACTGGTAATCGGCCGTAGTATCTTCGGCAAAGACATTACTGGATAAGCCGGATCAGTAATCTCCTGTCAAGTATCGAATAAACTCCGTTGGTTAGCGCCGAGAGCTGTTTCTGAAACAAGTGCATCAAGCCGCAAGGCGCATGAAAGCTTGGTTTTCTCGAAAACCGAGACCGAAAGACTCTGTAATAACGCATGCGCAGGTGCTGCTTTATTCATTTGAAGAACAGTTCAATCTGCCAGCGTTACTGGGCGGCCCGTTTTGCGGCAGCCCCCAACTTACACCAGGAGACAACAATGATGAAACAGTTCCGACGTGTTGCAGCGGCTGTCATGATGCAGGTCTGTATCTTTGGCACCGCACAAGCGCAGTCCTTCCCGAACAAGCCGATCAAGCTGGTGGTGCCCTACGGCCCAGGCGCTTCGGCGGACATTGTGGCGCGCATAGTTGCGCAAAGGGTCAGTGAAGACCTCAAGCAACCGGTGGTGGTCGAGAACCGCGCGGGCGCGTCTGGCATGATCGGTTCCAACTACGTCGCGAAATCGGCCCCTGACGGCTACACCATCCTGATAGGGACCGACGGCACCCATGCCGGCAACCCGCATCTGGTCAAGAACCACCCGTTCCACCCTGTCAATGACGTGACACCGATTACGCTGGCCGCTCGCGGCATCATCGTCTTGATAGCGCACCCTTCGGTACCAGTAAACAACATCCCGGAACTGATCAAGTACGCCAAGGAAAACCCAGGCAAGCTGTTTTATGGCAGTTCGGGCAACGGCTCGCCACACCATTTGGCCGGCGCCCTGTTCAACCAGATGGCCGGCACCAACATCATCCACGTCGCATACAAGGGCGGCGCTCCGGCTATGACCGACCTGCTGGGCGGGCAGATTCCCCTGGCCTACACAACCCTGGTGACGGCTGCGCCGTACATCAAAGCCGGCCAGGTCAAGGCTCTCGGCGTAACACAAAAGACACGCTACAAGAACGCGCCCAACATACCTGCGATCGCTGAAGCCCTGCCAGGCTACGAGATGCCCGCTTGGCTCGCGTTCTTCGGACCGGCCGGCCTGTCGCCCGCAGTGCTCAATACGCTGCACGGCGCCATCACCAAGGCCCTGCTTGCCCCAGCCGTAGCCAGCAAGCTCGGCGAACTCGGTCTGGTGGTCGTGGCCAACACCCCCGAGCAGTTCGGCGCCCAACTGAAGGCGGACTACGAACTCCGCGGACAGTTGATCAAGCAAAACAACATTCAGGTTGACTGAGTCGCCCATGAACCAACAATCGGATCACGCGAAGCCCCTGGCAGGTTACACGGTGGTAGAGCTCGGCCAGAGCGTGGCAGCCCCTTTCGCTGGACAAATCCTGGCCGACCTGGGTGCCGAAGTCATCAAGGTCGAAAAACCCGAAGGCGACGACGCGCGCAAATGGGGCCCGCCCTTCGTCGATGGGGCGGCGGTCACGTTCCAGGCGATAAACTGCGGCAAGAAGTCGGTCGTCAGCAAGCTGCGGGACCTCGAGGAGCTTGATCGCCTGAAGAAGTTGATTCTCGAGCGCGCCAACGTCGTGATCCAGAACCTGCGCCCCGGTCAGGTGGACAAGCTCGGCATCGGCGCTGCCGACCTGTTGCCCCTGAAGCCCGACTTGGTGTATTGCAACATAGGGGCGTTCGGTGCCAAGGGCCCGATGTCCGATCGACCAGGCTATGACCCCCTGATGCAGGCCTTCGGCGGCATCATGAGCGTGGTGGGCCAGGAAGGCCAGCCATCGGTGCGTGTCGGTCCGGCCATCATCGACATGGGCACCGGCATGTGGGCCGTGATCGGCATCATCTCGGCGCTCCTGAGGGGCAAGGCCACCGGACGTGGCGGCATGGTCGACGTGTCCCTGTTCGAGACCGCCACGGCCTGGATGTCCGTTCACGCAGCGCAGTACCTAGCCTCCAGCGAGATTCCGCGCAAGGTCGGTTCAGGCCAGGTCGGCATCGTACCTTACCGTGCCTACCGCACAGTCGACGGCGAACTGGTGGTCGCTGCGGGCAACGACAAGCTGTTCAATGGATTCTGCCGGGCGCTGGGCCGCCCTGAGTGGGCGTTGGACCCCCGCTTCATCGACAATCCGACCCGGGTCCAAAACGCACACATCCTGTACCCCCTGATCGAGGAGGAAATGCTCAAGCGCACCAGCCGCGAGTGGGTCGGAATTCTCGACGCTCAGGCCGTGCCGTGCGCCCCGGTCCAGAACGCCAAGGAAATGTTAGAGAACGAGCAAACCCTGGCACTGGGCATGGCGCAGCCGGTGCCCGGGGCCTCCATCCCCCTGATCGGCCTGCCCCTGTCATTCGACGGCATCCGGCCCCGTTCGCGGCATGCCTCGCCAGCCCTTGGGGTGGATACCGAGGCGGTGTTTTCAAGTATCTAGGAGTTCCCATGAGCGAGAGTTTCCAACTTCCCGTGTACGAAACCATCCAGGTCGAACAGCGTGGCGAGCATGCGCTCATTGCGACCATGAACCGCCCGCAAGCCTTGAATGCCATCAACACCCAGATGGGGCACGACTGGCTGGACCTGTGGACCCGCCTGAGCGTTGCGCCGGCGAACATCCGCTGCGTCATCCTGACCGGCGCCGGCGATCGCGCCTTCTGCGCAGGCGGCGACCTCAAGGAACGCCATGGCATGACCAACCAACAGTGGCAAAGGCAGCACGAGTTGATGGAGCGCGCCTTCATGACACTGCTCGATTGCACGGTGCCGGTGATCGCCGCCGTCAATGGGCACGCCTATGGTGGCGGGTGCGAGACGGCACTTGCCTGCGACTTTATCTACGCGTCGCGTAACGCGCGCTTCGCCCTGTCGGAAGTCACGCTCGGCATCATGCCCGGCGGGGGCGGCACCCAGACCCTTGCGCGGGCCGTGGGCGAGCGACGCGCCAAGGAACTGGTCATGAGTGCACGCCCCTTCACCTCCGACCAAGCCTGCGAATGGGGCATGGTCAACCGCGTCTTCGACACCCATGCCGAACTGTTGGAGGCAGCCGTAGCGACCGCCAACGAGATCGCGGGCAATGCCCCGTTGTCGATCCGGCAGGTAAAGAAGTCGATCCACTTCGGCCTGCAGGCCGACCTGATGACCGGTTACCGCTTCGAACTTGAGGCCTACAACCGCCTGGTGCCGACCGAAGACCGACTGGAAGGCGTCCGTGCTTTCAACGAGAAACGCAAGCCCGTGTTCCGGGCATGCTGAAGGAATACGCCATGCAAACCGATATCGACGTCGTGGTATGCGAGGTAGGTCTGCGTGACGGTCTGCAGAGCATCGAGCAATTTTTCCCGACCGAAGACAAGATCGCCTGGATGCGAGCCGAGGCCGCTGCCGGCATGCCTGCCATCGAGGTCACCTCCTTTGTGCCGCCCAAGCTGATCCCCCAGTTCATGGATGCCGAGGAGATGGTGGAAGCCGCCCTGACCATTGCGGGTCTGCAAGTGGCGGCGCTGATCCCCAACCTGAAGGGGGCCGAGCGCGGCGTGAGCCTGGGTGTACACACACTCAATTTCGCTGTTTCGGTCAGCCGCACCCATAACTTGAAGAACGTGCGCCGCGCACGCGAGGAATCGATCGAGGACTTCACGCGCATCGTCTCCGTGGTGCAGGCTCAGGAGCCGGGGCGTCGGCCCCGCCTGGTGGCGGGTCTAGGCACCGCGCTTGGCTGCTCATACGAAGGCCCGATCGCCGTTGACGAGGTCGTGAAGTGCGCCGTGGCATTGGCTGAGGCAGGCGCTGAAGAGCTTATCATCTGCGATACGGTCGGCTATGCGGATCCGGCGCTGGTCAAGAAGGTCTTCACTGCCGTGCGAAGTGCGGTTGGATCCCTGCCCCTGGGGGCGCACTTCCACGATACCCGCGGGCTGGGCTTGGCCAACGTCACCGCCGCGCTCGAGTGTGGGGTGCGGCGCTTCGATGCTTCGCTTGCAGGCCTGGGCGGCTGCCAGTTCGCGCCCGGCGCGACGGGCAACATCGTGATGGACGATCTGTGCTTCCTGCTGGATTCGATGGGCCTGCGCACTGGCATCGACCTCGAGAAGCTGGTGGCAGTGCGCCAGATCATCGCCCGCAACCTGCCGCAAGTCCCCCTGTATGGCGGCCTCGCCCGCTCCGGGCTCCCGCGCAATTACGTGCCGGCCGCCCGCCGCGCCACCTGAATGCAATCTTTTCCCTTGGAGTGCTTGAACATGAATGCCATAGCAGAACCTTTGACCACCAGCATGAATCTGGGCGAGGATTTCCCCGAAATACGCGACGGCGTGCGCCGCATCTGCGCAGATTTTCCGCAGACCTACTGGCGTGAACTCGACAAGCGCGAGGATTACCCGAGCGAATTCGTGCAAGCCATGACCAAAGCCGGCTATCTGGCTTCGCTGATTCCCGAGGAGTACGGTGGCACCAGCTTGCCGATCCGCGCGGCGGGCATCATCCTGCAGGAATGCCATGCGTCGGGTTGCTCCGCCGGTGCGGCCCATGCGCAGATGTACACCATGGGTACCCTGTTGCGCCACGGCTCGTCGGAGCAGAAAGCGAAGTACCTGCCCAGGATTGCCAGTGGCGAATTGCGCCTGCAGGCCTTCGCCGTGACCGAGCCCACCACCGGCACCGACACGACCAAACTCAAGACCCGCGCCGTGCGTGACGGCGACCACTACGTGGTGAGTGGGCAAAAGGTTTGGACCTCGCGAGCCTTTTATTCCGACCTGATGCTGCTGCTGGTGCGGACCACCCCGGCCGATCAGGTGCAAAAGAAAACCGACGGCATCTCGGTGCTGCTGGTGGACATGCGTGAAGCGCGCGGCAACGGCATGGAGATCCGCAAGCTCGACGCGATGATCAACCACAACACCACCGAGATTTTCTTCGACGGCCTGCGCGTACCCGCCGAGAATCTGATCGGCCCGGAGGGAAAGGGCTTCAAGTGCATTCTGGACGGCATGAACGCCGAGCGCATCTTGGTCTCGCACGAGTCCATCGGCGACGGCCAGTGGTTCATCAATACCGCCACCAAGTATGCCAATGAGCGCGTAGTTTTTGACCGCCCCATTGGCCAGAACCAGGGCGTGCAGTTCCCGATCGCTCGCGCCTACGCAGAGCTGCAGGGTGCCGACATGATGGTGCGCAAGGCAGCGGCGCTGTTCGATGCCGGACTGCCTTGTGGCGAAGACGCCAACATCGCCAAGCTGCTATCCTCCGAGGCCGCCTGGAACGCCGGTGAGGCCTGCATCCAGACCCACGGTGGCTTCGGCTACGCACGCGAATACGACGTCGAGCGGCGCTGGCGCGAGGCCCGCATCCAACGCACTGCGCCCATCTCCACCAACCTGATACTTGCCTACATCGGCGAGCACGTGCTGGGCCTGCCGCGCTCTTACTGATCGACGACCATGGGGTTGACCGCCGAACTGGCGCAATATATCGCCGACTCGAAATCGCTGGTCTTGGACGATGCTGTGCTTTCAACGGTACGCAACGGATTCATCGACACTGTGGGCGTCATGGTGGCGGGCAAAGACGAGCCGGTGACCGGCGTCATGCGCCTTTTCGTCGCCAACCAGCAAGGCCGCCTCGAAGAAGCCCGCATCCTGCTCGGACCGCAGCGCTGTGCAGCCCGCGATGCCGCCCTGATCAACGCCACGGCCGGGCATGCCCTGGACTACGACGACGTCGGGCTTATGGGCCACCCCAGCGTGGTGCTGGTGCCCGCACTGCTGGCCGAAGGCGAACGGATCACGGCCAGCGGCCTCGATCTGATGCGGTCCTACCTGGTCGGGTACGAAGTCTGGGCCGAGTTGGTGTCGCGAGACCCCGACAAGCTGCACGACAAGGGCTGGCATCCCACCGCCGTGTTCGGCGTCGTCGCGGTAGCGGCCGCGGTGGCCGCGTTGCGGGGGCTGAATGCCGTGCACACCCGCCACGCCCTCGGACTGGCCGCGACCATGGCCGGCGGCCTGATCGCCAACTTTGGCAGCATGGCCAAGCCCTTCCACGCTGGGCAGGCCGCCGCCCACGGCATCGATGCGGTGAACCTCGCAAGCTTGGGCATGACCGCCTCGCCCGACATGCTTGAGCACCGCTGCGGATTTCTGGCGGCGTTTTCGCCGAAGGGGCACGCCGACGTCTCGCCGCTGTCGGGTGACTTCCGACACCAGAATTGGATCAAGTCGCGTGGCCTGGGGGTCAAGAAATACCCGATGTGTTTCGCCACCCACCGTGTGATCGACGCGGTGCTGGACTTGGCTGCGACGCACGACCTGCATTCGGATCGGATCCGCTCGGTCCGGGCCATCATCGGCAAGACCCAAGCATCCATATTACCCAACCCACAGCCTACCAATGCCCTGGAAGCGAAGTTCAGCGTGCAATTCGCCGTGGCAGCGGCACTGGTTGCCCGACGCGTCGGGTTGGGCGAGCTGGTCGATGCCTTCGTGCAGCGCGACGCAGTGCGCCAGTTGTTCGATCGCGTCGAAGTCGGTACCGTCGACACCGTGTGCCCTGAGGAGACAACACTCGCTTTGTCCGATCGGGTCTTGATTGAGACCCTGGATGGCCATATCTTCGACAGCGGCGAGGTCTACCATGCCCGGGGCAGTTTCGGCGCTCCGTTGGCGGCCAGCGATCTCGAAGCCAAGTTCCTGGACTGCGTTCGCTGCGAGCCCTCGGTGGACGGCCCGCTGTGGTACCGGCGCTTGTCGGAACTCGAAGCCTGCGACGACGTCAGTCGCTTGTTCGTAAGCGGTAATCCTGCGGCGTACTTCCCTTTGGGCGCGCAATGATGAGAATAGCTTCCGAGATAATTTGCTTACGGGAGCAAGAACAATGTCAGAAAGCGAGAAGGTCAGAGTAGCACAACGTAGCGAGGACGAAAGACGATCGTTTTTGTCGCGGTATCAATCGAGCGGATTGGGCGTCAAAGCCTTCTGCCGCCAGGAAGAGATAAGTGCCGCGAGCTTCTACCGCTGGCGGACGATTCTGGGTGAGAGGCGCGAAAGCGGTGATGGTATCGCGCCGGACTTCATTGATCTCGGGGCGTTGAATTCGGAGCCGACGCAAAGTCTGCGGCTTGATCTTAAGCTCGACTTTGGTGATGGTCTGGTCCTGCATCTGGTTCGTGGCTGATGTTTTTCCCCGAAGACCAAGTGCGAGTGCATGTCTATGGCCGGCCGACTGATATGCGCTAGTGAGGTCGGTTGGCAAGCACAGAGTCTAACGGTTATGCGGCCATCTGTTGTGCATAATACTGCTGAGTGAAAGCGGTAGGCGACAGATATCCGTTCCATCTTCGTCCTTAGTTCGTCAGATTATACGAATCGTTGGACTCCTTGCTTTTCCGCCTATCTCACTAACCCACTGGAGCTTATATGAAAGTGCTTATTGTTCATGCCCATCCAGAACCCAAGTCGTTTTGTGGGGCGCTAAAAGATGTTGCCGCTTCAACGATGAAAGACCAGGGACACGAGGTATGTGTATCAGACCTATATGCGATGAAATTCAATCCGGTGGCATCGGCCGACGATTTCTTGGACAGGGATAATCCGGATTATTTGGTCTATGCCCTGGAGCAAAGAACATGTTTAGCTTCGGGAAGACTTCAGAAGGATATTCAAGACGAGATAGAAAAAATTACAAATGCTGATCTAATCATTCTTTGCTTCCCGATATTTTGGATGTCTGTACCTGCCATTTTGAAGGGCTGGATTGACCGAGTTTTTGTTTCTGGGCTCTTCTATGGTGGTAAGCGGGTATACAGGAAAGGGGGAATGCAAGGAAAGCGAGCATTGGTTTGTACAACATTGGGAGGCCGAGATTACATGTTTGACTCAAAGGGACTACATGGCGAGCTTTATGGGAACTCTGGGATGCTTCGTTCTCTACTGCAGGGCTCGCTAGGCTATGTGGGAATGGACGTGCTAGCGCCCTTTGTCGCTTTCCATGTCCCGTACATCACTCATGAAGAACGGGAGGAAATTCTGTTGCAGTGGAAGAAAGAACTCTTAGCTGTGGATACGAGGACCGTGATGCGCATGCCTAGTCTCGATGAATATGATGAAACGTTCAGACGGCAGATCTAGGTTGAAAGGGAAACATCGTTATGACAGTGGTAGCGTACATTCGTGAATAAGACCGTCTTTCTCGCAGGCGCTGCCGGCGCAATCGGCCGGCAACTAGCTTGAAGTTTTCATCGGGGTTGGCGAAATGAGGTCGGCGGAGCCGTGTGTTCCCGCGTTATATCTGGTGTCAAGACAGATCAACATTGGAGATTCCGCCGATGCCAAATTGTACCGCGCAAGCCGACCTGTTTCCGCACCTGGGTCGCCGCAAGATTGACGTCCACTTTGATGGTGGCGACGTGACCTCTGACGGTGGCTTGCTGCTGTTGCGGCTGGTCGAACGCAAGCTGGGCCTGCTCAAAGCGGCCGATGTGTTACCCGATCCCCGCAATCCTTATCTCGTCGAACACACCACTGAGCAGATACTGCGCCAGCGCGTCTTCGGTTTGTGCCAGGGCTATGAAGACCTCAACGATCATGACCGGTTGCGCGAGGATCGCTCCCCGTAATCTTGCCTACCAAAACATTACCCAAACTCAAATCCTGAAACCCGCGCCAACACTGGGGGTCGTGCGGAGGTCGACTCCGCAGAATCGGAGAACGGGGAGAGAAAGGACGCAAAAAACGCCAGAAATTCAGCTCGACGTCCTCTCAGCCACGTTCGCACGAAACGCGGGAAGCCGTGCCAATAATGGGGTTCCGGGCAGGCGTGAAAAAGGCCAGAGGGAATTCTGGCCTGGGTATTCTGGTGGAGAAGAGGAGGATCGAACTCCCGACCTCTGCATTGCGAACGCAGCGCTCTCCCAGCTGAGCTACTTCCCCGGAGGAGCCGCAGTATAACAAATAAATCCTGCGCGGCTACGCGCATCAGTCGAGGCTGACCTCGATCAGTGCGCACTTGGAAACGCCGTAGGGCGTATGCACCACCAGCGGGTAGATGGTGCCGGGATAGTCGCCGGCGTTGGCGATGTTGTAGCCGATCACCGTGCCTTCGACGTTGCCGATGAGCACCTTCTTGCCCACCGTGTAGCCTTTGGCGAGGGCCACATGCACCGCCGACTGCAGGCGAGATAGCGACTCGCTCGCTGACCCACGGCGGGTGCTGCGACCCGGGATCACACCCAGCGTTGTCATGGCCGTCTCCGTTGGTCCATCCATTTATTGTAACGGACCTGAAACAAGAAAACTTTAAGTTTCGTCCTGCACGAGCGACCCCTTGGCGGCGCGTCGCAGGCGGTCGGCGATGCCGACCCAGGCAGCGTCGTCGGGCACTTCCTCGACCACGATGAGGTCGGCGCCGCTAGCGTCGAGTTGGCGCAGCGTCGCATAGAGGTCGTGGGCATAGCCGGCAGGCGCCGCGGATCCCTGGTGCCACAGCAGGTCGCTGCCGTCCCGCGGTGGCGACCGACGCGCCAGCACCGCGACGCGCATCCCGCGCGCCCGCGCCGCGGCCACGGTCTCGACCAGCGCTGCGCCTGCCACCAGTTGCAGCGGTGTTGCCGGCGCGTAGTGCGCCGCCAGCGAACCGGAGACACGCGGCTGGTCGGCCGTGTCGCCGCCGCACTCCTCAACTTTGCTGCCCAGGGCCTGCGCCAAGGCAGCCGCGGCTATGGCGCCCGGCCGCAGCAGCACGGCGCCGCCGCGACTCAAGTCGATGATGGTGGACTCTATGCCCACGGCGCAGGCGCCGCCGTCGAGCACCATGGCCACAGCGTCGCCCAGTTCGGCGCGCACATGGGCCGCGGTGGTCGGGCTGATGCGGCCGAAGCGATTGGCGGAGGGCGCCGCCAGCCCACCGTGACCGGTGCCGGCGAATTCGGCGAGCAGGGCCAGGGCCAGGGGATGATTGGGCACGCGCAGACCCACCGTGTCGTGGCCGCCGGTCACCTGGTCGGACACTCCGGATGCCCTCTTGAGTATCATGGTCAGCGGCCCCGGCCAGAAGGCCGCCGCGAGTTTTTCCGCCGCCGGGGGGATTTCCCTTGCCCAGCTCGTAAGTGCCCCAGCGCTCGCCAGGTGCACGATCAGCGGATGGTCTGCGGGCCGGCCCTTGGCGGCGAAGATCTTGGCGACGGCTTGCGGGTTGCCGGCGTCGGCGCCCAGGCCGTAGACGGTCTCGGTGGGAAAGGCGACCAGTTCGCCTGCGCGCAGCAGCGCACAGGCGCGCGCGATCTGCCCATCGTACCCTTGGCTCAAGGCAGGTCGGGGAGTGTTTTCGCCAGCACCTTCTCGGTCTGGCGTCGGCGAAACGCACTGAGCTTTTTCGCCAGCGCAACGTCCGAGAGCGCCAGGGTGGCGATGGCGAACAGCGCCGCGTTGCTGGCCCCGGCTTCGCCCAGGGCGAAGGTGGCGACGGGAATGCCGGCGGGCATCTGCACCATGGATAAGAGCGAGTCCAGCCCCTGCAGATGCTTGGAGGGCATGGGCACCCCGAGCACCGGCAGCTCGCTCTTGGCCGCCAGCACCCCGGCCAGGTGCGCGGCGCCGCCGGCGGCGCCGATCAACAGCTTGAGGCCGCGGCCGGCGGCAGCCGCCGCATACTCGAGAGCGGCGTCGGGCGTGCGATGCGCCGAGAGCACGCGCGCCTCGTAGGCGACACCGAAATCCTTGAGCACCACGGCAGCGGCGCGCAGCACCGGCCAGTCGGAGTCCGATCCCATGACGATGCCCACGAGCGGCTGCTTCTTCATCTGACTATCCTCTCCGGTCGGCGCGCTCCGCCGCCTCCAGGGTATTGGCGAGCAGCATGGTGATGGTCATCGGCCCGACGCCACCGGGCACGGGTGTGATCAATCCGGCGACCTCCACCGCCTCCGCGAAGTCCACGTCGCCGCACATCTTGCCGTCGGCGTCGCGGTTGATGCCGACATCGATCACCGTCGCCCCCGGCTTGATCATGTCGCCGCGGATCATCTTGGCGCGCCCGACCGCCGCCACCAGGATATCTGCCCGGCGCGTATGGCTGGCCAAATCGCGAGTCTGCGAGTGGCAGATGGTGACGGTGGCGCTGGCCGCCAGGAGCAGCATGGCCATGGGCTTGCCGACCAGGTTGCTGCGGCCGACGATCACCACCTCGGCGCCTTTCAGTTTCACTCCCCTGCTCTTCAACATCTCCATGATGCCGTAGGGCGTGCAGGGGATGAAACGCGGCGCACCCTGCATCAGCGCGCCGACGTTCTCGGCGTGAAAGCCGTCGACGTCCTTCTCCGGCGCGATGGCTTCGAGCACCGCTGCCGCATCGAACTGCTTGGGCAGCGGCAGTTGCACCAGGATGCCGTGCACCGTCGGGTCGGCGTTCAATTCTTTGATGCGCGCGAGCACAGTGGCAGGCGCCACGTCGGGCGGGTAGGCGTCCTTGAGCGAACGCATGCCGGCTGCCTCGCAGGCCTTCACCTTGTTCTTCACGTAGACGGCCGAGGCGGGATCTTCGCCCGCGACGATGACCGCGAGGCAGGGCGCAACGCCCCGCGCGCTCAACGCCGCGGCGCGTTGCGCCAGTTGCTGGCGTATGCTCGTCGACAGAGCGTTGCCGTCGATGATCTCTGCTGTCATGCCGTGGCCTTCCCCGATTTGGCCAGGGCGGCGACGGCGTCGCGGCCGGCCGCGAAGGCGCGGCGGTTGGGCTCGACCATCTCCGGCTTGCGCTCCGCGAAGCGCTTGAGTATGAACTCGAGCAGCACCTCGGCGGAGAAGGGCAGGTAGTCGGCGATGGCGCCGAGCATGACGCTGTTGCCCAGGCGAGCGTCACCCAACTGCTTGGCGATGGCCATGGCGTCGAAGGCGTGCACCTCTAGCCCTCGGGCGCGAATCTCCGCCACCGGATCGTCGGGATAGGGGTAGAGGCCGCCGCTGACCACCGGTGGCACCAGGCGCGCGGTATTCATCAGCACCAGTCCCCCGGGCTTCAGGTAGTGGCTCCAGCGCAGGGCCTCGGCCGACTCGAAGCCGACGATGAGGTCGGCCTCGCCCGGCGCGATCTGTGGCGACAGCACCTTCTTGCCGAAGCGCAGGTGGGAGGAGACCACGCCACCGCGTTGCGCCATGCCGGCGACTTCGGTTTTCTTCACGTCGTGGCCGAGCGAAATCGCCGCCTCGGCGAGGATCTCGGTGGCGGTCATGACGCCCTGGCCACCGATGCCGACGACGAGAATGTTGGTGATTCGATCGGCCATCATCAGCTCTTCGTAAAGTGGATGGTGTGCACCGGAGCCGCCAGGACGATGGCCTCCGGCGCGCAAGGCTGCACGCACAGTCCGCAGCCGGTGCAGGCGGCCGTGTCGATGTCGACGAATTGCAGCAGCACTTCCTTGCCCGATGCCTTCACCGCCGTCTCGCGGCGCGACACGCTGATCGCCGGACAACCGACGTCGATGCAATTGCCGCAGCCGGTGCACTTTTCGGCGATCACCTTGTAGGACGGCTGTGCCTTGAATTCGCCGATCAGCGCGCAGGGACGATCGGTGATGATCACCGACGGCTCGGGGATCTTCGTCTCCTCCCGCAGCGCCTTGAACAGCACCGGCAACTGGTAGGGGTCGACCTTGCGGATGCGTTCCGGCTTTACGCCGAGCGCCTCGCAGATCTTGACGAAATCGACCCTGGGCGCCGGGTCGCCGTAGATGTCGCGGCCGGTGCCCGGACTGTCCTGGCCGCCGGTCATGCCGGTGGTGCGATTGTCGAGGATCAGCACCGTGACGTTGCCGCGGTTGTAGGTGATGTCGAGCAGGCCCTGCATGCCCATGTGCATGAAGGTCGAGTCGCCGATGACGGCGATGATCTTCCTATCCTTATCGCTGTCTGCGCGCCCCTTGTCGAGACCCATGGCCACGCCCATCGAGGCGCCCATGGAGATGGTGGAGTCGAGCGCGTTCCAGGGATGACCGGCGCCCAGCGTGTAGCAGCCGATGTCGCCGGCGATGGTGACGTTCTTCATCTGCGCCAGGGTGTAATAGATGCCCAGGTGCGGGCAGGCGACGCACATGGTCGGCGGTCGCGGGAACACCAGCGCCGGATCGGCTGTGACGGCGGCCGGGGCCGGACCCCCGCCGAGCAGGCGGGCGACGGCGGGCTTGAGCACTTCCGGCGGCAGTTCGCCGGCGCGCGGCAGGAAATCCTTGCCATGGCAGGCGATGCCGGCGGCCTTCATTTCCATTTCCAGCAGAGGCTCCAGCTCCTCGACGACGAGGACCTGGTCCACCGTCTTGGCGAAGGCGCGTATCTTTTCCAGCGGTGTCGGATAGGAAAAGCCCAGTTTCAGCGCCGGCGCATCGGGGAAGGCTTCCTGCACGTGCATCCAGGCCGGTCCACAGCTGATGAAACCGACGCGGCGGTCAGCGCCAGCGGCGACAAGATTCAGCTTTGAGGCCTCGGCCTCCGCGCGCAGCTTTTCTTCACGCGCGAACATCAGCGGGATGCGTGCCTTGGCGTGGCCCGGCACCATCACCCAGCGGGTGGGATCCTTGACAAAACCCTTGGACGGATGCGCCTCCCGCGCGCCGGCCGTGACCATGCCCTTGACGTGACAGATGCGCGTGGTCAGGCGCAGGAGCACCGCCGTCTGAAACTCCTCCGACAGTTCGTAGGCGGCTCTCACCATGTCGTAGGCTTCCTGCGAATCGGCCGGCTCCAGCATGGGCAGGTGCGCGAAGCGCGCCCAGTAGCGCGAATCCTGCTCGTTCTGCGAAGAGGAGATGCCGACGTCGTCGGCCACGGCGATGACCAGTCCACCGGCGGCGCCGGTCAGGGTCAGGGTCATCAGCGCGTCGGCGGCGACGTTGAGGCCGACGTGCTTCATGGCGCAAAAGGCGCGTGAACCGGCCATGGAGGCGCCGATCGCCACTTCCAGCGAAACCTTCTCGTTGACCGACCACTCGGCGTAGATGTCGGGATACTTGGAGAGGTTCTCCAGCATCTCGGTGGAAGGCGTGCCAGGATAGGCGCTGGCAACGCGCACCCCACATTCCCATACGGCGCGGGCGATCGCTTCGTTGCCGGAGAGGAGCAGTCGCGCTGCTGCCGGCGCCGCTTGGCTTGCTGCCATGTTTGCCACCCTGGGAAAAATTGACGATTTTACAGTTTATTGCCTGACCGTTGCGACGGGATGTTAAATTGCCTGAGCTGTTCCGCCCCGGCGCTGGCGCTTCGTACTAAGCTTATGTTAGACCCACGGCCGGCAATAGAGGAGACCACCATGTCCGCAGCCCCCAACAGCCCGCTCGCCGGCGATCCCGACGCGCAGGAAACCCAGGAATGGCTGGACGCCTTGAGCGCGGTCATCGAGCGCGAAGGGCCGGAACGCGCCCACCAGTTGATCGAGCGCTTGATCCAACTGGCGCGTCACTCCGGCATCAACCTGCCCTACCAGGCGACCACGGCCTACGTGAACACCATACCGCGCGGCAAGCAGGCCCTGCGCGCGGGCGACTACGAGATCGAGCACAGGCTGCGCTCCTACGTGCGCTGGAACGCGCTGGCCATGGTGCTGCGCGCCAACCGCGACGGTTCGGGGCTGGGTGGCCACATCGCCAGCTTCGCCTCGGCAGCGACTCTCTACGACATCGGCTTCAATCACTTTTGGCATGCTCCCTCGGCCGATCACGGCGGCGACCTGCTCTACCCGCAGGGGCATTCGGCGCCTGGCATTTACGCCCGGGCCTTCATGCTCGGCCGTTTCTCGGAAGGGCAGTTGGACAATTTTCGGCGCGAGGTCGACGGCCATGGCCTCTCCTCCTATCCCCACCCCTGGCTCATGCCCAACTTCTGGCAGTTCCCCACGGTATCCATGGGTCTGGGGCCGCTGCAGGCCATCTATCAGGCGCGCTTGATGAAGTATCTCGACGACCGCGGAATCGTCAAGACAGAGGGGCGCAAGGTCTGGGCCTTCATGGGCGACGGCGAAATGGACGAACCGGAGTCGCTGGGTGCCATCTCCCTGGCCGGGCGCGAAAACCTCGACAACCTGATTTTCGTCATCAACTGCAACCTGCAGCGCCTGGACGGGCCGGTGCGCGGTAACGGCAAGATCATCCAGGAACTGGAGGGCGATTTTCGCGGCGCCGGCTGGAACGTCATAAAAGTCGTCTGGGGCGGCTACTGGGATGTGCTGCTCGAGCAGGACAAGACCGGCATCCTGCGTAGCCGCATGGAAGAGTGCGTGGACGGCGACTACCAGACCTTCAAGTCCAAGGACGGCGCCTACGTGCGCGAGCACTTTTTCGGCAAGTATCCGGAGCTGAAGGCGATGGTCGCCAACTGGTCGGACGACGACATCTGGCGCCTGAATCGCGGCGGCCACGATCCGCACAAGGTGTACGCCGCCTACGCCGCGGCGGTGGCGCACACCGGCCAGCCGACGGTGATCCTGGCCAAGACCATCAAGGGCTACGGCATGGGCGAGTCGGGCGAGGCGCAGAACATCACTCACCAGCAGAAAAAGATGGGCACCACCTCGCTCATCGCCTTCCGCAACCGCTTCAAGCTGCCGCTCACAGACGAGCAGGTCGAACATCTCGACTACATTCGCCCGCCCGAGGGTTCGCCCGAAGCCACGTACATGCGCGAGCGGCGCGACGCCCTGGGCGGCTTCCTGCCCATGCGGCGCAAGCAGGCGGAGCCGCTGCCGATGCCGGCGCTCGCGGCCTTCGAGACGGTGACGCGCGCCTCGGGCGAGGGCCGCGAGTTCTCCACCACCATGGCCTTCGTGCGCCTGCTCAACATCCTGGTCAAGGACAAGGTCATAGGACGCCACGTGGTACCGATAGTCGCAGACGAATCGCGCACCTTCGGCATGGAGGGCCTGTTCCGCCAGCTCGGCATCTGGTCCTCCACCGGGCAGAACTACACGCCACAGGATGCCGAGCAGCTGATGTTCTACAAGGAGAGCAAGACCGGACAGATCCTCCAGGAAGGCATCACCGAGGCCGGCGCCATGGCCAGTTGGATGGCGGTGGCCAGCGCCTACAGCACCCACGGGGTGCAGATGATTCCTTTCTTCATCTACTACTCGATGTTCGGCTTCCAGCGCTTCGGCGATCTCGCCTGGGCCGCCGGCGACATGCGTTGCCGCGGCTTCCTCCTGGGTGGCACCTCGGGGCGCACCACTCTGAACGGCGAGGGCTTGCAGCACGAGGACGGCCACAGCCACGTGCAATCTTCGCTGATTCCCAACTGCGTCTCCTACGATCCGACCTATGGCTACGAGGTGGCGGTGATCGTTCAGGACGGTCTGCGCCGCATGTTCGCGGAGCAGCAGGACGTGTACTTCTACCTGACCCTGTTGAACGAGAACTACGAGCATCCGGCGCTGCCCGAGGGCGTCGCCGAGGGCATACTCAAGGGCATGTACCTGCTGAAGAAGGGCCCGGCCAGCAATGCGGCGCGGGTGCAGCTCTTGGGCGCAGGCGCCATCCTGCGTGAAGTCATCGCGGCTGCGGATCTGCTGCGCGAGGACTGGGGCATAGAGAGCGACACCTGGAGCTGTCCTTCGTTCACCGAGCTCGGCCGCGACGGCCAGGCCTGCCTGCGCTGGAACATGTTGAACCCCGAGGCGCCGCCGCGCCTCTCCTGGGTCGAGTCCTGCCTCAAGGACACCCGCGGCCCGGTGATCGCCGCGACGGATTACGTGCGCACCTACAGCGAGCAGATCCGCGTCTGCGTTCCGCGCCGCTACGTGACCCTGGGCACCGACGGCTTCGGTCGCTCCGACACCCGCCAGAAGCTGCGCCACTTCTTCGAGGTGGACCGGCGCTTCGTCGCGATCGCCGCTCTCAAGGCTCTAGCCGACGATGGGGCTTTGCCGCGCGAGACCGTCGCGGTAGCGATGGCAAAGTATGGCATCGATTCGGCAAAACCCAATCCTCTGACGGTGTAACTATGGCCCAGACCCTGGAAGTCAAAGTGCCGGACATCGGGGAGTTCCACGATGTGCCAGTGATCGAGATCATGGTCAAGCCGGGCGATAGCATCAAAGTCGAGGATCCGCTGATCGCCCTCGAATCCGACAAGGCGGCCATGGAGGTGCCGTCTCCGGCTGCCGGCGTCGTCAAGGAGATCGCGCTCAAGCTCGGGGACAAGGTCCAGGCGGGTAGCCTCGTGCTGCTGCTCGAGGTGGCCGATGCGGCAGCAGCGCCCGCTGCAGCAACGCCAGCGGCGACGTCTGCCGCACCTGTTGCCGCAGCTCCAGATGCAGCGCTTGCCGCGCCTGCACCTGTCCCCTTAGCCACACCCGCGCCTGCTTCCGCGGCGACGCCCGCCGTCGCGCTGCCGGCCGGCCTGGCGCACGCGAGTCCGAGCATCCGCCTCTTCGCCAGAGAACTGGGCGTAGACGTCGCCAAGGTATCAGGCAGTGGAGCGAAGGGACGGATACTGCGCGAGGACGTGCAGAACCATGTCAAGGAGGCCCTCGCTGGCGGAGCCGCGGCACCTGCTTCCGGCCGGGGAGGGGGCCTCGATCTTCTGCCCTGGCCGAAGGTGGACTTTGCGAAGTTCGGCCCCATCGAAACCAAACCACTCGGGCGCATCCGGAAGATTTCCGGCGCCAACCTGCAGCGCAACTGGGTGATGATCCCGCACGTGACGCAGTTCGACTCCGCCGACATCACTGAGCTCGAAGCCTTCCGCGTCGAAGTGAACAAGGACAGCGAGAAGTCAGGCGTCAAGCTGACCATGCTCGCCTTCCTGATCAAGGCGGTGGTGGCGGCGCTGAAGACCTATCCCGAGTTCAACGCCTCGCTCGACGGCGACCAGTTGATACTCAAGGGCTACATGCACATCGGCTTCGCCGCCGACACGCCCAACGGCCTGATGGTTCCGGTGATACGCGACGCCGACCGCAAGGGGGTCGCGCAGATCGCCCGCGAGATGGGCGACCTGGCGAAGAGGGCGCGCGAGGGCAAGCTCGGTCCGGCCGAGATGCAAGGCGGTTGCTTCTCCATTTCCTCCCTGGGCGGCATCGGCGGCACGGCCTTCACGCCCATCATCAACGCCCCCGAGGTGGCCATACTCGGGGTCTCCAAGAGCGAGGTCAAGCCGCACTGGGATGGTGTGAATTTCGTGCCGCGCCTGATGCTGCCTCTATCGCTGTCCTACGATCACCGCGTCATCGACGGCGCTCAAGCGGCGCGCTTTACCGCACTGCTTGGCCAACTGCTCGCCGACATGCGCAGGACCCTGCTATGAGCGCGACCATCGAAGTCAAGGTGCCGGACATCGGCGAGTTCCACGACGTGCCGGTGATCGAGGTGCACGTCGCAGCCGGCGACGTGGTCGCCGCCGAGGACGCTCTGGTGACGCTGGAATCCGACAAGGCGGCGCTGGAAGTGCCGGCGCCCGCCGCAGGCACGGTCAGGGAGGTGAAGCTGGGCGTCGGCGACAAGGTGTCGCAGGGGACGCTGGTCCTGCTGCTCGAAACGGAGACGGCGGCAGCCCAGCCGACGCCTGCACCCACCGCCGGTGCACCGGCTGCTGCCGCCGCCGTCGCTGCGCCTGTGCCCTCGCCAGCATCTCCTTCGCCGGCCGCCCCAGCGGCTGCTGAATCGGCGAGCGGCGTCGCCGCCGATATGGAGTGCCAGTTGCTGGTGCTCGGTGCCGGGCCCGGTGGCTACGCCGCCGCCTTCCGCGCCGCCGACCTCGGTCTCAAGACGCTGCTGGTCGAGCGCTACGAGACTCTCGGTGGCGTCTGCCTCAACGTCGGCTGCATCCCCTCGAAGGCGCTGTTGCACGTCGCTGCGGTGATGGAGGAAGCGACCCATCTGGCTTCTGCCGGCATCGCTTTCGCCGCCCCGCAGATCGATCTCCCCAAGCTGCGCGCGCACAAGGCCAGAGTGGTGGGCAAGCTCACCAGCGGCCTCGCCTCCATGGCCCGCGCGCGCAAGGTGACTGTGCTGACCGGGGTCGGTCAGTTCGTCGACGCGCACCACCTGGCCGTATCTTTCAACACCGACGGCGCCGGCGGACGCAAGGTGGTGAAGTTCG
>Ga0172380_10001657_pt1 | contig 37946 bp, 66 predicted proteins | sample Leawe162metaG_FD_119747 | JGI IMG/M metagenome (GOLD analysis project Ga0172380, IMG submission 119747) | Leachate microbial communities from a municipal landfill in Southern Ontario, Canada - Leachate well 162 metaG | ecosystem: Engineered > Solid waste > Landfill > Unclassified | place...
CTGCATTTTAACATGCTTGATAGCATTGACATGCGCTACATCGTGGAAGGATATTAACCAGTCTCCATTAAGAGCTGAGCGAATCTACTTCGACTCCGAAGAAATGCCTATGGGCGAGGACGCTTTCCACATTCATGTAGGCGACAATGAATGGATTCAATCATCATGCGTGCACAGAGACACCACCGGATTCTTTACATACAGCTCAGATGTCAAATGCGATAATGATTCAGTCGAATATCAACGTTCTTGGAAATGTCCCTATTGCAATAAGTACTGGCCAATAGGATCGCCGTGCGGCAATGCAGCCTGTCCGTCGAAATATCGATAAACTCGCGATGTAAAGCGGATTTACATGCGACAGTAAAGGATGACGAACCTACCAATACGTCTAGCGGTCACCGCGATAGTGTAGCGATAGACGGGTTGATCTCCGTGGATAGCTGAGGTTTCGCCTGGGTTAACCTAGACAACTAAACCCAGGACGTATTAACTCACCAAAGGATTAAACATGAAGATCACACCGAAGAAAGGTTATATTCTCGTATCAAATCAAGACATCGCAGAAGAAAAAAGAGCAGGCGTTATCATCCTTACCAATGAAGAAAAGAAAAAGACTTACCTACGAGTCGAAAGTGAGGGTGAATTCTACCACATAGGCGATAACGTATTCGCTCAGCCATTCAAGACTAAGATGCAGATAGAGGAAAATCTATTCCTAATCGCGGAAGAGGATATCGTTGCGAGCTTTACTTTATGAGTGATATTGTTCCATGCGTAGGATTGATTTGTTTTACAATAATCGTGGTGTCATTCATGCATTTTGTGACGAAATGAGCGAACATATTGAGTGGCCGTCATGGATTAAGGAAAAACCGGAAGGCACCGAGCTTTACGTAAAGTTCTCAGGAAAAGTATGGCACGGAGGAAATGTGTACTCTGATAACTCCGACGAGAAAACTGAAAACGTATCGGATGAAGGTGTAGTTTCCATTTTTACCGTATGAAAAAAGGGGGATCCCGGTATTTTCGGAACCCCCCAACATCATCGCTCATAAATAAGGAATAAAAACAAGCGTGAGCCCATATTCTAAGTTTTTATAGATTTACAGTCAAACATCGCGTGTCATTATAGGGTACTCCTAACCTAACACCGGTCTTAAAATAATAACTGTATTGTTAGGTAAGGTCGTTCTGATATGTTGACATAATGTGATGAAATATCTTATGGTGTCCCTAACAAAGGACGGTTAAAATGAAAAACGAGTTCGTGGCTGCCGAAATCTGGTTGCGAAATCAGGCCAAGAAAAGAAAGAATATTCAGGATCAGCAAATCATCGATGAGATGCTTGCTGCTCTCAAAAAAAAACACGAAGCACAAAAACAGCAGCAAATCAATGAGCTGACCGAAAAGCTCAAAAGGGTAAGGGTATAACATGGTAAATTCAGATGATTTCACATTAGCGGGACTTTTTGGGCTTATAATGGCCGGATTTGTTTTGATTGTGATAATAATTTTATGTTTTTGGGGATTGTCAGCCGGAGGTAGGATTTATGATGTATGGGCTCAGGGAAAGGAAGGCGAGGCAGAGTTAGCCAAAGCAGAATCTAATCGCCAGATAAAGACGCTAGAAGCTAAGGCATCAATGGAATCGTCCAAACATTTAGCAGATGCTGAAGTTATAAGGGCGAGGGGTGTTGCCGAAGCCAATAAGATCATTGGAGATTCACTTCAAGGTAACGAGGGATATTTACGATATCTGTGGATTCAAGGACTCCAAACAAATCAAATGCAGGTGATCTACGTTCCTACAGAGTCAAACCTGCCAATTTTAGAGACTGGTAGATTGAAGGAAATTAAATGAAGCTTAGACAAGTCAACGCATATCCAATTAAAGACGTTCCCGATCATCTTGTGCACGAGGTAATGAAGCTAGGCGAATCTTTTTTAAAGGCTCTTGAACCACTTATGGATTGTGAGGCTCCCCATAAAACATTGGGCGCAATCAATTTTGTCTTAGCAGCCTTTACTAAAGCTGCGGTTAGTGATGATATCGAGGAGCAACGCAAAGCTGCGATAGTGCAGGCAAAAGGAATCATTGGAAATATAGCATGGCTTAATCAGATTTCCCTCGATGAATTCATGAAGGGGATGGAATGACCGGTAAGCGCATCGGATACATTCGAGTTAGCACAGTCGACCAGAATCCAGATCGTCAGCTTGAGGGTGTGCAGCTAGACAAGAAGTTCGTGGATTATGCATCTGCTAAGTCCACTAACCGCCCCGAATTGAAGTCTATGCTTGAATTCGTTCGAGAAGATGACACTATCATCGTGCATAGCATGGATCGATTGGCTCGCAACCTTAAAGATCTCAAAAGTCTAGTCGATGGATTCCTTGCTAAAAAGATCAAAGTGAACTTTATTAAGGAAGGTTTGCTGTTTTCAGGAGAAAATTCCGCACAAAGCAATCTTATTCTGAACCTAATGGGTGCTTTTGCAGAATTTGAGTATGCTTTTATCATAGAGCGCCAGCGAGAAGGTGTAGCTATTGCTAAGAAAAACGGCAGATATAAAGGTACGCCTAAGAAGATGACCCCTCAAAAGATAGAAGAGTTGAAGAAGGAATTGCTTAGGCGTTATCAAGATCCTGACCTTACCAAAAGTCAGATAGCCATAAACTTAGGAATATCTAGATGGACCCTATATCGATGCATCCATGAAATCGCAGCAGAGGAGACCAGGTCAACATGACAAAATATGAATATTTCACTATATTTTCCGTGTTTGTAGGATTTTTGCGCCTGATTTCTGGAAATACGGAAGAAGCTTTTTTTATATTAGGAGTTTTAGTTATTTTTGAATTAATGATTATCAAATGTTGTGTGGGATACAAATGACTATCGATTACAGGATAACGAAAGAAGAACACCTCTGGACGTCTGATGAAAAAATCAAATGGTTTGGACATGGAGAATGGGTTGAGGAACTCGACACCATCGAGTTTGATTACCTTGGATATCAGGCACGTGTTAACAGAATAGTATTCAAAGAGCCTTATTCCAAAAAGGAACACTACTTTGGTGGTCATCTCTGCGGTTATGTCAGGATTCCTAACGATCACAATATTTATTTAAAAAAATACAACGCTGATGAATTGGACTGTCATGGTGGAATTACTTTCAACGAAATGCACGAAGAGCATTGGGTGGGCTTCGACTGTGCACATTCGGGAGATTATCTACCTTCGACGGAGTATTTATATAAAACAGATCCCCAGATGATAGCGATCAGAAAGTGTTTTTCGCTTCCAAAAGGATATGAAAAATTCGGCCTATTCAACCCTGTCTATCGAAACATGGAGTATTGCATCCAGGAATGCATAGGGATTATCGACCAGCTTGTTACCCTTGCGAAGGTTCCTTTATGACTCCAGAAGGTTACGTTTCACCTAAATGCGATAGATGCAATCCTCCAGTTCCACTTGAGCTTTGCGCTCCTAGCTGGCCTTGGCACGAGCAATACTGGATATGCCCAGAATGCGATTCAACATACGTTTTTGAGGAGTGAAAATGGACGATTTGGTATCTCTTCATGATGGTATAGATCCTCCCGCAGATCGTTTGCCGGATCCTATTTGGCTAAATATCAGTCCAGAAGAATATGAGCGTCTTATGACGGTATCATTTCCTGGTTCTATTAGACGCTATATTACAAGAGAGCAAGCAGAGAAAAGGTGGCCTAAATGAATAAGAACGAGTTTATTAGTCGCTTAACCGCGATTCAAAATCAGATCAGATTCTGCACTGAAGAAGAATTTCAGGAAATGTTTAATGAGGGTTCTTTAACATTCGCTAAATATGAATGGGCTAAACCCGAAAAGACTATCGTTAAGATCTCCGTGCAGACCATTAGATTCACGGACAAAGACGAGATGCTAGCGCAAATGGAGAAAGAGAAAAATGAGCCTAAATAAAAACGACTACATATTTGTCCTCGATAGAGAGGACTACGATTACAAGGGCGTATTATTCGCTGAAGCTGATGATTTAGAAATGGGCGGACCTAAAATGCCCAAGGATTATGTCGCTGGCATTATGGGCATTATTTGGACGGACGAAAAGGGTCAGTGGCACGCCAAAATGAGGATTAAGTTTCCTTCCGGCAATAAACAGGTGATGACGTTGAATTTTGAAAAAGAATTTGATGAAAAAATGAACATTAATGAAACCTATGTTCTCAATAGAATGTATCAAATGCCAATGAAAAATAAGGTTTGGACTAAGAATCCTGGAGGCACAATCCCGGGAATTGTAAAGATCGTTCAAGATTTAAATATGGTTGAACACAGCAGAGTGGAGAAACTATGAGCGGTGAATGTACGCATTGTAACGAGCACGTGATGGATTGTCAATGTGGCAAGAAACTCACAAGATGTGGTGACCGAACAGGAAGCGGAAAGTTCTACGCCCACGGTAAGTTTTTTGATGACATTTCGAAATTTAAAGAGTTTTTGAACGCGTGGCCCGAAATTCCATGCGATCTGTACGATTTTAAGCGCGAAATGGACACGAGGGTTTCAGAAATCGAAATGAATATGCAATTACGCGCAGGCAAGCTCACAAATAGGGAAGCATATCAGATTTTACGCCTCGCAACTGATTGGGCAATTATGCGAAAAGATGGCGAGATCCCAGATGGAAAGGGTGAATGTTAACATAATCCCTTGAATTGCAACCCTCGCGTGTAGTATATATTTTTTAAACACACGTGAGGTCAAGGTAGTTTCGATGGTTAGAAAGCCCAAAGAAATAAATTGGGATATTGTGGAAAACCAAATGGAAGCTGGTTGTACTGCAAAACAGATAGCCCACGGAAAAATCCACATAACCAATTTCTACGGAAGATTTAAAGAGCATTTTGGATTTGATTTCGCTAATTACGCTAACGATACGTACGAGTGTGGAGATGGAATTTTAAAATTCGTTCAATACATGAAAGCTAAGTCAGGAAAGACTAAGGAACTAGACAAATTGTGCGATATTCGATTAGGTCAAGCTAAAGTGGAAGAGAAGGTATCACCTCTTGAGGACATAACTTCTATGCGCCATCAGATTATGCTGCTGCAGGCCGAAATAGATAAGCTAAAAGAGGAAAAATTGAATGGATGACGAGTTGATGCATCGATTTAACCGACACGTGATGGATTGGTTTTGTAAAAATAAAGTGAAGGGTGACGAATGCTGCATAATGATGTCTAATGTGTTGCTTGCCATAGGTGCCTCATATGACTACTCACAAGAGGAATGGTCCACCGCGATGGACGGTTTAAAGGATAATTTTAAACATTATCAGGAAGTAGCTCAGAGAATAGACAAAGAGAACAATGACGACCAGCCCCAAGCAGAATAAGAGCTTCGCCGAGGCTACGCATCGATTCAACATCTGGGTAGGCGCTGTTCGGTCTGGTAAGACATACGCCAGCTTAGAGCGATTCATGTTCGATCTGAAACATGGACCTGCTGGAGATGCGATGATAATAGGCGTCAACCGCACTTCAATACAGCGAAACATTTTGACTCACCTATACCGTCAATTAGGGTTCCCATGTCCGACAGAGAAGTCACAGATGAACAGACTGTACGGGAGGGACGTTTGGTTTGTGGGTGCGCCGGACGTATCGGCTGTATCGACAATCCAAGGATCTACTCTTGCTCTTGCCTATGTCGACGAAGCGACGAACATACCGGAGCCGTTCTGGAGGATGCTAGAGAGTCGTCTAAGTGTTCCCGGGGCAAAGCTATTTGCGACGACGAACCCTGAAGGCCCTGCACACTGGCTCAAGAAAGACTTCATTGATAATCCCAATATTGATTTAGCGTGCTGGAGCTTTAATCTCGATGATAATCCATCGCTTGATGAAACATTCAAGGCCCAGTTAAAAGCATCGTACACTGGCCTATGGTACAACCGGTACATTCTTGGCGAATGGTCACTTGCTCACGGAGCCATATATGACAATTACGACAAATACAACGAATACGAAAATCCCTTTCCTTCTCCTACGTACTACGTGGTTGGAGTGGACTATGGAACTACCAACGCGACAGCAGCGGTATTGCTTGCCGTTACGCCGAATAAGTGGCCGCAAATACGTGTCGAATCGGAATATTACTATGATTCCGCTAAAAAAGGACGATCTAAGACCGATCAAGAATTGGTGCGGGATATCAAAGACTTTATCGGTTATAAAAACGTATCTTCAATTTACGTTGATCCTGCCGCCGCCTCACTTAAAATTGCCCTTCGCCAGGCTGAGTTGCCCGTATTGGACGCGAATAATGACGTCCTCTTGGGCATTAAAATTTGCTCTAAGTTTATCGGCGGCAAAAACTTAGTCATTCAGAAAGGCTGCACTGTGTTACGCGAATGCCTGCAATCATATGCATGGGACTCTAAGGCCGCAGATCGTGGAGAAGACAAACCAGTTAAGAAGAACGACCATATCTGCGACGCATTACGCTATGCGGTATGCAGTGCATTTCCGACGGGTGAGTTCGATGATCCGGATATAGGAAACTACGACAAGTATAGGCGTGACGTATTCGGTCCAGATGATGGATGGGGCCCGCTTGGTCCTTTAAATGGGGGATATTAATGGGGCATTGGATCGATGAAAACACTTATCAATACGACGACAAAAAGGAAATGGCCGCAGCTCTAGGCATCGATCTCGAGACTATCGAAGGAGATTATGCGGAAGCCTACCAACATATGTCTAAATTTTGGAATCGATCAGAGATAGATAAGCGGTTTAATGAGGATTGTTGATGGCAAACCTAGATCACATGGATAATTACCAGATATGGGAACACATTCGACTGCTCGATAAGTGTCCATGCTATAAGTGCCAAAAGGAGAAAGATAAATACTATATTATCCTTGAAAATCGAAGCCTTAAATCTGGTGGACTGGACGATTTATTCAATAAAACATTTGACAAAAAGGATAGCTAAAAGCGACGTTCTGTGATATAAGATATTTTAATTCACAGGGACGCCATAGATGGGATCTTACGAGTCCGGTCAGTATTCGCTAGGGTACATCGACCCCTCAGATGTTCAAGCTAAAGACTTGAAGCAAATGATGGATTGGTTTTATCAGTCCAATTACACGACAAACTCTACATACTGGCTCCAAGGCGCAATTGACAAGCGCTTTAAAGTAGGCGATCAGCAGCTCTACAATCAAGTATACGGTCAGAATTCACAGAACGTCCAGAAGTTCTTCTTCAATCTGATACGCCGACATATCAATATGATAGCGGGTTATCAGCGTAAGAATCGCAAGTCTACAATTACCATTCCTAACCAAGATAACGGTGACCAAATTGCTGATGACTACAACAAGGTCATGCGCTGGTGCGACGACCGTGACGGTTTTCAAGAATACCTCTCTCAAGCTTTCGAAGGTGCATGTGATACAGGAGAGACACTTCTCCACTTATACCCCGACTATACATTCGATGCCATCTCAGGGGACCTTTTCACCGACTGTGTGGCATACAACAACTACCTCATAGACCAATACACGAGGAAGCAGGACTTATCGGATTGTAACGGCATATGGCGCAGGCGCTGGACATCTAAGGCGATGGCTAAGACATTGCTTCCTGGGTATTCCGAAGAAATAGACAAGATGAAGCCGGGAGGCATGAAAGATGGGCGATTCCCAATGCAAGCGGAGTTGCAGAACGTCGCCATATCTAATCTGTTCACGTACGACGAATTCTATTACCGTTCGACTCGTCCGGGCAAGCTCGTGCTCGACCCTTACACTGGTGAATCCGTCGAATGGGAAGAAGACGAGACAGACGAAGAAGACATGATGGAGCGAGTTCTTGCTCAACAGCCATGGCTTCAGGTCAAGAAGGTACAGATCCCCACTGTTAAACTAGCTATCTGCCTATCCGGTAAGATGGTCTATCATGGTAAGAACCTTCTAGGTATCGACGAGTATCCATTCGTACCCGCTCAATGCTATATCGAACAGGACATACAAGCTTATGCATGGCGTAAACAGGGAATTATTCGCAATCTACGTGACTCTCAGTTCCTCTACAACATGCGCAAGGTCATTGAGCTACAACTATTACAAAGCTCGCTCAATGCAGGTTGGATCTACCCCGTGGATGTGGTTCCAGACCCCAAGTGTTTCAGGCAAACAAGTGGCGGAGACGGCTTCCTAATCCCACTCAAAGCCGGTCGTCTACCAAGCGAGATTCAGCGCATTGAGCCTGTGGCTATACCTCAGTCGTTGCTTGAACTATCCAATAGCTTAGCGGAAGACATCACAAAGATTTCGGGGGTCAATGAGGAATTACTCGGTGCTGCTACCGATGATAAGTCGGGAATCTTGTCTATGTTGCGTCAGGGCGCTGGCCTTACTACACTACAAACAATATTCGATAAGATTGACTATTCGCAGAGACTTTACGGAAAAATTCGCCTACAAGCCATCCGAAAAAACTTTTCTAAGGGCAAAATTCGAAATATATTGGGACACGATGCCGACCCTAGATTCTTTTCGTCCCATTCCCAGAAGTACGCCATATCTGTTGAAGAGGGTAATTACAGTACTTCGCAGCGACAGTTGGAGTTACAGCAGTTATTACATTTTAAACAACTGGGGATGGAAATACCCGATAAGTCTATTCTGCGTGCCGCCTTTATCACCAACAAACGCCAAGTCATCCAAGAGATGGAAGAGGCCACCCAGCAGCAAATGCAGCAACAGCAAGCCGCGGCTCAGCAGGCTGCTAAGGTGGATGATGCTAAGATTATGCAAGCTTTTGCTAAATCGCAATTGGACATGGCTAAGATCGGAGAAACACAAGCTAAGGTTGACCAAATAGAAGCCCATGCAGAGCATGAAAAAGCAACGGCAGATCTAGAACTTGTTAAAATGATGATAGAGCTTGAGGACATGGATTTAGCTAACTTTAGAAGCTCTTTGGAAATGGCCGAGACGCTTAAAGTAACGAGCGGATCAGAGAGTAAGCATCCATTATTTAGAGAGGTGGAAAAGAAGAGGGCTGTTGCAATATAGTAAAATCCATGATACAATACATCGTAAAATAGGTGTAACATGGGTATGGTACTTAGGATTGATCTTACTGGAAAAAAGTACGGAAAATGGACTGTCATAAAGCGTTTGCCTAGGCAGAGAGGCAGTTTAGGACAAGTGAAGTGGTTATGTAGATGTGAGTGTGGGACTGAAATCCAGAAGGGAACTCATTATTTAAGGAATGATTGGAACTCTTTAGATTGCGGATGTTCGAGAACCTTGGTTGGTAAGAAGTTTTCAAGTCTCAAGGTAATAGAGAGGCTGGTAAAAGATCACAGATATGAAGGTAATTATTTATGCGTTTGTGATTGCGGGAAAAGGACAATATGTAGGGGAAAGACTTTAATTTCAGGACGTCTTAAAAGCTGTGGATGTGGTAGAAAAAAGAGTGTAACACAAAATGGACGGTCTCTTTCACGACGAGCTTATATGACAAACGCAAAGAAACGAGGACTGGTTTTTGAAATTGACAAAGAATTATTTGCAAGTATGATCGAATCACCATGCTTTTATTGCGGAAAAATCGAAACTAACTTCACTCACGCGTACAAGAAAACTTGCGACAGTGAACGGTACTTGCACAATGGAATTGATCGAATTGATAATGATAAGGGATATACGATTGAAAATAGCGTCCCTTGCTGCAAGTTATGCAATCGTATGAAATGGTGCTTGACGTTTAGAGAATGGATAGATCACATGAAAATAGTTTTGAATCAACAAAAATTGACGGCACAAGCTGTCTAGGAGTAAGTATGGCACACAGTAAAGAAGCACATGCCCAAATGCCTGGAGCGATGGGTAAGTTTAACAATGGACACTGGGAGAAGAAGTCTTCCGATGTTGAGTCCGCAGGAGGACGTTACGCTTCCGAGATGAACACAGCGGAAGAGTACAAGAAGTCTGCCGATGGACTAGCTAGCTACGTGAAAGGTCACCGCGCTAAGCATTAGTCTAAGGAACTGCCTAGACTTTAAATATTATGCAGGGCGGAAAGACCTCCAAAGTATAAAGGTCAAGGTTTGGGGTTATCCTTAAATCCCACTTTTTAAGTTTAAACCATTGAGGATAAGATGGGAAAGACGACTAAGCACAATCCTGATTACTTAAAGAACACAACCGCAGATGTTATCAAACACGGTAGCGGGCGAGCTGTTCCTAATGATCAGTGGCAAAACAACCGTGATATCACACCACATGGTGAGAGTAATGCATGGGGAGCATTCTTGCCACGTGCAGGTAAAGATAGGCCTACTCCGCACACTAAGACTAACGAGTGTGATCATTGATAACATTGATGGAACTAGTGGAAAGGGACTGCGCACGTCATAATTGCGCGAAGGAATGCGCTGAGTTAATAGAAAAACATCATAAGGATTTCGACGCTGATTATTGTGATAACAGTAGTCTAGAAGCTCTTTTAGGGGCGATTGTTTGGAAATTGACTGGAAGAAATGGATTTGTGGAGTTTTACGAATGAGCACATTCGAGCGCATACATTATGCAGAGCCGCTAAGAGAATGGGATGTATCTAGAGAGAACCCATCTATAGAGATGTCTGATGCAGATTACTTGCAGAGACTTAGACGTGATACGCATGCGCTAGACGTTGGCTCCAATATTATGAATGCCATAAGGATAATCGAACCAAAAAAGCGAAAGCGAACCAAGAAGGGCGTAGTCTAATAATGACTAATAAGATGAGGATCTCTGCTGGCGAACTTTCAAGAAAAGCTTTGTCAGACACCACTAAGTATGAGTCGCTCGAAATCGGGCACGCGATGTCCGAAGATATCGATAAACACCTAGAGGAATGCATCGAGACACATCTCAATTACGTCGATGAAGAAGGTCAAAATCCCTACCGCGCATTAGAGCAATTCTGCGTAGTGATGGTCATTGCTAAGGACAACCTCATTAAGAACCTCATTCGTCGCAAGTTCTATTGCTGTCCTTTCCTTCCTAGTCCAAGACCTAATCAAGCAGTTTTCTTATACACAAAATCAGCTGAACGCATAGTAAAGAGGCTATGGGTATTGCCAAGTGATATGGTAATGGCAGAATTAGCCCAATTAGCCATAGTAGACAAGCGATACAAAACAATGCAAGCATGGTCGGTTGCCTTCTTTGAGGGCAAGTTCTGGGAGTATATCCGCTACGAAAGCGGAACGACTATGGTATCACAGCAAGAGTTTCTATCACAACATCGAGAAGAACTGATCCAGTCGGGCTGTAAGCTCCTTGATCCTGACTACACCAAGGCCTTTGACTTTGACAAGATCAACATTGAAAAGGTCATAGATACGCAAGAGGCCCTCGCTTAGCAAGATATCCTGAATCGCTGGCTTTAGGCATAATATTTCAATCGGCGCATCGGCCAGCATATACTTCATTGTTACCTCGTATTCATGAAATTTCTTCCGTATCTCTTGTTTGAGCTTATCCATGTCAATGTCTTTTTCAAAATTACTATTGATATTGTCAAACTTTTCTTTTATTTTATCGGTATCACTCACAAAAGGACTCCTAATGACCGCGTTAAACCCAGAAGCTAAAGCACCTGAGACACAAATTCAAAATAAGATTGACACAAATTCGTCACAATCTAATGTTGACACAAATCTAGCACAAAAGAATGCAGAACCTCCAGCTCAAAGCGTTTTGGAAAATAAAGATCCAGAAACCCCCGAAGACCCCAATTGGAAAGCTTTCCGTGAAGCGAGAAAGAAAGATCGACAAGAAAGAGAGGCAGCAGAACGAAGAGCGGCAGAAAAAGAGAGCGAGGTTGCTGCTCTTAAGGCGGCGATGGATGCTGCTTTTTCCGCCAAGAACGTCCCAACCCCACAAGCCTACCAACAATACTACGGAATGAATCAGGAGCAGCCTGAGGAAAGCGAAGAGCAACGAATCGAAAGGAAGGTCAACGAACAACTATCTAAGCGTGAAGAGCAATACAAAAGACAGCAGCAAGAAGAAGAACAGCGCGAATATCCCAACCGTTTGCTGAGAGATTTCCCGGACTTCAAGCAGGTATGTTGCCAAGAGAACCTAGATTATTTAGATTTTCATTTTCCTGAAGTTTCCAGTTTAGCTCAAGACTATCCAGATGGCTACGACAAGTGGAAAAAAACATATAACGCTGTAAAGAAATTAATACCAGGTCATGCCACGGCTAAGAGAGAAGCGGCGCGAGCCGACATCAATAGCAACAAGCCACGCTCAATGTCCAATACAGGCCCATCTCCATCTGGTGAGCCAGTAAGAGAAGCGTTCCAAGATACAGAAGCTAGACGCGCCGCCAATTGGGCAAGAATGCAACGAACACTTAAAGGAGTTTAATTATGGATGAACAATTGTCTTATAAAAAACTTAGATCAGTTTATGAGTTGTCTAGAAGTGTGTGTGATCCTCTCCAATATCAAGTTAGACAGCAAAATTTGTTAAGTTTTCTAGCGATGTACCTATTGGAAAGAGATAAACCGATTGATGAAACGAAAGATGAAGGAATTTAAGTCATGTACGATATCGAAACGGCAGCTAAAGAATTTGAGTATTTAAGGGACAAAATTAAATGTACGTTAGCTTTCATGGTTGATGAGGAGTATGTAGAAGCCGCGTTTACTTTGGGTCGACTCTATGCACTATGCCAATCTCGTGCCGATCAACTTGAGAACATGCTTCCAGATGAAGGTGAAGAGAACGAAAAGTAAATGGTTTGTGATTAAAATAATCATTTGATAGATTGATGACGACGCCACTTAGGATTCGTCACCTCTCGACTGCATGGTACCTCGTCAGTACGGCTGAAATTAGTTCATTCGCAATGAACGCAATTATCAACTGTATAAGCGAGGTTTTTTATGGCTCTAGGAATAACAGGGATCCAGAATATGGCTCCCGAATTACCCGTACAGGCGAGCGAGGATCTACTCTCAACGCCAATGTTCAACTTGATCCACTCATTCGGTGTTGATTTACATCATGCTGAAAGTTACGTGGGTCAAACTACTAGAATGAGTAGGTTTGAAAGATTGTCTACCGATGGTGGTCAATTAGACGGTTCAGGAATTGACCCCGCTTCTGAGGTCCCCGTCCGTACTGACATAGACGCAAAAATGGAAATATTTGCGAAATCAATCGTAACTAACGAACAAGTAGTACTTTGGGAAAACTCTAAGACACTTACAAAGTTCACAGCGTTACTTGGACAGTGGCTACGCGAGAAAGAAGATCTGCTCATGCGCGATCTATTCTCATCCTCAGTGAGTTACATCAACGCAACGGGTGGTTTGAACGGAGATCAGCCGTCAAATCTTTCCTTGAATGACGTTAACAACATCGAAAACATCTTACTCGGTAACGATGCCCGTTCGATGTTAACCAACCTCGAAGCTACCCTTAAGTTCGCGACAGGTGGTGTTCGTGATGCGTTTATTGCGCTTGCAAACACTAATCTTTGTTCCGACTTGCAGAAGGTTCAAGGCGTTTTACTTAAGAACGCATACCCCACACAAGAAGGCATTCGTCCAGAAGAGTATTGCTCTATCAGCCGATTCCGTTTCTTTGTTTCCTCTAAGGCTGCAAAGACTCCAGGTATTTCGTTACTCGGAAGGACGGTCTACACGATCCCAATGTTCGGCCTAGAAGCTGCCGCTAAGATCGAGCAGAACAACTACACAGCAGTCATTGGATACCGTCCTCCTTGGGTTGTTTCCTCTGTTGCGCAGAACAGCCAGTTGTACGCGAAGTTTGCAATCGCCCGTGCGATTACGAACCAAAACTGGATCTCTGGTTTGAACGTAACAACATTCCAACCATCATAAGGAGATAACGATTATGGCTTTTACTATTCTTACTGGTGATTCGTTCACCTCAACTGGTGCAGGGAAAAAGATTCCTGTTCCTAGCTCTGCTGACTACATGCGAGTAGTTAACATGACTCAACTTCCATTGGCTCCGGCAACACCTGTTGTTGTTGTTTCCGAATGGTTTGGTCCTAAGTTTGGTGTTGGTGCTAGTGCTGCTAACGACGGTATCCGTTGGAAGAAGTCGGCTAACACAAGCGTCATAAACTTAGACACATTTGCAACAGCCACAGCATCGAACGGATTCACTTACGTTCAAAGCGCTCCTGTTGTAGAAGCTCAATCAGCCAACGCGATTACAGCTATTACAGCAGCTTCGCCTGCAGTTGTCACCCAAACGAATACCTATTCAGATGGTGATATTCTTCAGTTCTACAGCACAACAGGTATGTTGCAACTTGGTGGGATGACCTTCCAGACTTCTAGCACATCCGGATCGGGATATACACTGATTGGACTAAGAGCAGCAGGTTTTGCCGCTCCTGGAACAGCTGGTTATACTCGGCGTGTGTCTAAGTTTGCTGCGGTAGATCCTCAGTTTCTCTATATCACGGAGATTACCCAGGCTACACAGGCCGTCGTAAGGACGTCAGTAGACCCAACGCAATACTACGTTGTCGGTATGAAGATTCATTTTAGCGTTCCTTATTCGTTCGGCATGTATCAAATGAACCAGCTTACAGGAACAATCGTAGCGGTGTCAGCAGCTAACTATACGTTGACTGTGGATATCGATAGCTCGGCGTTTAACGCATTTGCGTTCCCTGCTTCATCAGCGTCACCAACAGCGCAGTTATTTGCAACGTTGGCTCCTGCTGGTGCATCGACACAATTCAATCCTGTAACGAACGTGCAGACTGGTTACGATTTCCAGTATCAGCCATTCCGCACTGGAGAATTCATTCCGTATATGTACTTAGCTGGAGGCGCTCAAAGCCCAGCCGGTGCAGCATCGGACGTGATTAATTGGATGATCTACAAGCTAGAAAACTAGCCTGAATAGGGAGAGGACGTTTTGTCCTCTCCCATTTTTAACCGAGGATCGATGGCTAACCAGTACTTACCAGGCGTCAACACCATACCGAACTCGCTGGTGATTACAGCTATCACTAAGTCGATGCCTATGGTAGTCACTACGACGCTGGTCAACAACGCACCAAATCCTAGGGTTAATACTTATCAACCAGGAATGAATGTCAGACTTTATGTCCCACGAACATACGGTATGTTTCAAGCTAACGGACTAGTAGGAACTATCTTATCCTTAGTAGGAAACGTTTTCACATTAGGTCTTGATTCAACCCAATTTGACACATTTAGTGTCCCCATTACATCGGTCGAATCACCGGCGTCCCTTTCGTCGTTTGGTTCAAAGAACCTGGAATTTAGCAACTCAACAGACCAGGTGGCCTTCCAATCACTGAATAACCAAGGAAATTAAGATGAGCAGGCAATTAATGATGGCAACAGCAAGCGGTGAGGCACATGGCCTAATCAATACGCTGACCAATAGTGTTCCATTCGATGACTTCAAGAACATGAAGCCAGAGCACAAGAAAGATTTAGAGAAGCAGAAGAAAGAAGATTCCCGATTCGTAAAAGCAGAATACATGAACTCACGGGGGAGACATGAACGGCTTACGAAACCATATTGCCGATATGCTGGTGATCCTATTCAGATGTGGCACTTCATTCCTGGAAAAACTTACGAAGTACCCTTGGGACTTGTGAATGAGGTCAATGACAAGAGCAAGATCATGCCGCTGCGCGAAGGTTTAGTTAGCGTTGATGGCGCTCCTGTTTTAGCCAATGAAGGGCCTTTGAATCGCGACCAAGAGGGTGAATGGCTACACCGTTTTACACCTGTAGGGTTTTAGTTTTACCTTAAATTAAAGGAAATAGTATGTCATCACCAGTAGCACAAGCAGATTCAACGTACGTCTTTATCGAAAAGAAAGTGCGTCGTTTGACAGCTTCCGCTAGTGAGGCATCCCTAGCTAGTTCTGATATCCAGTCCGCCGTGAATTTATTTTATAACACGGATTTCCCGTATGCGATAAAGATAGATCAGCAACGGTCAGTGTATAAATTCCTGACCATTCCTAACGTAGATAGATATCCTGTAGATGTCAACTCTCTGCAGGGTTTTCGAGCCCCTGTATACTTCGAAGGTATACAGGGGAATTTGTTTAAGAATAGAGATCAGCTATTCAATCTATATCCTAGATATCCGACGCAGTTTCAACCGATTAGCGGTGACGGTGTGACAACTTCATTCACATTCTCTCTATTCGGAAACAACGTTAATCCTTTTCCTCAGGCTAATTTCGGTATTTTAAGCACCCAGGTCGTTATTGGTGGTATTGATAAAAATGGAAACCCTATCCGAATCATTGATGATGGTGGTGGCGTTGTTAACGGTTTTGGTATTGGAAGCAACACGACCGTAGGGCAGCTTGTATTTGTCACACAGAATGCTGTGGGCAACAGCGTTTATCTCGATCCATCGAACGTTCAACAGCCTATATTGCCAGGTCTTTCTCCTATCGGAGGACCTAATAACGCCAATCTGCCTAACAATTCATATCCTCCGTCGCCTTTGACGACTCAGTATTGCGGAACAGTGAACTATGTCACGACGCAGATAACCGTTAACTTCCCTGTGGCACCTGCTGCTGGAACTGGTATCAACGTATGGGCTGCAACTTATCAAGTTGGACGTCCTTACAATGCTTTGTTCTGGAATAACGAGATCACGATTCGTCCGGTGCCCGATAACGTATACATGGTCGAGATAGAGACTTATCAGACGCCATCGCAGTTTATGAACACCTCTAACCATCCGGTTCTTAACCAATGGGCGCAATACATTGCCTATGGAACCGCAATGGAGATCCTAAGAGACCGTCAAGACATGGAAGGTGTCCAGAACCTTATGGAAGGTTTTATGCGTCAGGAAGGGCTTGTATTGGAGCGCCAGGCGGTAGAAGAGATTGGACAGCCAAATATCACTCTATTTAATAGCGCTCAGCAAGGTTTCGGTGTAGGTAACGGTAATGGATATGGCGGAGGCGGTTACTAAATGGCAGGCTATTCCCCGCTAAAGATTACAGGAATGACCACCGGTTTAGTGCAAAATCGTGAGGAGTTCATCCTCCCCGATGATGCGTATCCTACCTTGGTCAACGCCTATGTTTGGCGCGAACGCATCAAACGTAAGAAAGGCTATCAGCTACTCGGAAGATTGCAGAGAAATATAGGAACGACAGATGGTGCTGGGAATCTCGTTGTTATTATCAGTCCTTTACCTATTCAAACTGGAATAGCATCATTCACGGTGGGCACAGATCTATTTACAGATCCGGGAACAACAGCTAACCCTGGTATTCAAAATCTCTTAACTAATGGCTCGGGATCCGCAACACTAGATCGGATTAATGGAATACTGACCATCAGCGGATCTCTCGTAGCAACCGCAGTGTGGTATTTTCCCGGCCTTCCTGTCATGGGAATACGCATCAGAGAGAGAACTGATAGCTCCGACGATGATACAATATTCTTCGATCAAAACTATGCGTATATTTTTAACGCAACACTCGGACAATTTCAGGAATGGATTCCCGGTACTACATGGAATGCTGGTGCCTTACCAGTAAACGGAACGGACTTCTTTTGGTCTACTAATTACTGGACCAGTGACGTTGCGACGTTCGGAGGCGGGACAACTGTAGGGACAAAGCTTTTCTGGGTAACAAACGGCAGTGGTGCTGATAACAATGGCGGAGATCCCCCTAGAATCACCGATGGCATAACTTGGGTTGACTTCGCTCCGAGTACGTGGAGTCTAATAGATGCGACTAATACTTTATGGAATTGGCTGGCCATGCTTCCTTTCCGAGGAAGGATGGTCACGTTCAACACGTATGAAGGATTAACGGCGTCAGGTGCAGCGAATGCCTTAAATTTTAGCAACAGAATACGATGGTCTACCATTGGGAATCCATTTATTCCATTCTCAGCAGGACCACCAGCAATCGGTTCTTGGAGGTCTGACATACGAGGACAGGGGGGATTTCTTGATATACCTACTTCTGAGGATATTATTGCTGTCGGTTTTGTCCGGGATAATCTGGTTATCTATTGCGAGCGTTCGACTTGGCAGCTTCGCTATACGGGTCGTTCGATTGCTCCTTTTCAAATAGAGCGAGTCAATAGTGAGCTAGGAGCTGAAAGCACGTTCTCCGCCGTGCAATTTGACACTTCACTTATCGGTATTGGAGATAAGGGAATCGTTGAGTGTGATAGCTACAAAGCAGAACGCATTGACATAAAGATCCCTGACTTTGTCGACCAGTTCAATAGCATTAACAAAGGGGTTAAACGCGTACAAGGCGTTCGGAATTTCCCTGACCGTTTAGCTTATTGGACGATTCCTCTGGTTAAATTCTATCCAAATGTAGGTAACAACAATTGGATATTCCCAACCGCTAGGCTAGTTTACAACTACGAAAATGATTCTTGGGCCATATTCAATGACTCTCTGACGGCCTTAGGAACTTTTCAGCTACAAAATAGTCCTAATTGGTTACAGATTCCGCAGACCTGGGAAGAATATCAGAAGACATGGCTAGATGACAATGTTTCCGACTTTCTAATCATGGGAGGAAATCAGCAAGGTTTTGTTGAAAAATTAGATCAGCTTGCTGTCAACGACGTTAGCCTATTTATTACTAATATCGTCACATCCGTGGCGGGACTTACTGTTATCACCTCTCCTAATCACAACATGCAAAGCGAATTTGTCATAGGCATTAGCGGTATTCCGTTGACTACTCCAGGATCTAATTTAAATGGAGGAATCTATGCGATAGACGTGATCGATCAGAATACCTTCACTCTTTTTTCGTTTAACTCAGAGTCTGGAGAATTCGATGTGCGAGCTAATTCCTCAAGTGCAGGAGCATATCAAGGTGGTGGACTGATAAATATCCGGGAAAACTTCTCAGTAATGAGCAAGAAGTTCAATTTCCTAGACGAAGGTCAGAACATTCAAATGGGATATATCGATGTATTGATGCCTGCAGTTGGGGAAGGTGAGATTACGCTAAAGGTGTATCTCAACTACGATGACGAAACTTCTTCAAATACAGTCCCAAATAATCAAATTGAGTCAACGTCACCTCCGGCTCCGGATACGTTCTTCAACTCTGTTATTCCAACGTCACCCTCTAGTTTTGCAGTAGCAAACGAAGGCACTAAGTTTTGGCAGAGAGTATTTTGCGCGACGAGAGCTAATTTCCTCACCTTGCAATACACCTTCTCCAATGCACAAATGGCAGCGGAACCCCAGAAAAAAGAAGTGCAAATTGACGCACAAGTTTTATGGATTAGAAAAGCCGGTCGAATGACCCAGTTTTAGGAGAACATATGGCTTACCAACCTAACATTCCTTCGGGCACAGTTCCCCTAAATCAGGACTATTTAAACCTGAAAGGGAATTTCCAATCTATTGATACTCAATTTCTCGTGGATCATGTGCCATTAACCGACACTTCTGGAACTCCACCTAATGGTTACCATACGCAAGTTCATCTAGTTCCATTTGCTACGAATCCAGTAACCCCTCCGCCCAACTATCCAGTTGTTGCAGGCGTGAATGGCCCAACGGCAACTGTGGGATATGGTCAACTATTTGATGTAACCGTCGATGATGGCATTAATACCGATCAGGCCTTGTATTACCTGTCTGGAGGTAATCGCCTAACTCAACTTACTCGAAACATTCAACCTTCAATGATTGCTAGTATTGGGTACACTTTCCTTCCAGGAGGTCTTATAATGCAATGGGGAACCGGTTCGAGCGGGATTCCCGTTGTATTTAATACTGCCGCGCCGTTCGCCACAATATTCGGAATACAAGTAACTCCCACATCAACAGCTGTTCCATTTTCAGCTGCGATCTCGGCACTTCCACCTGGAAACTTATCATTCACGTCAGCGGTCTCAGGGGGGACGGCATACAATTTTTACTGGACAGCAATAGGCATATAACATGGACTTTTCAGATAATCAACAGCTGGAAAGCTTTCTTCCTGTATATGACGCTATCCCTGAGAAGTGGGAGGACTCTCGTCCGTTCCTCGTAGAACAGCTCAAGCGTATATCGAACGCAGTAAACATTCGTGAGATTGGCTGGTATATAGATGAAGAAGTGTTGAGTGGAAAGGCTTTCATTCCAGGAGCTACCCTACAAAGCGACCTAGGTACTTCCCAAGTGTTCAGACAGGTTTTAAGAAAGGTGGTCAACGTCGGCCCTCTAATAGCAGGTGTTAACCCACCCATTGCTCACGGAGTGACATTTGACGCCAATTTGACATCTATAAATTCATGGGTAGAAGCCACAAATTCAACGACTTTTACTGCGATAACGATCGTTTCCCCAGAATTACAGGTGGTAGGTCCTAACATTTTAATTACATCTCCAGGAGCCTTTGATAGGGCATTTTTCTTCTGGGAATATACGCAGGAGCTTTAACATGGCAAACTTTTTCAAACGATTGGGTAGATTTTTCACAGGTAATAACGAACAACGCGAGAACGTTTCGAATCTTCGTCCTGAACAAGAGGGGTTGTATAATCAACTTCAGGGAGCGGCTCAGGGAGGGGGGAATGGTGGAGCATTTGGAGATGCCGCGAATTACTACCGCAATAATCTAAGTGATAACCCCGCTGACTTTAATGCTTTCGCAGCTCCGGCTCTCAGGCAATACAATGAAGATATTGTTCCCGGTTTATCCGAGCAGTTCGCTGGTATGGGAGCAGGTGGATTATCTAGTTCAGGATTCCAGAATGCACAAATCCAAGGTGCTACCGACCTGTCAGAACGTTTAGGTGCTCTTAGAGCTAACCTTAGACAAGCTGGTGCACAGGGGTTACAGAACATTGGTCAACTAGGTTTAGGACAGTATAGCCAGAACATGGTTACACAGCCTGGAACACAAGGAGTACTTTCTCAAGCAGTACCGGCGGCACTTGCAACAGCTGGAACTGCACTGGCAGGGCCAGCATTGGGGGTCGCTGGTTATCACGCAGGCCAAGCAGTAAACAATTGGTTCGGTGGTAAAGGTCAGCAAGTAGGAATGAACACAGGACCATATGGACAAAGTGGCCCACAAGCAAGCCCTCAGATGCCAAGAGGTCAGGGAGGATTTCAACAACCCGGCTTCATGCAGCAAGGGAGGGGCTTCTAATGGTACAATACATAAAGCAGGGTGACATTTTCGGACGTATAGGTGAAAACCTGGGAAAAGGACTTGCTGAGCAGCTTCCGAAAGCCGTCGAACGTGGGAGATTATCAGCAGCTCTCAAGGATATTGGGGAAAGAAAGGATCAAACGCCATTTCAACAATTCACAGGGCTGGCGAGTCAAGCCTCGGAGTATCCTCAAATCGTGCAAAGTGGATCAGAATTGCTTAGACAGCAAGGCATGTTGAATGCAGCACAGAATAAGCCGAAAGGGTCGGAATTTAATGAAATAGAATCTAGAAGAAATTCGACTCCCTCTCCACAAGGAACAGGATTAGTAGGTCAAAAAAATACTCAAGCAGCGTTGCAACCAGCAATTCCAAAGACTTTTGGTGAGCTACAAGATAGAGCGGCGGAGCTAAATAAAGAAAGTCCAAGTTTATACCCTGACTATAAAACAGCAATCGCCGCGGCGCAAGCAGAAGATCAAGCAAAAATTAATGTAAATGCTGCGGAACAAAATGCCCGACAAACGCAGAAAGGCGTTGAGTCCGACATAAGAAATGAAATTGCGGATTTAAAAAACAAGGCTAACGTCAGAATTCCTGATAACACTTATCAAAAAGTGGAAAATAAAGCTTTAGACCGTATCAAAAACGGAGAAAATGAATTAAAAGTCGCTAAAGATGCCAGGGATGAACTAGATGCGATATCTCGCGATTACTCTAAAATAGATTCATTCGGTAATTATACTCTTTTAGGGTCGAACCCAAAAGATGTAATAAGAACCATCGATTCACTGAAAGCAAAATTTTCTAAAAATGATGATTCAGAAAACTTAGCCGATTCTTTAGTTGCAAGAGTTGGTCTATCTAATGAATATGGGCATTTCCTGGCTCATGATATACCGCAAGACATTCAAACGTTTATAAAAAAAACTCCCATAGACTCTAGTCCTGAATTTATGGCTAAAAATATAGGACCGATGTTAAATAAAAATGATAGTCCACTAGCGATTGCCCATCTTTTGTCTGAAAATAATGAAATGAACACTGCACCATTTAAAAAATATCTACTCGATAATAAAAGAGAATTTAATCTTTCTGATAAGCAAGTAAGAGAATTAGAAAAAGTGGATTCCATCGGCCAGGGATATATGAACGATTTATGGCTTAAAGCATTTGGAGGAAAATAATGCAACCCTATCAAGAAGCCGTAGAAACAAAACATCAATCTGGAATTTTCAACGCTGCAAAAAATTTCGGAATGGCTGCTATCGGGACAGCCGGAATAGGAGTCGCTAACTCTTTGGTGAGTAAGATATTACCCCTACTTAGTTCTCATGTTCCTGAGACATTTGCAAAAAAAGCCATACAAAGAATTGATCCAAGAATTGGAAAATTTTTAAAAGATGCAGAGGATGAAGGCGCTACATTTGACGAGGCTAAAGAATTTATAAGCCAGAAACTTGAGCCTGCTAAACAAAACAACAACATCATCCAACAGGTTTCGCCAGAACTGCATACATTCATAGATCAAGAGATCCGCAAGGGTAGAAAGCCCATTGAGGCGGCGGCTTTAGCTCAGAATGATAAACGCTTTGGCTCCATCATTCAAAAGCTCATGAAGACACACAAAACGCCTTGGTCTTCAATCATAGAAAGTATCTATGGAAATGGTGATATGGCTCAAGCTCAACAGGGACAACCTCAAGGTCAAGAGCAGCAACAATCGGGTCAGCAAGCACAAGGCGGACAAGGTTTAGATCCTATGGTAGCTCAGATCCTCCAGCAAGGTAATGCGATCATGCAGAAGTTTAGAGGTCAATAGTGAACGAACTCGTTGAATACGCTCAACTGATTATTTCATTCTTAGAGCAGAATGGAGCGAACCTCAACGTAGAGTCTCAACGCGCTTTAGGCGATTTACTTCAAAACGTTCTGCAAGTGATACAACAGCAAAGTGGAGGCGTAGGTGAACCACCTTTAACTCCTCCTCAACCTCCAGGTGGAGAAGGTTTACAGGAGGCAATGCCTTCAAGCAATATTGAGGGATTCTCATACGATGATAAGACAGGAAAGCTTCTAGTTCGATTCCTAGGCAAGCACCCGAATAAAAACGGACCGATTTATGGTTATGACGGAGTGCCTGCTAATATAGCCGATATATTTATGCGTGGTGCAATACCTGCTAAGACTAACGGTAAGAATAAATGGGGTAGCTGGTGGCAAGGTAAGTATCCATCGATGGGAGCGGCAATGGCCCACGTCATTAAAGCGGGCGGCTATCCTTATAGGCGCGTTGGTTAATCTTTCGCCTCGATAATCAATTCTCCTGGCATAATTTTTTGCATTACCATGACTATTTCGATACGCGTTAGACGTCGATCTATGTCGCCTACCCGGGACATCGTGTAGAGTTGAAACATTAACATAGCGCATAGACCAACCACTGCTAGAAGTTCGAGTGAGGAACTCATTCAGCCGCCTTATGTTGAGTGTCAGACTTTAACAAACAGCATTCCTTAGATTGAAACGCGCCTTCGAGACGGCATAAGCGCCTATCGATATCTGTAATAGTTTCTTGAATTTTATCTAATCGTTGTATAATAGCATCGAACTTCTTATCGATCCTCGAATACATTTTCCACATCATGGCCCCGGTTACTAAAATAGTCCCAACGTCTATTGTTGGTAAAATCTTTAAGAGTTCTTCTAGCATGTCAGCACCTTTGTTATTGTGACCATTATCGCTCACATTCGTATAGGCGACAAGTCCGATTCATTATTTGATATTTTCCGCTAGTGATTAAAATAAAGACTTGATAGGTTTAAGACAGCGCAAACGGATGGGGTCGCACCTCATAGGCTGTTTTACGAGATCGCCGCCGTAGATGTTTTGAGTCTAGCAATAGACAACTACTTTCAACACTCTATGGAGACACATTTATGGTACAAGCACTAGGTAACACAGCAGGTGGAACACCATACGCGACAGGCGTGGACGCATTCGTTTATCCACAATTCATTGGGGATGCAATGCGCGCCCCCACAAGTCAAGATATCTACAATCCAGGGACAAAGATTCAGGATAATAGCGTAAGTCCACCTGTTATTTATGAGACCACTGGAGGCGGTGTTTGGGCAACATCTGGTGCTAATCATGCCACGGACACGGTATTCGGAACTGTACTATTAACCGACCTTCTCGCCCCTGTGGGTACTGTTGCGACGAAGGCTTATGCCGACAACTTAGCAATCGCCGGTGCTCCGGTTTCCACTACTACAACAGCAGGTATTGGACAGTTGGCGACGGATCCGGAAGCTGTAGCAGGTACAGCCTCTACACCAGTTCTAGCCTTATTTTTAACCCCTTCCAATTTAGCAGCTGTTTTTGCCGCTCCACCTGCTACCGGAGGAACTACTCCAGCGGCCGGATCATTCACTACTTTAGCCGCAAGCGGTTTAGCATCTCTTAGCGGATCGGCTACGATTACCACAGGTGCGACAGCTTTAAACTTAGCGTCAGACGCCTCCACAGGTGCTGTGAATATCGGAACTGGAGCCGGTGCACGTGTAATTACAATTGGTAACGTCACTGGAGCCACCGCAGTAGCTGTCAATACTGGGACAGGACACTTTACCGTCACGACTACTACCACTGGCGATATCATTCTTAACTCAGCGGATACCGTCCTTATCGATTCAGCGGGTGTATTAGAACTGAATTCGTCCGCAGGAGTGATCAGTATCGGTAATGATGCAGTAGCCCAAAATATCGGAATTGGAACTGGCGCGGCAGCTCGAACAATTACTGTAGGTAACTCCACCGGTGGAACGACTGTCACTTTAAATAGCGGCACAGGCGGTGTGAATGTTGGAACAAATGCGATTGCTCAAACCGTTACGATTGGTAATGGTACTGGTGCGACAGGAGTAATTATCGATGCAGGTACCAGCGGTGTCGGTATCGGTACGAACGCAGTAGCCCAAACCGTTACGATTGGTAACATCACAGGTGCGACGGCTATTACCCATAACTCTGGTACTGGAGCTAACGTCTGGACAACCACCAATGCGGCCTGGTCATTGTTGACTGGTACGGGTGCAATTAATGTTGGAACCGACGCAGCAGCCAAAACTATCACGATTGGTAACGTCACTGGAGCCACAGCGCTTGTGTTGAATTCTGGTAGCGGAGCGAGCTCGTTTAATACTACAAACGGAGCGTTTACGCTTGCCACGGGTACAGGTGCCATAAATATCGGGACAGATGCGGTCGCTAAAACAATCACGATCGGTAATGTGACTGGTGCGACAGCTGTTGTTGTTAATTCCGGAACTGCAGCTAGTTCATGGACAACGACTAATGGTTCATTCGGTCTTGTCACCGGTACCGGCGCGATTAACCTAGGAGCGGATGCGGCTGCTAAAACGATTACTATCGGTAATCAAACTGGAGCCACTTCCGTAGTTGTAGATACAGGTACAGGTGCCCTTAACTTAGGTACAGCGATTGCCAAGACCATCACGATCGGTAACATCACTGGTGCCACAGGTGTCAATATCAACACAGGTACCAATGGGTCTACCTATACCACTACAAACGGTATCTTTACTCTAGCAACTGGAACTGGCGCTATAAATCTTGGTACTGATGCAGCAGCGAAGACGATCACATTAGGTAACATTACAGGCGCAACGGCAGTCGTTGTTAATTCAGGAACGGGAACCAATACCTGGACGACAACAAATGCTACATGGACATTGGCTACAGGAACTGGCGCTATCAACGTCGGGGCAGATGCTGCTGCTAAGGTAATTACAATTGGTAACGTCACAGGTGTTACCGCTGTAAATATCAACACAGGTTCGGCAGGAAGCACGGTTACAACTACCAATGGAATATTTACTCTGGTAACAGGCACAGGGGCTATTACAGTTTCCGGTGACGCCGCCGCGACAACCTTGTCAATCGGAGCCGGTGCTGCCGCGAAAACTGTCACATTAGGATCAACTAACACCACGTCGACAACAACAATCAATGCCGGCACGAACAGCATTCGACTGGCCAGCGGTCTTGTAGTGAAAGCGACAGCTGTTAACTTCGCTGCAACTCCGTACACGGTATTAGGAACAGACTACTTTATCGCCGTGGATACCGGAGCCGGAGCAGTTACCGTGACTCTGCCAGCCGCTACAGCGCTTGCTGGAAGGACATTCGTTATACGAGATGTTGGTGGAGCAGCCGCAGCAAGCAATATTACGATTGGCGGTGGTGGAACTAACCTTGTTGGCGGTGGAGCAGCTGCAGCGACTAAGGTACTTTCTGCTAATTACTCAGGAGCCACCGTATATTCCGATGGAACAATTTGGTCGTACGCATACGTAGCATAACACAAGGAGAAATCATGAAGTTGGTCAATAAGTTCGAAATTAGACTAGAGAATTTTGAAAAGTGTCATCTAATCACCGATCAAGATTGTCCTATTGGCCAACTTTATGATTATGCCTGTGCGCTTAAGGCTTTCATTTCTAAAAAAATTAAAGAGACTGAAGAAGCAGCCGCAGCAGCAGAAGTAAAAGTTGAAGACTCAGCAAAGGTTTAAGAATGTCACTTTATATCCTTCACCAGCAAATGCTTCCGGCCCCTGAGCTGATTACAGCCATGATGGGCGTGTCTGCTACGATTGGTACCCTGCTATATACGCCGGTTAAAATCGTTATGGATAATCAAAGCACCTCTGCGGTGGTGCTATCGATTAATGTTGGTGGAGGGCCAGTTCAATGGAAGACTTTCACAGCAGGTGAAGCTCTGGTTTTGGATGATGACATGTACACTTTTCCTGTGGGAACGGTATTTACCGGAACTGGAGCCGCCACAGGCAATTTCTCCATTTCCTACACGTATATTAAACAGTTACCGTAGGTAAACATGAGTCAGATTTATAAAAGTCTCACCGCGGGACCTGTTCCTCCTGCAGTTCCTACTTCATTTATCACCGACGTAAATTCCCCCTCTGTACCAATAGCGAACATTGAGAATGTATTCGGTGGTTTCGTTTCTACGGATGATTCGGATGGGATTCAGACAGACGGATCTTCTGGTTCAAACACTCTAACTGTTCAGTTGACAAACAGATTGAGGGGTTCAGGAAGTACTATAGGAGCTGTAACGACAGATTTAGTCACGTTTCCACTAGGCGCAACTCCTGGAACTTATGTCATAGATGCTAACTTTTGTGGTTTTGAGTCTGTCACTCCATCTGGAGCGGGTTATAGTCTTTTTGGTTCAGTGAGAACCACAGGAGCGTCAGCATCTTTAGTCGGAACTCCAGATAAGATAAATAACGAAGATGCCGCCCTAATAGCCTGTAATGCCGACATCGTTGTATCGGGAAATAATGCTATCTTGCGCGTCACCGGGACCGCTGGACTTACCATTAACTGGGTCGTAGTAGCAACTTACGTGAAGGTGATATAATGGCCGGTTTTGATAATGATGTGGTATATGGAAACAACGCCGACTTCAGTACCGCGGGAGCAGGTGGAGCGTCAGCCGCTAACGGACTTCAGCTAGACGGGCAAGTTTGGATAGGTAGAACATCAGTTAACGTCGGCGGCACTCATATCGATGTAGGTCGAATAACCTCCATTGGTGGAACTGTAACGGTCTCTAATGGTGCAGGCACCATTAACCTTGAAGTAGCTGGCGGGGGAGCCACTGTTCAAACGCTTAGTGGTGACACTGGAACAGCGATTCCTGTTGCTAATAACATCCAAATCGCGGGTGGTCCGGGAATAACAACAAGTGCTTCTGGTGCTGTTGTCACCATAAACAGCGTTGTTTTTACTGATACTACAGCAATCACACTAGCCGTTGATAATGGATACTTTGCAACAGCAGCTGGAACCTATCCTTTACCAGCCACAGCAGCTCAAGGAGAAATCCTAATCGTTGTCTGCGATACGGCAGGAGCTGTCGTTTTAGATGCACCAGCCCTTAATTTCATACGAATAGGCTCTTCCATCACATCTAGTGGAGGCACAGCCACGTCAAATGCTATCGGTGATAGCTTAACACTTCGATATAGACTGTCAACACTAACCTGGGAAGCTACGAGCGTCATTGGAACCTGGACACTCGCATAGGGAGACAATATGCCAGGTCCAGCTAACAGCGTCAACGAATCAACTACAGGGATTGTAGGGTTCACAGGAACAGGATTCACCGCCACCCCTGCAACGAATCATGCGTTAATAGTTGGAGGGGCAACATCTAGCACGTTAACAAATGTGGGACCTACTTCTACCGCCGGACAAGTCGTTCAATCGGCTGGTGCGTCCGCAGATCCAGTGTACAGTACAGCTACATATCCATCTACCGTTGTTACAGGGGATATACTTTATGGCAGCACTACAAATGTGGTTAATCGACTTGCAATTGGGACGAATCCAGGGTCACCATTAATATCTTTAGGTACTACTCTGGAATGGTTTACTCCTCAAAGCGACATATTTTTATTTGATGATTTTTTAACGAATACCAATACGGGTAATACAGGATTTACTCAGAACCAACAAAATGGCGGCTCTTCATCTGGTACGAATATATCAATCAGTGGACATCCTGGGGTTATAGGTATAACGACCGGAACATCTACAAATGGTGCCGCTATGGTAGGTCACGGAGGGGTGATAACTACCGGAGATGGAAGAACTCTTCATAATTTTCTTTTACGGGTTCCTGTTCTATCAGATGGAACAGATACATTTACGGTAAGAATTGGATTACAAGAAGTATCTTCCGCTTCAGGAGATGTAGTCGACGGGGCTTATTTTGAGTATACGAATGCCGTTAATTCTGGTGCATGGACAATCAAGACAGCCAATAATTCCTCAAGAACTACCGCCAACACGTCGTCTACGGTAGATACTAATTGGCATCTATACACCGTCGATATTAATGCTGCCGGAACGAGTGTAGATTTTTCGATAGATGGGGTTCCTGTAACTAACAGTCCAATCGCTACGAATATTCCTGCGAGCACACGTTTTTTTTCGGATGGTTTTCGCATAACTAAATCCGCTGGAATAGTAGCTAGGTTGATAAATGTAGATTTTTCGATGCTTTGGAAAAAGATGACCAGCAATAGATATTAAGGGATTATATGGCAATTAACAACTCAGTCAACGCCAGTCAAACAGGGATGCAGTCTCAAACTAGCACTGGAGTTTGGAACGGACGAACGCTAACCGCAGGAGCGGGTATCAGTATCGCTGATGGAGATGGAGTAGCCGGAAACCCTACTATTTCCGCATCTGTTTTCCCTGGCGCGTCTTGGCAGTTCATTGAAACTAAAGCATTTTCTTCAAACGAGGCTATTTTCAACACGAGCATAAACAGCTACACAGAACTTTGTTTCATATCTACTAACGCTAACGTATCAGTATTAATGAGCATTCAAGTTTCTGCTGATAATGGATCGACCCTGATTAATATGGTTCAAGGGGGAACAACCGCCACCACAAAAACAGTTTCTGCCGCCGGAGCCTCATTTTTAGTGAGGGTTGAAAACTTTACAGGAACAGCCCCTAAATATGTTTTGGGTGATAATGAACAAGCTCCCAATAGTGGACTTAATGCGGGTGTAGTCTCATCGGCACAACTAAATTGGATAAGATTATTTAGCGGAAACACCTTAACCGGTGATGTCAATGTATATGGGAGATAGATGATGGATAAATTACTTCCTGCATTTCTGGCGATATGCTTACTTTTGGCCGGATGTACTTACACGGTTAATCTAGTTCACACGCAAGGTCAGGCCTCCGATGTGGTTGATGATGCATCTATGCCTAGCACTTCGATTGTGCCAACCGTAACAATACCAACAGCAGCATTATAGGTAGACAAATGCCACTCCTTAAAGGTAAAAAGAACATTGGTAAAAATATCGAAACAGAATCCAAAACGCACCCTCGCAAACAGGCTGTGGCGATAGCGTTGAACGTCGCTCGCAAATCAGGGGCGAAGATAAAAAAAGCTCCAAAGAAATAATCTATTTTGGTATATTAGCTCCAACAACAGAGATAAATATGCCGACAGGAATTTACGAAAGAAGTGAAAAACAAAAAAACGATCTTCGAGAAAGAGGAAGGTTAGTAGGATTATCTCAAAAAGGGAAAAAGAAGAATTTCTCAGAAGAGCATAAAAAAGTCTTAGGCGACCGACTACGTGAGCAAGCTGCTTTAAAAAAAGGAACAACGCGCCTTCCATTTTCTAATGAATGGCGTAAGAAAATGAGCGAATCCAGGTTGGGAAAAGCTCCATGGAATAAAGGTAAAACGGGAATTTACTCAGACGAGTATCGAAAAAAAATCCGTGAAGGAAGAGCTAAACAAACATTTAGCGAAGAAACTCGAAGGAGATTAAGTAATACCCACAAAAAAAGAGTTTCTGAAGGAAAAAATCATTTTTACAAAGGTGGAATTTATCCTATCAACTTGGCTCTCCGAAATTCTCTGGAATACAAATTGTGGAGAGAGTCCGTGTTTAAAAGAGATAAATTTTGCTGTGTGCTATGTGGTGACTCGACTAGTGGAAATATAGAGGCTGATCATATTATGCCATTTTCCACCTATCCAGAACTTCGATTTGACATAGACAATGGACGTACATTATGTAAACCTTGTCACAGAAAAACTGATACGTATGGGCCACAGGCCTTGAAAAAAACTAAACCTAAAGGAAAGTAATCGTGGATAAGAAGATTAAGAAACTGGAATCGAAGACAAAATCTCTTCTGAAGGGTGAAAAATCTCTACTCAAGGCTGACAAAAAACGCGATGCCAAGTGTGAAATGGGAGAAAAAATGATGACCAAAAAGAAGAAATAGTCTAAATAAGATTTACACACTCTTCTTCATGTGTCGTACCTCAGGTTTGGTTGAAGTGCGAGAGGGTAAGATAGCGGAGATCCGTTTATCTTACCCTTATTTTTTATCCAACCAAAGTCCACCATATGCTCATGGTCATTACGAAGGAACCAAAAATAATTACTGATGCGGCTATAATTCCCAACACGGCGCCCAAAATAATCTTAAACACAAACACGGCGAAGTCGATTATTGACATGTGATCCTCCAGCTATTGATCGATGCTTTCCGGTAAGGCTCTAGGTCTACTCCATTCAATTGGGGTACCTTTGCATATTCCACGTTCCCTTTGCGTTGAACCTGGCACAACGATATACCGGCCCCCTTCGTATTTGATTCGCCACTTAAGAAAACAAGTTGCTTCCTTAAGTCTTCCTCCTCCCTTTCTAGTTCTTTCATGGAAGTGGTAAGAGTTTTCCACCTCGCCGCGCACTCGCTCCATAACGCATCGTTCCTTTCAATATAATCATCCTCTCCAGGTTCGGGAGGGGTTTTGTTCATTAAGCATTCGTAAAACTTCTTCTCTTCATCGATCATTTTAGCGATATAGTCATTGTCCCTTTTTACCATAACGGAGACGCCATCGTTACCGTCAAAGCTAAAGTAGCACATGCTTTCTACATCGCATACATACATCTGGTGCTGTAGCTGCGGGTAATAGTGGTCAGGAATCCTACCAGAAACAGCAACAGAGTGGTCTTTTTCACCGGGACATTTTATCTCAACGACACACTGGCCATTCTGACTAATGCCATCAAGCGACGCCATCGCCCAATCTTTAACGACTACCATCGGCGTAACGAATACGCCAGTTTGCATGATGAACGCATCCCTAGCGACAGGCTCAAGGTCAATTCCACGCTGCATTCTCTCGTTAGGTATCATAGGTTCGTCGTCGGATAGCTTCTCATGGTATAGTTGGATACGTGTTTTCCAATGGCTAGCGCCCATGATAACACAAGCGTCAGTGGCCGTAATCTTAGTCTTACGCAGGGCGTGCCACTCTGGGCACCCCTGTTCTAGTGATTCTAAACGTAGTGCCGAGGTCATTGTGCCATCCTTTTAGAAAGATTTACCTTACTTTGAGCCTGTGCAAACATGTATATAAGATCCTCAATAACAACATATTTAGAAATATTGTTTTCACAAACTATTCTGGACACCTCTTTAAGATGGTTATCTATTATCTCTGCGCAGTCAATTTCATCATGTATCATTGTGGCACCTCAACTAATTCGTCAGGGCGTAACTCGGTCGACGCTGCGCCCATCTTTTCGTAGTTCTGCTCCATGTTCTTAAGAGCCGCTACTTTCATGCGCTCAAACATCTCAGAAGGAACTCCGGTGAGGTCATCTGTGCGACATGTCTTCTTGACATACTCGTAGACCCAAGACTTATATTTGTCCTCACATTCGTTGAGGATTGTCTCTAGCTCTGCGATCTGCTTAGCATTGAGCCTTGGCTTTTCCTCAATTTGAACGGGAACTGGTTTCGAAGTTTTTGACACCACGCCTTTAATCTCTCCCGTCTCATAATCAACTTCTACAGTCTCAGCATTAGGGATGGATTCGATCTCTGAGGCATCTGTAAATCCCATTCCGCAGATACTGAGTGTAACCCGACGCTTGGCCTTGGTTTCAGCCTTCATGATAGCATTAGCCCTAGCTTCGCCCTTCAGGTTACCAATAACTACAGCACCTTTAGCCTGGTCAATGCGACCATTACGATCTTTAGCCTTAGCGGTAACAACGTAAATATCTTCTATGAGCTTGTCATCCAGTTCCTCAATCGAAACGCCATTGATCTTACGCAGTTGCTCGGTGCAATCTTTCTTAGCGTAAAGTGTCAGCTTGCCATTTAAGAATATGTACGCAAAAGGATTCGTCAAAGGATTCAATCCCGAACTTGCGCAAACCTTGTTGTAATAGGTTACTCTCTGCTCAGAACTAAGCTTGGACAGATCTCCTTGCATAACGACCTGCTCGATAATCGCGAAGTCAGCTTCTCTTTTTTCAACTAATTCCTGGTTCATTCTATCCCCCGCTTTTCTAACGATTAGCGATGGCGCACCTAAAGATGATTGATTAAAAGCAGTTGCGGCGATATGATTCGTCCCGCAGCGGCTTGAATTGAGTCTTGGCGGACCATCAGTGTGATGTTTTCCAGTCGTTGCGCTCTGTTTTACGGCATTCATTGTATTCCCCTTACAGTTTAAAAACATTTGTTTAATTGTCACGTACTATCACTAAGCGTTGGCCTTTTCCGATACCTAACTGAGTTGATGCTGCATATGACCTCCAGTGCAGCTCGCACAAGTTAGCCCACATACCGTTCTTGGTTTTGGCATCGTATGCGGCTTGATCCTGGCAAAAGTCGCAATTCGGAAATCTCTCGACTACTACCTCTTTTCCCTTCTCCATTAAAAACTCCTAGCCAGAAGTTTCTTTTTAGTACCATTTACTGATCCCTTTCGAGATCCCTTGTACATCATGTTTATCAAGTGACCCTTGCTTTGCAATTTCAAAAACTCAGCTCGTTTAAGCTCGACAAGGCGCTTGATTTCTTCAAGTGGCATAGATCCAACGCACTCGTCGGTATTTTGGCGGTTCTCTTTCATTTCCCTCTCCTGGTTTGGTTGATGTAAATCTGCTTTACAACCTCGTTATGTGATGGAGTTTAGGACATGATGGAATTTAGCGCAATAGAAAAACACAACTTTCTTATCTCCACAAAAAACGTTGCATAAAAACAGCCGAGCACGTATAAGTTTGAATTTACAGGAGAATCAACTTATGGAAATAACTAATTTAAAAGCCTATTTGTGTCAGATCAATATGACGGTCAAGGACTTCAGCAAAATGATTGATTACAATCCTACATATCTGTCCCATATATTGAATGGTAGAGTTCTCGCGGGACATCGATTAGCAAGGGACATAGATAGAGCCACTAATGGGGTCGTTAAGCTAAAAGCAGCGCCGCGTAAGCGAGACCTCAAGCGCATGGAAGCCGAAAAACAGCAGCAAGAATCCATGTCGGCATAAATTATTTTTGCAAATGATCGAAAGTCATTGCAATTATTTTAAATTATAACGTAAGAGGGTGGGGTCAACTACGGAGAACCCACATGCCAGTCCGCCAAGACTTTCGCCCTCAAACGCAATTACCGCCTCGCTTGTTCTTAGAGCAAGTGATGGACACCGTCAGTAAAGTTTACTGCTTTATTTGGGATCGTAGAGACGATGAGAACCGAGTTGAGATGACTTGGAAAGACCTCACGCTTTACTATAACAAGAACTCGTTTAGAACGAACCTGCGAAAACTTGTCGCTGAGGGTTTGGTTAGTTACGAGGAAACACCCGAGGGACTCTCAATCGAAGTGGTCGGTTGGGATGAAGTCGCAGAGGGCTAAAGAAAAAGACGTTGCACTTTTTAAGGCACAACGTCCTAAGACTTTAGACGAAAAATTCAATCCCTAAGGAACGACTCTTAGAGAGTAAACAAAGGATTGTGGAAGATCCTCATATGTCACACATAATATCATGCGACATATTTTTCCGCCATAGTCTTTGTACATTAAAATAACTGTTTGACAAGAAGGGGTATTTATGTTGCCAACACAAGAAGGGTGTGAAGTTCAAGACTTAACATCGTCACACAATTACAGAACAGAAATTCCAAATATTATATTTCACCTTAAGTTAAATCCTTGGGCGTTCAAGGCGTATAGCGTTATAAAAATGACGGCGGGCGATCATGGAAAGTGCTTTAAATCAAACTCCAGAATGTCCGAAGAGGTGGGTTGCTCGCTTCCAACCCTCATAAAACTTAAAGCAGAGTTGGTAGAGCAAGGTCTTATCACCATTGAAAAAAGAAAGCATTCCAATGGGTCGGATTTACCAGATCTGATTAGGATTGTAGATATTTGGCCGCAAAACGCCGAATACATGCTTAAACTTTATCCTAAAAATCCGAAAAACGATTTATGGCCATGGAAACCTAGGGAGGGTAAAGGAGATTTAGGGGGGGGGGTAAACGCCGTTAAGGGGGAGGGTAAACGCCGTTTACACAAACAAGATCCCATACAACAAGATCTAAAAGAACAACAACAGGAACCTGCTGCTGTTTTTTCTGAAAAGAAGGAAGAGAAAAAGCCAAAGGTATACGCCATTCTCGAAACGGTAGACATACCCCTTCATGACAAAGAGGAGATAACACGAGACTACTCGGAGGAAAAAGTTATTTATGCCGTAAACTTCTGCCTAGATCCAGGATTCAAACTCAAGGGGCCATTAGCCGCAGCGATCAAATGGGCGTGCAAGGTGAAGCCCGAGGAATCGAAAGCTTCCAAGCTAAAGAAAAAACAGAAACAAGATTTAGAACAGCAGGAACTTCGGCGTCAAATCTGGGATCTTAACAGAGGATTTGCTATGCAATTTCATGGTGCTAAAAGTGGTGAAATCTTAATAAAAGCATGGAAGGATTCTGTCGAAATTAGATCACCATATGGAAGTATTAATATTATATATGCAGATGATGGATTTACAGAGATGTTTAATAAAGCTTTAATGAAATATGGGTTTGAAATTCCGGAGGAATCGTGATAACCTGGGAGTTTCCTCTTAAAACGACTAGTGAGGCCAACAGTCGCGAGCATTGGCATAAAGCGGCGGTTAGACACTCCCAGCAGCAGTTCTTCGTTAGACACGCCTTTAAAGCAGAAATAAGGCCAATCCCGATACCATGTGAGATTACGCTGACCAGGATTAGCCCAAGAAAGCTCGATGTTGACGAAAATTTACCCATGTCTTTCAAGTTTATCAAAGACGAGATAGGCGCCCAGCTATTCCCCGAGAAGGTTGTGGTTTACAAAAACAAACGGGGCAAGTACGTGCAGAACAAAGGGCATGCAGACTCAGATCCTAGGGTCACATGGAAGTACGCGCAGGAGAAGGGGGATATTCAAGGCATTAGGATTGAAATTCGATCAACTTCTGCGGCTTAGGCCAGGTTCGATTTACTTCCTTTTGGGCCTCTAGAAGCTGAGCATTCATGAAACGGGCAGCTTTCGCAGCATCCCATCTCGGAATGTCGTCAAGGTCAACTGGCAATTTCCTGATGTTTAGACACATCAAAGAGACAACCGTTTTGTCCGTAGGTCCATTGTGTTTTTCCATGCTTAAGCTCCCTTACTGTTGATTTAAGCTCTTCATTTTCCTGTTGAAGAGCGACGCACAGTTTTTTCATTTCGCCTTGTTCAGCAAAAAGCTTTTTCCTCACCTTTTCCATGCTGCCGCAAAGCTTATCGATCTGCTTTTGCATCATGTAAAGTGTCATCTCTTCCGGCGTCTTATTATCAAAGTTGAATTCTAACTGGATCTCCATAGCCTTACCCTCGGTTAGAGGAAGTGTCACAATGAAGTTCCTAAAAATCAACTAAAGATAAAAGTACACATATGTTAAAACTATGTTTTACACAAGAGGTAACGATGGAAAGTATCGAAGGAGATTGGAGATCTGTAAAAGAGAAGCCAAAAGAGTTTATGAGGGTAGAAATGAAATGTTGCGATGGAAAAATTAGATGGGGAACTTTTGAACCAGATGGTTACATTACTCCTTGGGTATATGAAAACGAATGTCTTGAATCTCCATTTGATATGCCTGGGATTAGTCATTGGAGGCCAATTTAGAATGAAGTCTGCTACCAAATCGTTAGCAATCGTTAATTGGTCGTTAGTTGAGGTTCCCATCAAGTCTTTGAGGGAGCACTCTAAGAATCCCCGACAGATCGGCAAGGAACAGTTTGCCAGGCTCGGGAACTTGATAGATAAGTTCGGGTTAATAGACAAGCCGATAGTCAATGCTGACATGATGCTAATCGGCGGCCACCAGCGCGTCAAGTACCTGAAGAAGCAGAAGGTCAAGGTCGTCGAATGCTGGGTAGCTGATAGGCTTCTAGATGAGAAAGAGGTGGAAGAGCTAATGATCGGAGTGAACAAGATTCATGGTCAATTCGATTTCGATATCCTAGCTAATATGTTTGATCCTATCGACCTGCTTAAATGGGGATTCTCTGAAAAAGAGTTACTCGACACCTGCCAGGAAGCTGAGGAAATACTCGAAGAACAGCAGCAGGAAGAGAAAAAGAGAAAAGATAAACTTTGCCCTAACTGCGGACATTCATTATGAACTCATTGATACAATTATTCTTTACATCTTTAGGATTTCTTCTCCTATGTTTTGTCGTGTTCTGGATGACAAAGCTCTTATCCTGGAGTGCTATAGTTATTCCTGAAAAATCGAACGATGAAGATATTATAGAAAAAAAATAGGTCTGGATGTACTTTAGGAATCTCCGTACTAGTCACCGGAGCGTTATTGATGCTGGATCACGATATAGATACCCGATCTTCCCGAAGCGTGCTTTGGCTCAAGACTGGATATCTTAAGCAGCATTCAGTTAGTGGGCATAGTCTGTCAATACTAGCCTAGGTTTTCGGTATACCTCCTTGCAAGAAAAACCGTTTTATTTGTTGGATTACCGGAGTCAGAAATCCAAACCGTGCAATGACAACGCACGGTAATAAAATAGACCATAATGGTTGACAGATGACTGAGGGATTATGACGGTGACAGTTACGAATAAAGAACTCATGGATAAGCTTTCGGCGTATCTAGAAACCCAAGATATGAAAATTGTATGCCGCGCTTTGGCTAACGCTTTTTTGGATTACCATCGGATTCATAATCCCGATCAAATGGATGCAGACGAA
>Ga0172380_10001658_pt1 | contig 37945 bp, 31 predicted proteins | sample Leawe162metaG_FD_119747 | JGI IMG/M metagenome (GOLD analysis project Ga0172380, IMG submission 119747) | Leachate microbial communities from a municipal landfill in Southern Ontario, Canada - Leachate well 162 metaG | ecosystem: Engineered > Solid waste > Landfill > Unclassified | place...
GGTGAAGATATTGAGCAGGTGGTGGCCGAAACGGTATCCCATTTCGGCAGCCTGCACATCCTGGTCAACAATGTGGGCGGGGTCGGCAGTTTCGCCCCCTTTCATGAGTTGACGGATGAGGACTGGCATCGCGTGCTGGAGCTCAACGTCATGAGCGCCGTCCGCTTTACCAGGGCGGCCCTGCCCCACATGCGGCGCCAGCAATGGGGCCGCATCATCAATATCTCCTCCGAGTCCGGCATCCAGCCCGACCCGGAAATGGCCCACTACAACGCCTCCAAGGCAGCGCTGCTGGTGCTGGCCAAGAGCCTGTCCAAGGCCTATGCCGGCGACAACATCCTGGTCAACAGCGTCTCGCCGGCCTTTATCCGCACCCCCCTGGTCATGGCCATGATGCAGGAGCAGGCCAGACAGAATGGGATCGGAGTGGAGGAGGCCATTGCCGGTTTTCTCCGGGAAAAACGTCCCCACATAGAACTGAAAAGAGCCGGGGAGGAAAAGGAGGTGGCCGCGGTGGTCACGTTTCTGGCCTCCGAGGCGGCCTCCTTTGTCAATGGCGCCAATTACCGGGTGGACGGCGGCTCCGTGGCCAGCGTCTGACCGGGCGGCCGGGGCGGCATGATCCGATCAGAATTTCTCCGAGGCCTTGTCAAAAGCCTGCTGCAGCGAATGATAGCTGTCGATAAAACCTTTTTTCATATCATTCCAGGCCGAGGCGGAACTGTGCTTCATGCCGCCGTACCATTCGGCAATGTCATTGCGTTTCCTGCGCAGTTCACGGAGCGCCTGCCGGCTCTGCTCCCGGCTCGCCTCGCTCATGTCCTGCCACTGCTCGCTGCTGCGTTTCTCCAGCTCGTCGATCTTTTCATCCATTTTATCCAACACATCTTTGGCCTTGGCCATAACCTGCTCTTTTTTATCAATGGAGTAATCCTTGATTACCTGCAGGGCCTCGTCCGCTTCCTGCCGGATCTGGGCCATCTCCTTGTTTTCATCCTTTGGCGCCTGTTCCGCGGCGCGGAGAACCGGGCCGGGGATCAAGACGAAAAATGCCAGGGCCATGGCCCAGAACGTTATGGTGCGCTTCCGTGGTTTCAGCATGGCTGCTCTCCTGTTTTTGAACTGGTTGATGCTGCTGTTTTGGCAACGCCGGGGCCATCTCAGCATTTCCCCAAATCCTGGTTCCAGGGAAATTCTGTTTCAGCACCCGGCAATTTGCCGACCTGCATTGGTTATTTCATGCTGGAATTTGTATATGATCAAGAAACATGCCAGACTACCGGGAGAGAGTGGTTCGCCATCCTGGACTGGGAATCATTGAGTTTTGGGTCGCCGGAATTTCGAGGCTATTGGTAGGTAAATCCATTATGTTTTAGCCATCCTCTGCTATGCTGACCGTCAGGATCATGATGCGTCCAGTGAACAACGCCACCTTTTGCGTTCCACTCATACTCGCCGAGGAATTCAACAGTATCGCTTTCACGAAGGTCATCAATACGAGGAGCAATATCAATGTTGTGGGCTATAAGAAGAGTTTGTCCCGAAGATAGCCTGATAATGAATTTCTGGTGCCGACTTCCCTGTAAATCGTCCGGTAAAATTCTAATTACTACTCCAAAACCTTCCACCTGGAGGTTGCTTTGCCTTTTTTCATACGCCCTCTGGAGGAACTGATCACTCGCGGTACTCGGCCCGGTGACGGATTGAATAAAGCCAGGGTTCCTTTCATAGAACCCATAAAGAGCAAACCCCAGAACAAGGATAATCAATAACTTCTTCACATATGCTCCTTCGTGTCAGCCGGCCAGTTCGAGAGATTTAAACACCACAACCAGTGCAGATACAACGAGACGTCGGCATTGTTTTGTTATGCAATTTTCCCCAATGCATTCTGGATAAATCAGGTTGCGGACCGATTACCATCCCAATCTAAGGAAAAGGGCCGCGTGAGGATCACTTTTCCTGCAGGGCGCGGATAAACTCATCGGCCTGGGCGGTGGCGCGCTCAATTTCGCTGACCAGTTTATCTACATTGGTCTGGATTGCGAAAACTTCCTCGTTCAGGCCTGTGATAGCCTTGGCGTTCAGGTTATGCTTCATGAACAGGACCTGATCCCGTAAAGGGACCAGCGCGGGTTCCAGTTTTGCTTCCGCCCTTTTCATGGCTATGATCAGTTCCTGATATTTCAACTTCGCAGCCTCGTATTTGCCCTGGCTTTCCCTCCGCAAGGTGTCGTTGTTGTATTGCTTGATTTCCGCGCGCCATTCGCTGAACAGGGCGCCTGAGACATCCTCAACAGCACTGATACGTTTATGCACATCATCGGCCTTGGACTCGCTCTCCTGCAGCGTTTCGTTAAGTTTGTTGTATTCTTTCTCCAGATTGCCACCCTGGAAGTTGACCACGCTATTGAACTGTTCCATGGCTGTCAGGAACTGCTTCTTCGCTTCATTCTGAGAATCTCGCGCCTCCTTGACCCGGTCCACCATGATATCTCGTTTGTGCACACCCAGCTTTTCCATGGCCCCGTAATAGGCGGTGCTGCAGCCGCCAAGTCCGAGAATGATAGCGATAAGAACGAGCAAGCGAATTTTCATCGGGATCTCCTTTGTGTTACCTGAACGATGCGGTGTGGCTTTTTTGGCCCCGCTGAATTTATTTGTCGGCTGATTTATCAGTTTAGCATAGAAGTGATCAAATCTGAACGGTAGCAAGGCTAAGTTTGTGTAAACACACTCACGGTTGAGATTCGCAGATCTAATTTCAGATTTGAGTAGCAGTCAATTTCCCGCAAACTCATGTTCCGAGACCTGACCCTCAGCCCCGTCGACCCGCTCCTTCCGGCCATGACCCCTTATTTTCAGTATAGAGGCGCCGGAATTTCGCGAGTATCTTCCGCATCACAAACATCACAAATAATGCGATACCGCGGGCCAGACCCTTCGCCCCATCTGGACGATATCCGCAATCCACAACTCCAGTGCAGCTGCACCGGCTGGGGTGAAGAACCAACCCAGGGCACCGCAATTCAAAATAACCGTTGCCCAGAAGATGAGACGAAAAGGTTGTTTCCTTGATTTGTGACGCAGTTTTTGCTGGGCCACAAGCGCCCCAGGCCAGCTCCCGCCAATGCCAGCAAGTGCAGGGTGCTTTCCTGGGTGCGCCAGGCCCCTTTCCTGGCCGCCGATTTATCGGCTGCGTACAGGAGGAAAGTAAACAGGCTGGCGGCCAGATACAGGGCGAGAAGCCAAGGGGGAATTCGGGCTGTGAGAACGGAGACACCAAGTATGACGAAAAAAAGGGCGGCAACGATGACTGACAGTGAACCATGCCCCTGTGTCTTCGGAGAAAGCTGATCGCCAGCCAAAATGGCCTCGACCGCGCATGGCCGGCCATGTTTGTCGGCTGACAAAACGTAGGTTACCAGCGCATTTATCACTGGCCGCCGATTCCGGTTCCTGAACGCTTTGATATGAATGAAAATCTGTGTCCCGCCGCTGCTTGGCGTGATAAAACCAAAGCCCTTATCGTCGTTCCACGACGTTATTTTTCCTGCAGTGCGCATATCGGCCACCCTCTTTGGCTAACGCGAAGCTTGGGGCCAGAAGCTTGGGGCCAGGTCTTGAAAAATAACTTTCTTATACAGCAAGACCTGGCCCCAATTTTTGCGGGCTTTATTCCTGACCCTGCAGCCGTCGCGAACCTTCGATGATAGGGTGCCAGCCAAACACGAGCGTGACCATGAAGACATCCATACGAAGGTCGTCAGGAGCGTCATCATTTAAAGTCGACTTATAACTGAAAGTGAGGTTCAGGTTCTCATTGACCCCGTACCCAAGTGTAAATCCCATGCCGACATTGCTCAATTCCTTTCCCTGGACACCGTCGACGGTAGGTTCGCCACCGTTGTACACGGCGGCGTCGAGTGATCCCCAAAGAAGCTCTGTAAAATCGCGCGACAAGTGCGCATCCAACTGGAAAAGGGGATCGGTTTCCATTGTCTGCCCAACATAATCGTCATTGTCACCGAAAAACCACACGGCGGGAAGAAATTCCAGGGTCGTCCTCCGGCCGGGCACCCAGGAGCCGAGTTGCCAGATGATGGGCATGCCCAGGCGGCCATACCATCGGTTCTGGCCGAGATTCAATGACTTGTCGCTATTATACTCGCCAATCGGCAACGCCAGGTCGGCAAGCAGATCGACGGAGAATCCCGGCTCGTAGCGCATGGCGTCGGGAATGGTCTTCTGGGCCGGTGGGCCGAAGAGGTTGATGTCGAATTCAAGCATCGGGTCGCCAAACCCTTCGGCTGATTGATGGACCGACCTGCCGGCAACCGTTACATCACCTGAGATCCGTCCCATGGGCATGATGACCGCCGCCATAGCCGAGCGATCAAACAGGGAAAAGGTGTGCGCATAGCCCAGTATTGCCAGAGTGGCGTCGAAATCCGCACCTGGCGTCACTGTATGGGCGGAGTCGAACGGGTTCGTATTCCCGCTTATCGACTCGACAATCAGCGGTACCGCATTGCCACCCGAAAGCGTTTTCCAATAGAATCGCGCAGGGACCTGGGCCATGCCCTGCGGCGGGCAGAATACCCCGATGGTGGAGAGAGCTGCGACAACCATTCCTGACCAGACAACCGATTTTTGCCAATTTCCTTTGTTTTTCATGAGATATCCTTTCTTATTGATGAATGATTGGTTCACGGATCGGCAGCATTCAAGGCTTTGGCTCAGCCATCATGTCCTTAGGTGGCACGAACTGCTTCTTGTTGATCAGCGGCGGGTAACCCGGGTCATCCGGAACACGTGGCGGGAGTTGATCTTCCAGGGTTTCGAAAACGGAGCGACTTGGCAGGATCACGTTGTTGGCCTGTGCATAGTTTTCCCAGAGCTTGATCATCTCCTGCAATTTATCGGGCCGCTCGGCTGCGAGATCCGTACGTTCGGCGGGATCAGCTGTCAGATTGAACAACTCCCAATCGGCTTTCCCTAATGGTTTGTACTCCCAACGGATCTTCCATTCGCCCTGGCGTACTGCCCGATTGCCAAACAGTTCCCAGGCGAGATAATCCTTCTCCGTCCTTGGCGAGTCTACCTGACCGGCCAGCATCGGCACCCAGGACTTGCCGATCAGTGGCGGCAGGTCTTGGCCATTGTGCTGCTTCGGGTAGCTGGCACCAGCGACTTCGAGGAGCGTCGGCATAATGTCTGCCACATGCAGAAGTCCGTGGTTGATGCTCTCTTTCGGCCGTTTGACGACTGGACCACTGACGATAAGAGCGTTGCGGATACCGCCTTCACCCATCCAGCCCTTGTACTGACTGAAGGGGGTCATCGAGACTTGCGCCCACATGGGCCCGTAACCGACATACGATCCGGGGTCACCCCAGGCGTTGGGATGATTCTGCGACCATTTGATTGCCGCAAAGAGAAAGTCCCGGGTCCCGGGTTTTCCGGCGATCATCTTGAAAAGGTCGGTACCCTCGGCGCCGTTATCGCCGAATACAATGAAGATAGTGTTATCGTATTCGCCGATCGCCTTGAGATGGTCAATGAGCCGGCCGACATGGAAGTCCATGTTTTCCATCATACCGGCATAGAGTTCCATCTTCTTGCCGAGCATAGCACGGGCGGCAGGCGCAAGCACAACGGGATCAGGCAGAAACCACATCCGCTCGGCAAGCTGGGTGCCCTTGGGCATGATGCCCAGTTCGATCTGTCGCTTAAGGCGTGCCTGCCGCACCGCGTCCCAACCCTTGTCATACTCGCCGACGTGCCGACTGCGCCATTCTTTCGGCAGATGGTACGGATCATGCGGGGCCTGGTGGGAGACATAGGCGAAAAAGGGTTTGCCGTCGCCATGATTGGCGTCGATGAATTCGATCATCTTGTCGGTATAGGTCTTCGTCGCGTAGTAATCATCCGGAAGCTTTGTCAGGTAGCGGCCATCCTCGGTAAAGACTGACAGCGGCGCTGCCCCGGTGAAATTATACATATCCCAGTAGCTGCCCGCCCCGTCAAGCAGCGAAAAGTCACGCTCGAAACCGCGGGCGGCCGGGATCTGCCCAGGCGCCTTGCCCATGTGCCACTTACCGACCATATAGGTGTGATAGCCGGCATCCTTGAGGAGCTGCGGCAGGGTGGCCACCTGGTTGTTGAGGTAGCCTTCGTACCCGGCCACACCGCGCTGGTTGGGGGCTGTCCATTCATCCATGTTCCCCAGGCCGTTCAAATGCGTATCAACACCACTCAAGAGCATGGAGCGCGTCGGCGAACAACTCGCGTGAGTGTAGAAATCGGTAAAGCGGACGCCGCCCTTCGCCAGCGAATCGAGGTTCGGTGTCTTGATTTCACTGCCATACGACCCCATGTCAGCAAAGCCCATGTCATCGCCGAGGATGATGACGATGTTGGGCCGACGAGGAGTCTCTGCCGTCGCCTGGGCGGTTTGGAGTAAAATGCCTGCCGTAAGGATGGCGGCGGCAGCCATAAAGCCTTTCAGACGGAAAGTGAACGTGTGGCTCCGCGCATTCATTCGCCGGCCATCCGGGTCTTCATCGGCCCTGCGATTTGCATGACCAGGAATTGCCCCTGGGCGATATCGTCCCCATTGGATCAAGCTCTGTCCCATTGCATATTCTCCTATCAAACGAGTAAAAACCAGCATTTCAACAAACCGCCGGTTTGGCAAACATAAGAGGTGCCTCTGAGTGGTGGCGCAAAAAACGTGTGCTCATTCTATTTAGGAAACAAAAACGTCAACTGTACCCTAAAACCCCAACCCTCGGGACCGTCATCCGGTGATTCGGCCCAATATTTTGCACCCACGGCGAGTTGGAGGATCTGTGGGCCGATCTTGAACAGCTGCGCCACCTGGCCAATCACCGGGACCGACCATTGATCGTTTTCCCAGTCGTAGGTGGCTTCGGTGTTCAGGCCAATGGTTGTTTTCGTTGTGGTGATATAGCTCACGAAGGGCTGCAGGAAGGTGGCATTGACATCGTCCCGGTCGTCGTCACCGGCCACGGACCAGATATGGTTGGTCAGAAGGCCGACCGACCACGGTCCTGACTGCTTCAGCGCCACTGCCGTCGGTCCGATACCCCACTGGTCGCCACCGAGTACATCGTCGGTGGCGGTTGGCAGCAGTTCCACCGGTCCCGCCCCCCAGATCCAGCCGCCTGCCGTCGGCGATTTCGGCGAAAAGAACTGACTGGCGATAATGTCGCCGAGGCCCGACTCGTTCATTTCTGGCAGCGGGAAATCCTGTCGATCTATGAGTGGTACAATAGTTCGAGTGATCAGATTCCAGTTTCCGTTCATTGAAAAGGGGATGACCGGCTGGATGTTCAGAGTGCTGACCGAAGCATCGTCATTTAATCCGCCGTACTCGTCGTAGTTGTATTGCAATGGCACGCTGACCAGCGAAGCAATCGGGTTCGCCAGCTTCTTGGCCAGTTCAGCTGCCTCATCATCTTGTGCCTGTGCCGGAAGAGCCAACGCCAAACCGATCATTGCCAGGGGGAAAATCTGTCCGTTGCAATTCATTATTATATCCCCTTTGGTTGAACCATTTTTTTTAATGGTATTTTCCGGCCCTGCTTGACCAGTGCAAAAACACCGACATCGGTCACTTCAAAACATCTCGACATCAGGCAGTTTGTGATAGTATTTCCTATCTCATAATTTATGTGCTTCCTGAACCTGTTGCAAAGCGCCAAGGAACTGATACAAAATACAATATATGATGTTTCCTGTCTCGAATTTCTATACACCCGGCGCAGTTCTCGTCTGGATGGGGCTCTGCGGCAGATTCTCCTATCTCGATATTTCCTTGAGAAGCGCCTCGGCATCCTTGTGCCGAGGATTCTTTTCAAGAATCGCGTTCAAGATTTTCATGGCCTCACTCTTATCATCCTTTTTGCTGAGATAGAAGGCAAGAGTATAGCCATAGTTCTCATCCTGCGGCCTGAGGTTTGAGGCCTTTCTGCACCAGCTCACAGCCTCGTCTATCCGATCTTGGGCAGTAATGATGCAGAGATTATATGCAGCCTGCGCCATCTGAGGATCGGCGGTGAATGCTTTTTTGAGATGATCCTCGGCGGCCTTCAGGTCGTTTTTTTCAGCGCGTAGAAGCCCCATGTTGAAGTTTGCCTCGGCATTGTCAGGAGCTTGCTTGAGTGCCTTCAGCAAGGTCTTTTCGGCTTCATCGCTCTCCCCTAACTGGGCATGGGCGATGGACATATTGACCATGCCCATAATAGCCTGAGGATCACGTTGCAGGGCCGCCTGATAGGATACGATGGCCTTTCCGGGCTCCCCCTGGCCGAGCAGGTAGTTGCCCATATTATAGTGGGATGTCCACTGGTCGGCTCTGGTTGTTAGGGACGCCAGGTATTCATTATTGGCCTTGCCAAGCTGGGATTGATAGGCCGGGGGCACCGTCATCCTTGGAAAGTTGGCGATTCCTGCTGCCGCCCGAACTCGTACCAGCCGGTAATCGTCCGCCGTGGCTTCAACCAGGGCCTGCAGGCTTTCTACGGATGGTATGAGCCCCAATGCCTGAACGGCAGCACCGCGTACCAGAGGCGACGGATCTTTGGCAGCGAGGAGGAGCGCTCCTTTAACCTCTGCAGTCTGCCCCGGTGGAATGAGCCTGATGAGTGAAGCGGCGAAGACTTCGTCGCGCTTGGGGTCGTTGATGGAGGCAAGCATTTCAGGCAGCTTCGTCCAGTCCCGTTTGCGGGCCATGTCGATAAGGGTCGCGCGCTTGAGGATCGGCTGCTGATAATCCCGGGCGCGCCACTTCCTCACCAGAGCATCGGCCCAGGACGCTTCTTTGTCTTGGTGGCAGATATTGCAGGCATTAGGAGACTTGAAGGCCATTGTCGCAGACGGCACCGGTGGCAGCATCGAGTGATCGCTTCGTCTCATCCGGGCAAAGGAAGTTTTCGGCATATGGCAGGAGATACATTTGCTGCCTTCACTTGTCTCTGCATGGTGTGTATGTGCTGCCGGGTCCTTCACTTTATCTTCATGGCAGGGCAAACAGGCGTTATTGAACTTCTCCAGCTTAAACCGGTAGCGGCCGCTGGAGGTGTGGCAGTGCATGCAGTCAATCTCTCCGGATTTTACGCAGGGACTCATGTTCCACGAGGTGCCGGTGTAATTTTCTCCCAGATCCCGCCCATCAACGTAAAAATCGGCATCCTCCAGCGTTATAAGATCGAAATAGTCATAGAATCGCCCCTTCGGTTGATACTCCGCCGCCAGTGGGTTCGCTTTGGCGTGACAGCTCAGGCAGAGGTCGTTCCGCTGCACTGTTGTCATGGTCTTGGTGCTGATGATCCGCAGTTCCGGCAAAGGCTCACCTTTGGCAGTCAACCTGGCGATCTTGTTATGCTCTGTTGCCGGGCCGTGGCACGTCTCGCAATTGATACCCGGTTCTGCCCAGGTCGTATGGTAGGTGTCGGTTTTCAGATCATAGTTGGTCGAGAGTTGACTGACATGGCAGTTATAGCAGGCAGTATTGAACGTATAGGGGTATTCCCTCCAATCCACCGCTTCACCCCGTTCTCCACTGGGGAAATGGCGCATACCGCTGGCGGCGGTGTCGAACCATTCCTTTTTTTCGACGTCATACGCAACAGGCAGGGTCTGGAGCCTTCCCTTGTCGAATAGCGTGAGGAAGTAGAAAACATTCTTGCCGCCAAGTACATGCTCGATCTTGTACTTCTTCGAGCCCTCGCGGCCACTCTCAATCACTACGCCTTGGCCGAGGTCCGCGCGATACTTCTCCGTCCCTATGACAATATCGCTCTGAGGGGATGTGAGATTTTTCTCTGCAAAGCCTGCCGAATACGGTTGCATGGCAAGCCCGTGCATGGATGTGGACCAGAGTTGGTAAAACCTTTCATGGCACTCCATGCAACTCGATGAGCCAGCGTAACGAGGGGATGAATTATCTTTACCAAAAGCAATGCCAGTGAACAGGGTACACAGCAGGATAATGCAGATTAATCTCATTTGCCCCGTTAAATTTAACTCTCCTGTCGAATGAACCATTACCGTTATGATATATTCTAGTGTGATAAATTTGTCAATGAGATCAGACGGTAATGACGGATAACACTTGCGGCAGCGCATGCTCCGAAGATCCACGACTTCATCGTCCCCAGTATCTTGGCAAAATTATAAATTTCTGAAATACGAAATGAGAGGAGTAACCGAGGTAAAGGGGTCAGACCGCTTTTGGCTTCTCATGATCTCAAAATCCCCCCCTTCTGTTTATGGTCAAAAAAACTGAAGAAAAAGGTTTCCCCCGGCAACCCTTAATTTGAAATTACACAGTGCAACTGGAAGCGGCAAAATCCTTGCCGAAAGGCCGCACAGCAATCGCCCATCACATCCCTTTGTTTTGTGTTTAACTATTTGTTTGGGCAGCTTCTGCATGCAATTTAATGCCGAGCGCTCCCATAACTTTAAGAATTGTTTCAAATGCAGGGCTTCGTTCCCCGGACAGTGCCTTGTAAAGGCTTTCGCGCGACAGGCCGGCATCACGAGCTACCTGCGACATGCCCTTGGCTCGAGCAATATCACCTAAAGCTTTAGCGATAAAAGCAGCATCTCCCGGTGCCTCCTCAAAGCAAGCTTCAAGATATGCGGCCATTTCCTCTGAGGTTCGGAGATGCTCAGCAACATCGTAGCGGGTTGTGATAGTTTTAGCCATGATACACACACTCCTATAAATTTTTCGCAAGACGCAAGGCTGTTTTGATATTTCTGGTCTGGGTGTGCTTGTCACCACCAGCCAGCAAAATAACTACGGATTGGCCTTGCTGCTTATAATAGACTCGATACCCGGCCCATAATTAATCCGCAACTCTGAAACGCCTTCACCTACAGGTTTAACATCCCCAGGATTTCCTGCTGCCAATCGTTCGATCCGTACCAAAATTCGTGCACGAGCACGGATATCGTCCAAGCCACCAAGCCACTTAGCAAAAGTCTCGGTCTTACGAATTTCAAGCATAATCAAATAGTAGCCATCTGGCTACATGCTGTCAATGTGAATTTCAGGATGTAAACGTTGAAATATAAAAAATCAGAAAAAACTCCTACAAAAGTATAAAATCTTACCGATCTAACGATCGGTACACCCTCAAAAAGTCAAGCCATCCCATTTCGAGCAAAGTGACGAAGTTACCGAAATCACGCCGTAATTCAGCTTGAATAGATATTCTCTGGCAATTCTTGATCTGGGATCATATACGAAAACTTAACCTTCTTCCTGATTCTGAGCTCCATCTATATCCAGAAATAGCAAGAACCGCCTTTCTGAAAGTTCAAAATCTTGCTTCTAACAATTTTTATCCGTCCCAAAAAAAATCAATGTATCCTCATTGAGCAAAGTGAAGAAGTTTCCAAAGCAGGCTGGGCTTAGGAGGCAATAGTCTGATTTCGCTTCCTTTTATTTTTTGCAAGACCCTGTAGGCATGCGACTGAATTTGGTTTTAATATGGTCGACTTGAAATGCAAACACTCCTCCAGCGCAGGGTGCTGGGGGTTCTATAGAAGATGGCCGGCAACTCTCAATAATTTCACATCCCGGCCGTAATTCAGATTTAAAAAAACATTGGCAATCCTTGGCCTATCTGCTCTCCCAAGGGTTGCTACTTCAATGGTATCCAGATCAGGATTATAGATAAGATACACTCGTATTCCATTGTTAATTCCCATCACATGGTAGTATCTCGCTTCACATTTACTCACCCGATCAGAAATTACGGAAATCATCCTCATCCAGGGGAAGAATTTCTTCAGTCTTTGCCGATGCATGTTTTTTTGAAGTTGCTTGGCGAATGTTCGGTGCGCCAGCCTCTGAGAACGTCAATGCCCTGGTGCCTCCGGGAGGAGATGTTTTTTGCTTCTTCTGTTTTGCCGATGAATCGGCTTTCCTGCTATTTGGATCTGATGCACCGGTTAGTATGGCATTCAGAGACTCAACTATCATTTTAAGCCTTCTGGCCTGAGCTTTCATTTCTTCCGATGCGGCAGCCGACTCCTCGGCTGATGCCGCAGTTTCCTGGGTAACCGATTCCATCTCGGACATGGAGGTATTAATCTGGTCTATTCCCTGCGCCTGTTCTTTGGAGGCCGCCGCAATTTCTCTCAGCACTGCTCCAACCTTGATACCTGCCTCTGCTACTTTATTAAATGTCTCTTGCGTGCTTCCCGCAATGGTTGATCCTTTTTGAATTTTACCGATGGTGCCTTCAATGAGAGCGGCCGTATTCTTTGCAGCTTCAGTGGAACGCATGGCCAGATTCCGAACCTCATCGGCCACGACAGCAAAACCTGCGCCTGCCTCGCCGGCGCGGGCGGCCTCAACGGCGGCATTCAAAGCCAGCAGGTTCGTCTGAAAGGCGATTCCGTCGATGGTTTTAATTATTTTTGATGTTTCTTCACTTGCCCGGGTTATCTCATCCATGGAACGGAGCAATTCTTCCATGGAGTCTTTTGCCTGCTTGGTAATGTGATCAGCATCCAGCATCATGATGTTCGCCCGGCCGGCACTGTCGGCATTTGCCTTGATCATTGTGGTCGTCTCTTCCACGGATGCCGATGTTTCCTCCAGGGCCGCAGCCTGCTCAGATGCTCCACTTGCCAGTGACTGACTGGAACCGTTGATTTCATTGGCAGCACGATCAACCTTCCGGCTGCTTACATCGAGTTGTTCCATGGCGCCATAGAGAGCTTTGACGAGAGAGGAGCTTGACAGGAAAAGAAAAAGACAGACCACAACGAAAAGCGCCGCTCCGCCGATTATGAGACCCCACTTGATTTGGCTGATGAGGGCAATTTTTCCGCTGGCATCCCGGACGAAAACGAGAGCACCCTTGGTAACACCGGAGAAATCCTTAATCGGCACGCCGGTAACCAATCGTCCAGCCAATTGCGCCGATGTCATGTCCTGGAGGGATCCGGCCAGCAGATCTGCTTTTATGTAAGGATCGGTGGCCTCCGTGCTGGAAGAAAAAATCCGGATGACCTCGCCGGTTTGGGGTAATTTTTTTTCTTTGAGATTCCGGGCGATTTCCAGCTCCGACGCCAGCATGTAAACAGCCACGTTATCGGTGTCAAGAAATCGGGCGGTCCCGAAAATTTTATTGAGATCAAACAACGTTTCAACGGAACCGAGATGCGTGCCGGCTGCATCAAACACGGGAACAAGCCCGCGTACGGCAAAACCGCCCCGGCCGATCTCAATACCGGTGATCGGTTTTTTCATTTCGTTGACTTGTAATACCGTGGTGCGAAAACTGGAAATATCATCACCGCCATCTTTTTTACCCGCTTCACGCCAAATGCGCAGAAAACTTTTTGCCGGCGGCAGATGAAAATGGATCTTGAACTGACTGATTCCCAGGGCAGTTGTGACGCTTTTATGGATCGGGTCCATGGTTTTGCGCAACAGGGCCCTCCCCTCTTCCTCCTTACCGCCCTGGGCCAGCTGGTACGCCTCCACAACCGCGGGGATTTCAGCTGCCATGGCGGCAATGGTGAGCGCCTCCTTTTCAACGCTCCGTAAGCTTTTCCGGGCCAGTTCCGCCTGACTTTGCGACAGCTCAGCAACCATGTCCCGCCACAAATGGTTTTCCACCCACAAAGCCCCAGCCACCAGAAAGAGAGTGGACAAAAACATCAATGCCAGAGGTATAACCATTACCTTGATACGCAGGCTCAATTTCATGATCTTCTCCAAGTGGATACAAGCTCTTTTCACAACACCGCAACCTAGCAAATTCTAACACACCCATCATTTTTATGATAAAAAAGAATTTTCCCGGGCAAAAAGTTGCCTTTGCGGCTGGGGCGCAAGAAATAGGAATCTCGCACTCCATCATTTTTATGATAGTTTTTTGGTTGCGATATTGTGAGGGGTTAAGTTGCCGGGCAAGATGAAGGTGAAAGAGATGAAACGGGCTTTCCTGAAGAAAAGCCCTGGAATTTCAGGAAGGAGAGCGGAAAAAAACGCAAAGTCCTTACTCCGGTGAGCGCCTACCGCCTGTTTTTTGAAATGTTTCAGGGCTTTTCCCCCCGCTGAGCCACCAGAGCGGGGTGATCTTGCGGATTTTCCGGTCAGGCAGATGCTCCCAGAAGATGGGGCGAGGCGGGGCGGCATCGTGTTGCGGCCGGTAAATCTGCTGTTCGGTGACCAAGATGTCAGCCGGCACATCCCAGCAGGCAGCGGGCAGGGGTTTGGCCATGATCTGCCATTCATTGACAAACGCGGCAACCAGGGCGTCGCGGCTGATGGCCCCCAAGGCCGCCAGGATGGCAAAGCTGAGATCGAAAAAACCTAGACCGTCGCCCAGCCGGTTGCCCTGTAGGTCAACCGCCACGGCGTCGGTAACCAGGAGCGAAACCGCCAGGCCTTCCACCTCCGGCCGGCTCAAACGTTGGCCGGCCTTGGCAAAACCTTTTAAGGTCACGCTATGGGGGAGCTGCTGAAACGGGATGGAATAAGGCTTGAGGAGATAAAAGCCGTCTTTGAGGCCGGGGGCCGGGACGATGAGCTCTTTACCGTCCAGCAGAGCGTTGATGCGCACCTGCTGCAGGGACGGCACGGGGGAGACAAAGACCTGCCGGGCGCTGCGATAAGCGGCATCCCGGCGCAGCAGCTCCGCGGTGCGGCCGCTCAGGCCACTGGCTCCGGCGGCATCCTGCGCGGCAGCCTGCAGCGCCAGCTCTTCCCGCAGCGCCTGCTTTGCCAGCTGCACTGCGGAAAGATGGTCATGGTTTTCGGTCACTGCCTGATAATCGCTTATAACGAGGGCTGTTTTTTGCTTCCGGTCAGAACCGGGAGAGAATTATTGTGGAAAGATACCGGGACAGAAGACAGGGCAAGGGAAGAGTCGGAACCGTCTGCCCCGGCAGGCTGGGTAGCGTTCATGGCGGTCAGCTGCTGTTCCCTTTTAAAGCCATACTCAACCAGGCGGCTGACATCCGCCCACATGGTTTCACTGCCCATGAGCGCCACGATCAGATCGGTGTTGCCCCTGCTGAACTTGCCCACATAGGTCTGCCGTGCCGCCAGGGTATAGCCGGTTTTCCCGCCCACGGCGCCGTCAACCCGCCACATGGCCTTGTTGTGGCTGCGCAGAACCTGGCCATAACGGGTTCCGACCTTTGTCCTGCCTATGCGCTCGGCAAATTCCCTGTCCCGCATGGCCTGGTTGAACACCGTGGCCAGGTCGCGCACCGTGGTCTGCTGCCCCGGAGCGGTCAGACCGCTTGCGGTTTTGCACTGGGTATGGGTTGCCCCCAGGGACCGGGCCTTGCTGGTCATCAGTTTGGCGAAGCTTGCTTCGGAGCCCGCCACTCTTTCCGCCAGGGCGACGCTGGCATCGTTGGCCGAGGCCAGCAGCACCGCATTAATCAGGTCGTCTGCCACATAGGATTTTTTTGGGCTGATGTAAATCTTGGACCGGGGCATACTGGCCGCCCGGCTGCTGGGTTTTACCATGTCCGTATCCCGCAGTGAATTGATGGCGATGAGGGCGGTGATGATCTTGATGGTGCTGGCCGGCTGGCCTGGACGGTCCGGCTCATGGGCGTAGAGGATCTGGCCGGTGCGCGCGTCCATGATGATGGCGCTTTTTGAGGAAAGCTTCTTGCGCAGGGTACTGGAAAATGCCACATTCCGGGCACCCTCGTCTTCTTGCGTCTGCATCGCGCAAGAGGGCTCACCAGCGTTGGGGTCCCCGCTAAGCCGGGTGGGATGCGCCTCCTTCACCTTTGCCGGCAGCGACTTGTGGGTGGTGGCAATAATATTGATGCCCGCTGTATTCTTGGCAAGAGCGGAAGAAGAGGCCCCGGCAGACAGCAAGAGGAGGCCGAAAAAAAGAACCCAGCAACGGCTGGTGTATCGGGGAGAATTCGTTAACTGAGGCATAATTTCTTTAGACATGGGATAATTTTTTAATTAACAAGAATTAGTGAGAACCAGTTTATTTTAACTACTTAACCCATTTATTTCACCATATAAAACAGAAATCGGAAAATCAATATTTTTCTTTAACAAAATATGATTATCTTATTGTTTCTCTGTCTTTAAATTGAATCGTCTTTAAATTTGGCTGGCAAGCACACAAAGAAGAAAACGAAAAAAATACCGCTATTACAGGAGGATAAATGGAAAATGGCATGACAGAACTGGTAACCGTGGTTGATTTTTTTGTCTTTTACCAGCTGCTGCAGGGCGGCCGGACCATCCACCTTTCCTTTGCCGAACAGAAGCACCGGCAGGCGGCAGACCGGCTGAAAAACATGCCCTGTCAGATCAACCCGCTGCCGGAAAGAAAGATAACGGCCGGCGAATTGGCCGATATGCTCACCGGGCAGAGGTCGTTTGCGGAATTCAGCCAATCGATTTTTATTCAGGCAGGCACCCCTTTCCAGCAGCGGGTGTGGGAGCTCATTAGCCGGATTCCTTATGGTGAAACCAGAACCTATGGCCAACTCGCCCAGGCCCTGGGTGACAAAATGCTGGCCCGGGCAGTGGGTCAGGCCTGTGGCGCCAATCCCATTGCCCTGCTCATTCCCTGCCACCGGGTGGTCGGGCATGCCGGCCTCGGCGGATTCGGCGGGGGAATCGATCTCAAAAAGAAACTGCTGGCCCTGGAAAAGAAATAAATACCGACAACCTGATCGCGGCAGATTTTACGTTGATACCCAAATCGGGTTTCGAGGAGAGTGCCTAAAGCACTTAAAATACTTAAAGCGCCTAAAGGAATGGTACTTGCTGATCAGATAAAACCTTTCACTTGAAGTACTTTAGGCATTTTAGGCACTTTAGGCACTTTAAGTATTTCAGAAACTTCAAACCATATCGAGGATGGCCTGGCCGATCTGATCAAGGGGCAGCACCCGGTCCACTCCGCCTAGGGCGATGGCCTCCTTGGGCATGCCGAAGACGACGCAGCTGGCCTCATCCTGGGCGATGGTTTTGGCCCCGGCCTGATGCATCTTCAGCATCCCCTGGGCCCCGTCCCGGCCCATGCCGGTCAGAATGACGCCCACGGCATTGGCCCCGCCATAGACGGCCACCGAGTTAAAAAGCACATCCGCCGCCGGACGCTGGTGGCAGACCAGCGGTCCGGTCTTGACGTTGACATAGTAACGCGCGCCGCTGCGCCGCATCACCATGTGATAATTGCCGGGCGCCAGCAGGGCCCGGCCCGGCAGCACCACATCGCCGTCTTCGGCCTCCTTGACGCTGATCTGGCAGAGGGTGTCAAGCCGCTGGGCGAAACTGGTGGTAAAGTTGGGCGGCATGTGCTGGACAATCATGATCCCCGGGGTGGTGGGCGGCAGGTTGATCAGCACCTGCTTCAAGGCCTCGGTGCCGCCGGTGGAAGAGCCGATGGCAATCACCTTGTGGGTTGACTCGGAAAGGGATTTCTTGAAGACCAGGGAGGTCTCCCTGGTCTGCGGTTGCAGGGCGCGCCGGCGCAGATCATCCAGCCGCACCGAGGCGGCCCCGCGGATCTTATCCGCCAGCTGCTCACTCATGTCGCCGACGGAATACGCCTCGCCGGGTTTGCAGATGACATCCACCGCCCCCGCCTCCATGGCCTCCAGGGCCAACACCCCGCCCTTCTTGGTCAGCGAGCTGACGATGATGACCGGCAGGGGGTAATGCTTCATCAGCTTGCGCAGAAAGGTCAGGCCGTCCATTCTCGGCATCTCGATATCCAGGGTGATCACATCCGGCTTGAGCTGGACGATTTTATCCCGGGCCACATAAGGATCGGGGGCCGTGCCCACCACCTCCATGTCCGGCTGCCTGGAGAGCTCCTCGGAAAAGACCTTCCGCACCACGGCGGAATCATCGACCACCAGCACGCGAATTTTCTGCATTTTTATCGTGACAGTTCTGGGTTTTGAGTTTTCGGCTTCTAAATGTTCAACAGCTCATTGGCCCGCTCCAGCTCGGTGAGCAGATCCGCCATGCATATCTGCAGCATGTCCATGGTAATGCCGAATTGCTTCAGGCCATCCCCCCGCAGCTCCGAGGCCAGACCGTCATCACCCACGCCGATGCCGATGGAAATAACCAGGCTGTTGCTCAGGGCGACCAGGGCGGTCAACTTTGCCCTCTCCAGGGCCGCGGCATTATGATGCTCCCGCACGGCATCAATCAGCGGCTGATCAAACTCCCATTTCTCCAGGATCATCCCGCCCAGCGCCGCATGGTTGATGCCGAGAATCTCCTGCTCCGCTTCAACAAAAGTGCAGTTTTCCCGGTTCACCTTCTCAACGATCTTTTCAAAGTCATCGGCGACAAAGCTGCTGAGAAACCTTTTGCCGATGTCATGGAGCAGGGCCGCGGTAAAGGCGCTGCCCTGATCAACATCTTGGACATGCCTGACCAAGAGCTTGGCCATGATGCCGGTGGCAACGGAGTGGCGCCACATATCCCCCTGTTCCAGACCGTATCCCGCCCCCACCTTACCCTGGAAAAAGCGGGCGCTGCTGCTGGCGATGATGATGTCTTTAAGAATGTCATGGCCGATGACCACCAGCCCTTCATCCAGGGAATTGACCTTGCGGGAAATGCCGAAGTAGGCGGCATTGCAGATTTTCAGCACATTGGCCGTGATTGCCTGGTCATACTGGATCACCTCGGCCAGCTGACTGGCCGTCACATCGGGATCCTTGAGCAGCTGCATCACCCTTTCCGCCACCTTGGGAAAGGGCGGCACATGACGGATCAAAGCCAGAATTTCATCAACGCGGTTCATAGTTCAAATTCCCCCCTGCCGGAAACCTTTAAATGTACCCTGCCCGTACCAATTTCCAGGCTGACTGTCCGATTGACCGATCCGCCGATATCCTCAGCGGCGATGGTGATATGATTTTTGTTAAAAAGCCTGCTGAGGATCAGATAATTGCGTTTGCCGATACTGAAAAGACCGGTGGGATCAAGAATCTGCGAGCCGCCCACCACCTTGACGATCAGCCGCCCCTTGACCGCGCCCAGGCTGTAGCATTCCTTGAACAGGGCCGGTATGCCGGTATCGGCAAACATAAACGGTTTTTTCTGGGCCCTGGCCTGGTCAAGCCGCGAATCAGGCAGCATATAGTGGAGCAATCCCCCCACCTTCACCACCGGATCCCAGATCACCACGCCGATACATGACCCGAGCGAATAGGTGATCAGCGTCTCCTTGATGTTGTTGCTGACCTTCATATCCGATATGCCGACAATGACTTTCATAATGGGCTATTTGACTTTTTGATAAACAGTGGTGGCGGTCTGCTGGAAGCGATGGTTGATGCTGGTCAGACTTTCCGAATGACCGATAAACAGATAGCCCCCCGGAGCAAGACAGCGATAAAACTTTTCCGCCAGCTCCATCTGGGTTTCCCGGGTAAAATAAATCATGACATTGCGGCAGAAGATCACATCCATCTCTTCATTCCAGGGGAAGCTGTCCATCAGGTTGATGTGCTGGAAGGTTACCAGGCGCCGCAGCTCATCCTTCACCTTGACATAGCCGCTGCACTTGCCCATTCCCTTCTGGAAAAAATTCTTCAGAAATTCACCCGGCACCTTATCGATCTTGTCGAAGGAATAGATGCCCTTTTCGGCAATGTCCAGCACCTTGGTGGAGATGTCGGTGGCCAGAATGGAGGCGCGGAAGGCCGGATGGCGCGCCATGAACCGGGCAATGACCATGGCCAGGGTATAAGGCTCCTCGCCGGAAGAACAGGCGGCGGACCAGACCCTGCATGGTCCGGCGGAACCTCCCCTGGCGGCAAACTGGGGAAGCACGGTGTCGGCCAGATAGTCAAAGTGGGAGTTTTCCCGGAAAAAACTGGTAAAGTTGGTGGAGACGCAATTGATGAGATGAACGAGTTCATTGCCGGTGGCATCGTGCACAACCCGCTCATAATAGTCCTTAAAGGAACCGAGCCGGCAGGCCCTGAGCCTTTTCCCCAGGCGGGCGTTGAGCAGCTCTTTTTTTTCAGGCTTCAGGTGAATTCCGGTCTTGGCAAAGATAAGGGCGCTGAAATTTTCAAAGTCTTTATCCGTCAAACGGTACTGCTGGAAAATATGATCCACGGAAGCTCCCTGAAACGGCACAGCAGTTTTCACCTTAGACCATGGCCAGCCGGCCGAGCCCGGTCGCGCCGATCACCTTGTCCGTATCCAGCAGAATTTTCACGCGCCCTTTGATCTTGGCCATGCCGAGGAAATTATCAGTCTCAACCGCATCCCCGCCAAAGGTGGGCGGCGGTTCTATTTCCGCTTCGATAATGTTAAGCACCTCGGAAACCGAATCAACGATCATGCCCACCAGCACCGCCTCGCTTTCCCCCTTCACCTCCACGACGATGATGCAGGTGCGTTCCGTGTATTCCTTTGGGTCCATATCGAATTTCGAGCGAAGATCAAGCACGGGGATAACGCTGCCGCGCAGATTGATGACCCCCTTGATATAACGGGGGGTATGGGGCACCGCCGTGATCTCCATCAGCCCGATGATCTCCCGGACCTTGAGGATACCGATACAGTACTCTTCCTTGCCGAGATCAAAGGTCAGGTACTTGCCGGCCAGGGCCTTTACGTTCTTCTTTCCAGCAGACTGCGCACTGTCAACATTAGCCATCCCATCACCTCATTATTCCTGAATAGCATTCAGGCGATTTAAATGCCCGGGCCCCATCTCCTCACTGACACTGATCAACCCGGCCAGATCAAGGATCAGACCCACCCGGCCATCGCCAAGTATGGTCCCGCCGGCCACGCCCTTGATATCCTTCATATAGCCGCCGAGACTCTTGATCACCACCTCCTGTTTGCCGAGCAGCTCGTCAACCAGCAGGGCCCGCTGTCTGCCCTCATTTTCCACCACCACGGCAATGCCCTGGCCGATGTCCGTGCAGGCATCCGCCACCCCGAAAACATGATACAGACGGATAATGGGCAGCAGGGAGTCACGGACCAGCAGCGTCTCGCCCTTACCCTGCACCGTATTGTAATTTTCCATCTTGGGCCGCATGGACTCCCGGATGGCGATGGTCGGGATGATATAGCGTTCGGCGCCCACCCCGACGACAATGCCGTCGATGATGGCCAGGGTCAGGGGAAGGTGCATGAGAAAGAGCGAGCCCTCCCCGGCCGTGCTCTGCAGCTCCACCCTGCCCCGCAGCTTCTCCACCCCTTTTTTCACCACATCCATGCCGACCCCGCGCCCGGAGACATCGGTGATCTTATCCGCCGTGGAAAAACCCGGCAGAAAGATGAGATTGTTGATCTCATGATCAGAGTAACTGCCCCCCGGCTGGATCAGGCCGCGCTCCAGGGCCTTATTGCGTATCTTTTCCGTATTGAGGCCTTCGCCGTCATCAGCGATCTCGATGATGATATTGCCGCCTTTCTGGTAGGCGCTGAGTCGCACCGTGCCTGCTTCGGGCTTGCCCCTCTTGCGCCGCTCCCCTGGTATCTGCACCCCGTGATCCACCGAGTTGCGGATCATGTGGACCAGGGGATCATAAATGGAATCCACCATGTTGCGGTCGATCTCGGTCTCTTCCCCGTCCATGACCAGATTCACCAGTTTGCCGGTCTTCTTGGAAAGATCCCGCACCAGCCGGGTCATCTTCTGGAAGGTCTGCCGGATGGGCACCATGCGCATGGACATGGCTGTCTTCTGCAATTCCGTGGTAATGCGGGTCAGCTGGGAGAAATCCTTGTTCAGCTTCGGGTCCGACAGGCTGGCGATGAGCGGATTATGCCGCACCATGGTCTGCATGATGACCAGCTCACCCACCGCATTGACCAGCCCGTCGAGCTTGTTGATGTCAACCTTGATGGCGGCATCGATATTCTTCTTCTGGGGGGGACCCGCGGCGGCAACCCCCGCCTCGACCGTTTTCATGGCCGGGGCCGGCGGTTCGCCGGCTGGCGGATCTGCTGCCGGCCGGGGCGCCCATGTTTCCTGAACCGGCGGGGCAGCCGCAACCACCTGCACCGGCTCCTCTGCCAGGCCGGCCCCGCTGCCCTCCTGGCAGATCTTGATGCGCGCCAGAAAATCATTGATATCATACTGCTGGTAATATTCCTGGCCTTTCTCCAGGACATCGCTCAGGTTCTGGATCATGGTGCGCAGAAAATCGCCCACGCCGAGCACAATGTCAATAATGCCGGAGTTCATGGCCAGCTTGCCGTTACGGACATCATCGAGCAGATTCTCCGTGGCATGGGCCAGTCTGTTGATGGTCATCAGATTGAGAAAACCGGAAACACCTTTAATGGTGTGGAAGGGACGGAAGATGTTATTGATGATTTCCTGGTCGTTGGGATTCTGTTCAAGCTCAAGAACGTTGAGTTCAATGGTTTCCAGATGTTCAAAGGCCTCGGAGATAAAACCGCTGAGCAGATCACTGTCCTTCATGAAATCAGGCACGCCCGCCGCGGCGGGAGGCGATGGCGGGGGTTCTTCGCCGGCAGGGGCTTTGGCAGGCATGGACGCCTCATCAGGCGCCGGCCGGCTGCTGCCGCATTTTCCCCCCAGGAGACTGCTGATCAGGGCAAGCTGCCCATCGATGGGAGCGGGCTGATAGGCAACTCCGTGTTCCGAGACGTCCTGCACATGGGCCACCATGAGCTTCAGACTGTCATCCACCGCCAGGACCAGCTCGATGACATCGGCATCCATACTGATGCGGCCGCTGCGCACCTCGTCGAGCAGATTCTCGACAGCGTGGGCCAGGCTGCTGATCTCCGGCAGGGAAACACTGCCCGCTATTCCTTTGATGGTATGAAAGGCCCGGAAAATGGCGTTGACCGCTTCGCTGTTGCCCGGCTCTTTCTCAAGCTCCAGCACATTGGCTTCAATGGAGGCAAGATACTCCCCGGCCTCATCGATGAAACACTCCAGCAGCTCCCTATCCCGCAGGAAAGCGGGATCATTATTATCATCCCGGCCCGCTGCACCGGCTGCACCCTGTTGGCCGGCGACAAGCCCGGCGGGATCGATCCTGCAGCCGATGCTGTGCAAATGGCTGCAGAAGGCGGCCACGGCCCGCTGGTCGTCCCTGTTGCGTTTCACCTCCTGCATGCGGGAGATGCATTCGGCCAGCTGCTGATAGCTTTCCGCCGTGTCCGGCAGTTCAGCCATGATCAAATCCTGGAGAGCGGCCTGAAAAGCGCAGGCCATCCGCTGCAGGACCGCCTGGGATGCCATATCTTCATGGGCGGTCAGCTGTTCCAGGACTTCCAGGAGTTCGCCGACCGACGAGAGGTCGCCGGGCTCGATCATCATAATCTTGACCGCCATGTCATCGAGCAGTCCGTTCACGCTCTGTTCGGCACCGACCATACAGCAACCTCAGGCTTAAAATAATATTTGTGACCCAAAGGGATCTTTTCTTTTCACCTCATTTATATTTGCGCAAATCAGGCGCAAAGTTTCAAGTTTTTAAAATCTGCCGCCTCTTTTTCTCCCGGAGCCCGCCTGACAGCAAACTCTTACTCCTGGCCCAGCAGATTGGGGTCCAGAGCCCGCAGCTGGTCTTCCGTTGCCTTCTGGTTCTGCCTCACCTTATCGATAATATCCGCCTGGGGATACTTCTGCTGCACCAGCAGCAGCAGGCGCCGCGACTCGAGCAGCAGGGCCTTTTTCTGATCAACCGCAGCCGTTTTCCGGGCCTTGATAAATAAATTCGCCGCCTCCATGCGCAGCTGGGCGGCAGCCAGATTCACGGCCTCGGAAATTTTTGCCCTGGCCTGATCCTGGTATGGCGTATCCACCAGTTCTTCAAAGAGGACAATGGCCTGATCAAACTGCTGATCATCGAACATCGCCACAGCCTTCTGCCATTTGACATCAAAGGCCTCTTTTTCCTCCATCTGCTGCAGCACGGTCTCCTGGGACTGCTGCGCCCTGATCTCCTCTTCGAGCTTCTTGGCAGGAGAAACAGCCTCTCCGGGCTGGGCCTCCCCGGACCAGGGGGCCAGAACTTCCAGGGCCTGGGTGAATTTCCTTTCAGCGGCCAGCTGTCTGGCCCGGGCCATGGCCTCATCCACATTCTGCTGCACAGGGCCGCCGGCTTTGTCCAGCAGGGCGCGCGCCATTTGGGTATAGATTGATTCCGGGAAACTCTCCTCGAGACGCTGCACGCTTTCCACCAGATCCGGGGGCATGGTTGTTCCGTCATATTGCAGCCAGCCTTTCAGAGCCCGCCGGTACAGTTCCAGCTCCTGTCCATGCGCATCTTCCCCGGCAAGCAGGCCAAGCTGGGTTTCCACCTGCACATCCGCCTGTTTCAGGCTGGAAAAGAGACCGGCCACCTGTTCATATTCCTTCCGGGCCCGGAGAAATTTCCCCTCGGCAAAAAACAGCTCCGCGGCCTGCAGGCGCAGCGGCCACGCCTGCAGAGCATCCTTGCCCTGCGCTGCGGCAAGCAGAACTTCAGCCGCCTGCTCGAGCTTGCCGGTAGCCCGCAGGGCGCGGGCATACGCCTCCCTGGTTTCCGGCGATACTCCCGCCTCGGCGCCTGGGCCGAGCAAATTCTCATAGGACTCCACCACCTTCTCATTGTCGCCCTGGGCAGCCCAGTAGCGGACCACCCCTTCCGCCTGGCCGGCCACGCTCGGCCGGTATGCCTGCAACTGTTCGGGAATGACCGCGGCGGCTGCGGCAAAAATTGTCTGGCAATCGCCTTCAAGAAAAGCGATATCCTGCTGGAAGGCGGCATAGGGCGAGGCGGGCGGGACGAGGCCGGCAAACCCTCTGTCGCTGCTCAAGCTGGACTGCAGGGCTAGATAGCCGTCCAGGATGGTCCTGAGCGCGCCGGTGCATTCCTGCCATTTTTCCGGCTGCGGCAGGGCCAGGCCATGCTGGGAAAAGCTTGTCCCCAGCCCCTGCCATTGCTCCTGCTTGCCCTGGTAAAGGGCGATTCGGGTGGATACATAGTCGGACATGCCGGCCAGCACCGCCGGGTCAAGCCGGCCTGCTGCGGGCATTCCCGCTACGGGCTCGTCCGCTTTCCTCTCCGCAAGAGGGGCAGCGACCGGCGGCACCGGCGCGGCAGCACTTTCCCCCTCCACCGGCGCCGCTTTTCCCATATCCTCATAAGGGGGCACTTTTTTCTTGGGCAAAAGCAATCCCCCGGCGGTCTGACAGCCGCCGAGTAATAATAGAACCGCTGCCGCCGCCATAAGCCTGCCTGCAAAAAAATTCTTCTCAATCATGATATTTTTACAATTACTCCACTGTTATTGCTGTTCACTATTGCGCCAGTACGGCAGAAAATAGCGCTCCAATTCAATTTCTCCGCCGGAAAGAACTTTGCCGAAGGTAACCACGGAAACCGCATCCTGGCCATCGGTCCCGGACACCGGAAGACCGCCGCCATTAATTGCCACAGGCGCTTCTATCTGGCCCAGGTCCGGATAAAACAGCGGCACCTCGCTGCTGCCGGAAAAGGCCATATCAGCCATGTCAAGCACCCTGGCATAATCTCTGGTAAAGATGATATTCTGCGCGACCTTGGTCCAGACCGGCAACGCCCCGCTGGAGCCGGCAATACGGATGGAGGCATGGACCATCGGCCGGTTGTCGTCAAAACCCACATACGAGGCCAGGGCAAAGCTGCCCCCGTCAACGATGAGGCCATCTCTCTTGTCCCGCACGGCAGGCACCACCCCGGCAAAAGACGAGTTGGTGAAACGATTGGCGGTCCCGGTTTTGCCGAGCACGGGCACCGTCATCTGCAGCGCGGCAAGCTGCCCCTGCACTCCGGGATCGCTGCTGCGCAGCGGGATGTTGTTGGCGTAACGGCCGGTGCCGAATCGCACCACATTACGCAGAATATCACTGACCGCCACCGCCGTTTTGGCATCAATAACCCGCCTTTGGGTGACCTCCCGCTCATAAATCACCTCCCCGTCCGCAGTCTCTATCCGGTCAATGAGCGTCAGACCGGGATTGGCACTTTCCGCCGCATTGTATGAAATCCCGCTGGTCAGCGCTTCATAGACCCGGACCAGCTCAAGCAGACTCATGACATTGGAGCCAAGGGGAAAGGAGAGAACAGGCTCAAGCTCACTGGTGACCCCCATGGCCCGGCTGAGGTCAATGAGATACCTCAGGCCCGCCAGCACCCGGAAATCCCGGATGTGAGACAGGACATCATCACCATAGGCAGGCAGGGCAGAAAGCTTTTCGTATTCTTTCCGGAAGTTGTCCTGCAGCAGATCGAGGGTGGCAAGGCTCAGCATATTGTCAATGCGCACCTCACCCCAGAAACGGGCGGACACCTCAGGGGTCATGTCGGCCAGCAGCCTCTGCAGGTCAGCCCTGTTGACCGGCAGCCAGCCATAGCTGGGATTGTCTTCGCTGTAAATGAAATGATCACCGGCAGTTAACGTACCGCCTGCCCATCCTCCGCCATCCTTTGCCGCGGCAGGCTGAAAGTACAGCCCCGGCACCAGGTAACCGCCTGATGTTTCGGCAAGCGAGCCGGCTTCAGCCAGGAGGCGCTGCTGCAGATTTCTGTATCGGACAAAACTGCGGCTGACAATCTGCTGCCGCAGTTCACGTTCGTCGGCCCTCACATCCTCGGTCAGGTCATCCAGTTCCTTTTCAAATCTGTCGCTGTAGTGAAAAAGGCCGAGATTCTGCCACTCATCCTGCTTGCCGGCAAAAAGGAGATCCACCTCGCTGGCAGCCAGCGCCATTTCAAAGGCGGTCTTCTGCAAGGCGGCCTCATCAATCAGTATTCCCATCTTGTCCCTGACGCGCCGGGTATACTGTTCAAACGATTCGTCCTTCTCCCGGGCCATGCCGACTCCGGCCAGCAAATCCTTGAACTGGGCAGGACTCAGCCGGTCACAGAGATGATACAGCAGCCAGACCGAGGCCACATTTTCCGAGTGCACACCTGCCCAGCTCATGGAAACCCTTTTATGGGGACTGACGTGATCAGGCCTCGGGATATAGGCATTCCGCTGATAGACAAACATGTTCCGTTCGTTATTGAGCTGGTCCAGGGAATTCCAGCCAAGCTGGATTGCCGCCGCATAGAGCAGCGGCTTGACCACCGAGCCCATGGCTCTCTTGGCCGACACGGCCCGGTTAAAATAATAATTATCCATGCCGCCGGCCAGGGCCAGAATCTTTCCCTCCTGCAGCACCAGGGAGGCGCCCTGCAGCTCAGGATATTTTTCCAGATTGAAAAAATATTCCCCTTTTTCAGCACTCCCCCGGGCAGACAGGTAGACCAGATCTCCCACCTGCAGCTCTTTCAGCAGCAGGGGCAGATCCCTGATGCTGCTGGTGCTCCAGCGCTGCCCTTTGTATTGCACCAGCGAGGCAAGCAAAGGCTTCAATCCCTGTTCATCGATAATGCCCGGCTTGTCTGAGGCCTGGCCATTGGGCGAAAAGGAAACCAAGACCCGTGCCGGCGGGCCGGTTTGGATTTCCTGCACCCGGGCCACCAAAAACTGCCCTTCCGATGCCGTATTGCCGGACCCGAAGGGCAGCTCGGCATAGCGCTTCTGGAGAGAGGAACGGTCGTAGCCGAGCAATTTGACATCGAGCTGGCTCAACTCGCTCTGCAGAGCAAAGAGATTGCCGTCCTGCAGCTTATTGTCGATGCTGGTAAATATCCGCACCCCGGAGGTGGCCACGTTTTCTATGCCGTATTCCAGCAAGGCCGCTTCCACCGCCGGATCATCCAGCCCGTCCTTGACCAGATCCATCAAGGTGTTCAGCCGGAACTGCATTTTCCCCTGCTTAAAGGGAATCTCCCGGCTCAGGGCCTGCTGGTACGTTTCCCCGGAGATCATCCCCAGCCGGTGCATCTGTCCCAGAACGTAAGCCGTGCGCACTTTAGCATTGCGCCTGGCCTCTGCGGTGCCGGCCTCATCCCTTTTAATAAAGGGGTTGTAATAATTCGGACGCTTGACGCTGCCGGCAATAAAGGCCGCTTCCACTAGATCGAGCTGTTGCGGCTCCTTGTCGAAATAATAACGGGCCGCCACGCCCAACCCCCGGCCGTTGCCGCTTACATAAAACTGGTTGGCGTAGAATTCCAGTATCTTTTCTTTCGGGTAATGGTATTCGAGACGCAGGGCAAAGAGCAGCTCGGTCAGCTTGGCCATTATTGAGCGCCCTTTCCGCTCAAAGAGATTCTTGGCGGTCTGCTGGGTGATGGTGCTGCCGCCCTGGACAATTCTGCCGGCCCGGATATTGGCAAACATGGCCCGGGCAAAGCCGGGGAGGTCGATGCCGTGGTGTTTGAAAAACTGGTGGTCTTCAGCGGCGATCAGGGCGTTGGCAAAATCTTGCGGCAACTTCCCATAGGGCACGTACTGACGATGGGCGTCCTGGAAAAAAACGCCTATCTTCGTCACCCCGTCCCTGCAGAAAACAGGGCTTTCCCTGGCCAGGCTTTTTTCAATATTTTCCTGCCGGAGGGCCTCGCCGGGGTGATAAACCACCAGCCACAGGAAGGCGGCAACAGAAGAGATTACGGCAAGAGAGGCAAGCGCTGCAAAAATAAATAAAATTTTCTTAAACATTCCCTTAACAATATTAAAAATGAATTTAAATTCACCAACAATTATCAAAAAAAACCAGACAATATCAAAGTATTCTCATAATGCTTTTCCAGAGCAATCGCAAGAAAAGCATGCCGGCGGCGACAATTTAATTGCATTTGCCAGCCATGTCATGTAAGAAATTAAAGGCGTTTTGGCATTATTTTTTGTCAAGTCCTTTTCATGATGTATCGACTTCTCCAGTCGAAAGGCCCACAAATCATGAATGTTTCATCATCTCCGGCTGCTTGCAGGGAACATTCATAACCGCGCACCAACCTAGCATAACCGCGCATCAACCCTAGACATTGTGGACTATAAAGAATGCGACATAAACCCAGATATCTGGCATTATTAATCCTGCCCTTTCTGCTGGCCTCCCTGTGGGGCTGCGCGGCAACCGACTCCACAACCAGGCTGCCCGCTGCCGAAGCCACTTTCGCCGCGGACGAGGCTGACGACGGCGCCGAGGTGCTTGAGGCGGAGGCACCGGTTGATGAAGTAACCGTACCCGAGCCCGAGGCAACCATTGCCGAAGAGCTGCAGGAACTGGAAACCCTTGGTGCCTGGGTGCCCGGAAATCCTTACACGCCTGAAGAGGCCAGTTATGATTTCCCGGTGACCATGAACAAACAGGTTGAATTCTATCTGGATTTTTTCCAGAACAAGCAACGGGATATCTTCACCCGCTGGCTTGAACGTTCCACCCGCTATCTGCCCATGATCAAGGAAGAGCTGCGGGAGGCCGGCCTTCCCGAGGACCTGGCCTACCTGCCGATGATTGAAAGCGGCTACAGTCTCACGGCATGTTCAACGGCCAATGCGGTCGGTCCCTGGCAGTTCATGCATTCCACCGCCCTTGATTACGGCCTGGAAATCAACCGGTTTGTGGACGATCGCCGCGATCCGGAAAAATCCACCAGAGCGGCGGTGGCCTATCTGGCCAACCTGTATGGCATGTTCGGCGACTGGCAGCTGGCCGTGGCCGCCTATAATGCCGGCGAAGGCACGATCAGCAAAGGCATCAAGAACTCGAACGCCACTGACTTCTGGGAGCTGGCCCAGGAACAGTACCTGCCCAGCGAGACCAAAAGATACGTTCCCAAACTCATTGCCGCCATTATCATCGCCAAAAACCCTGAAAAATACGGCTTCACCGGCATCAACTATCAGCCGCCCCTGACTTACGAGACCGTGGAGGTGCCTGCCGGAACCTCCCTGCGTGCCGTGGAGGTTGCCTGCGAAACCGACCTCGACGAACTGCGAACCCTGAACCGCAACCTGCCCCAGCTCGTCACCCCGCCGCACCACGACAGTTATAAGTTGAAAGTCCCGGTCGGCCAGAAAGAGCTGGTGGCAAAAAATCTTCCCCGGGTCAAGGAAACCGTCACCATCGACTACAAGACGCATGTGGTCGACAGAGGAGATACCTTGACAAAAATATGCCGGTTCTACGGTGTCAATAAAACAACCCTGCTCAAGGCGAATAATCTGCGCAAACCCAAGCTGAGCAAAGGCCAGCGCCTGCGCATCCCCTATCAGATCAACAATTACGCCCTGATGGAGAAAGATATGCCGCAGCAGGCCGCGAAGCAGGCTGAAAACCACCTGGTGCTGCATAAGGTGAAGCGCGGTGAAACAATTGCTCTCATCGCCAGCCGCTACAATGTCACCCCCAAGCTGATCGCCTCCTGGAATGGCCTGCGCAATATCAATCAGATCAAAGCAGGACAGCAGCTTGCTCTTTATGTCACCGATACCAATGGCGCAGCAAATCTCGTCGTCAACCGTTCCGGCTCCAAGCGGGAAACGGTTGCCGCCAACGCCAACAAACCCGTCTTCCATCAGGTGCAGAGCGGCGACACCCTTTATTCCATTGCCCGCCGCTATGATCTCACCGCCGATCAGCTCAAACAGTGGAACAACCTGCGCAGCAACGTGATCCATCCGGGCACCCGGCTGCAGGTCAGCGATCCGGAGGCTGTCGGTCCACTTTCCATGCTGCCGGGGCAGCAGAAGAGCATTCTCTAATCCCCCCTTCCCTGCCATGAAAATACCAGGGAAAACAGCGCTGGTTCTCGGTGCGGCAAAAGGAATCGGCAAACATCTCGCCCTGGCCCTGGCATCTGCCGGGGCAAAGGTCGTGCTCACCTACTACGACTGGCCTGAAGAAAGCAGGCAGACGCAGGAGGAATTTGCCGCCCTGGGCCAGGAGCACCTGGCGGTAAAAGTCGACCTGCGCCATACCGGCGAGATCGCGGATTTATTTGACACAATCGCCAACCGCTTTGGCGGGCTTGATATCCTGATCAACAATATTGAACGGGGCGGCATGCCGGTGGTCCATGGCCCCTACACCCCTGAGCAATGGGATCTTGAAATGGAAACCACCCTCAAGGCCAAATGGTTTGTCTTTAACCGCGCCCTGCCCCTGCTGAAGGCCTCCGGCGACGGGACGGCAATCAACATCTCTTCAATCGCCGCGCTGGTGGGCCGCACAGGCCCGGCCGGCCTCATCTTCAATGACGGTTACAGCGCCGCCAACCGGGCTATTTCCTCCTTTACCGAGACCTGGGCCCGCCAGGGCGCGCCGGAGGTGAGAGTCAACGAAGTGATGCTCGGCTTCTTTGAAAGCCGCCATGCCCAAGGCACCAGAGGCTGGCCCCTGCTTTCCCACGGAGAACAGCAGGCCATTATCAACCATACCCTGCTTGGCCGCACCGGCAGGATGGCCGACATCAGCAAGGCGGTTTTCTTCCTGATCGAAGATGCCGCTTTCATGACCGGCAGCGTTATCAGACTTGACGGCGGCTATATCCTGGGGGCGGACAAGGTGCCGCCCATGCCGGCAGGGGTGCTTTAGCGCATTGCGCCCGGCCCCTCCTCCCCATCACCCTTCCTTCTTTTCCTGCCCGGCCTGCTGTTCCATCCTTTTGAGCACATCTTCCATGGCCCATACCGGGATCTGGCGCATAATCACCTCGACGGCCGCCGTTTTAACTGAATCCTTATCCTTCGGGTTGTCCGGCTTGGCCTCGGCAAGAATCTCCTCCGCGTCATACCAGCAGAGTTCCTTGCCCTGCTTGTCATAGACGGTCAGGATGCGCCGGTTCGGCTCATGGATATGCTCTTCTTCAATCACGTTGCCAACGATCTGCAACGCCAGCTCATAGGGCAGAAATTTGATTTCTTCTGACATGAAAAACTCCATCTGTGATGAATAATCATCCCTTGTTGCGGTTAACCGTTAAAAACACGAAACTACCATAGAACAGCCCCATCTTAGGCCAGGGCCCGGGGCCAGAAAATCCGCTGATACATATTCTGGGCATAACGATCCGTCATGCTGGCAATGAAATCAACCACCCGCCTCTCCGGAGAAGCGCTCAGCGCAAAGGAACCGATCTCTTTTTCCAGAAAATCCCGGTTATCCAGCAGATAGATGTACAACTCCCGCAGCATTTTGCTGGCCTTGACAAATTCAGTATGCACCTGGGGCGAACTGTAGACATTGATATATAAAAACTGCCGGAGCAGCTGCATGACCTCGCCGATTTCCTGCGCTATGCCGAATACCAGCTTGCCGTTATGCGGTTCAGTGGCGGCAAGCACCGCCTGGATCATGGTGACGATGCGCTTCCCGTGCTTGTCGCCAAGCACCTGCTGGCACCTTGCGGGGATGTCCTCCTTGCGGATGACCAGACAACGGATGGCATCATCCAGATCATGGCTCAGATAAGCGATAATATCGGCATAGCGCACCACGCATCCTTCCGCCGTCACCGGCAGGTCCCGCGCATTATCCGGCAAGACCTCACCATAGCCCTTGGAGTGCTTGACAATGCCGTCGCGCACCTCATAGGTGAGATTCAAACCCAGGCCATCGTTTTCCAGCACATCCACCACCCGCAAACTCTGCCGGTAATGGGAAAACCCGCCGGGGAGCAGTTCATTGAGCACGCTTTCACCCGCATGCCCGAACGGGGTGTGGCCGAGATCATGGGCCAGGGCAATGGCCTCCACCAGGTCTTCATTGAGGGATAAAGCCCGGGCAATGGTGCGGGCAATTTCCGAAACCTCCAGGGTATGGGTCAATCTGGTGCGGCAATGGTCCCCGGTGGGTGCGAGGAAAACCTGGGTCTTGTGTTTTAACCTGCGGAAAGCCTTGGAATAGACAATACTGTCCCGGTCACACTGGAAGGCGCTGCGGATAGGGCATATCTCAACCGGCACAAAGCGGCCTTTGCTTTCCGCGCTCAAACAGGCGTAAGGCGAGAGATACATTTTCTCTCTCTTTTCGATTTCCTCACGTATGGACAACTTCGTATGGTTATTCAATTTGTTTCTGATCTGCGCCATCAAGGCAGGCCGACCGGTGAAACACTCGCGGACCTTCTCTCTGCTGCGCAAGCAGCTCCCGTAATTTCAGGGTCCTCCGTCTCTTACCGGTTGACGCGCCGCCCGCCGGCTATTAAGCTGTATTTTTTCATCTTTTCCCCGAGGCACCCGGATGATAAATCACGAACATTTCATGCAACAGGCCCTGCAGGAGGCCCGCCACGCCCTGGCGGAAAATGAATTTCCGGTAGGGTGCGTCCTGGTCTGCGACAACGAAGTGGCGGCCCGAGGCAGAAGGCTCAATACCACGGCGCAATCCAGAAACGAACTCGACCATGCTGAAATCGTCGCCCTGCGTAATTTATTTGCCGCCAGGCCGGATATCGACCCCACCCGGCTTACCGCCTACTGCACCATGGAGCCCTGCCTCATGTGCTATGCCGCCCTGCTGCTCAGCCGGATTCCGACCATCGTCTATGCCTATGAAGATGCCATGGGCGGCGGTACCGGGCTCTGCCGGACAGGGCTCGCGCCTCTCTACCGAGAGGCAAATACGAAGATAATCCCCCACGTACTGCGCAGTGAAAGCCTGGCTCTCTTTAAACAGTTTTTCCGTAACCCTGAGCACAGTTACTGGCAGGACAGCTATCTGGCTCAGTACACGCTCGGGCAGCCGTGATCAACCGGCATAAAAACAACTGCCCTGTGATAAAAAAAACCGGACATGACAAGCTGCTCAATGTCCGGTTTAACAGTAATCCGTTCTCGCGCCGCGCAGGCGACAACCAAAAGGCAACGCGGCCAGGGAGCTTAACGGCCCCTGCAGCCGTTGCACCGGCGGCACTCTGCTAAAGGATTGCTATCAATGCAATAACAGCAAATGTACAAATAAGGAAAATACCAACCTTCATTGGAACAGTGGTGTCTTCGTGGTGGTGTCCATCTCCATGCCCATGCCCGCTCATGTTCTCTCCTCCATATTCGTTTTCTGAACTTTTTTCATTTCCTGGGGAGATTAATTTACTCGATTCAACGGAAATAGCAACTCGAATCCAAGGGCAAAATTATCGGCAGACCCAAGCCTGACCGGCAGAAGATGCAACAGGCAATTCAGGCGAAGCCTGCGTGATCAGTCTCCGCTCCCTGCTGTCATCCGGCCCGGACCTGCACAATATGACTTGAAAAGATGCCGCATTATGAGTTTAATCCGGGAAAAATTACCCCCTCAAGCTACAAAAAGGACGCGCCATGACCAATTTAACCGCCAGGACAGTCGGCTTCAAGCCCAGGGAGCGGAATGTATTTTTTCATATCCTCACCGCCTGCAACCTCTCCTGCCGCCACTGCTACATCAATCCGGCGCAGCATGGCACCGCCACCCTCTCCCTGGAAACCATGGAGAACTGGCTGCGTCTTTTTTTGGATCCGGCCAGGGAGACCAACCTGATTTTTTTGGGCGGCGAGCCAACCCTGCACCCGGATCTCGCGGCAGGCATCAAAACGGCCAGGCAACTGGGCTACCGGAGCGTGACCGTGGACAGCAACGGCTTTTTATTCCATAACCTGCTGGAGCGCGTCACCCCCGGAGAGGCGGTCATCAGTTTCAGCCTGGACGGGCCGACAGCAAAAATCAATGATCCCATCCGCGGCCAAGGGGTGTTTGCCGCCTGCACCGCCAATATCAGCAAGGCGGCGGCCATGGGGTTTGACGTCAGCCTTATCTACACGGTGAGCCGGATGAATATCGAGCACCTGCACCTGATGCCGGCGCTGCTCAAAGACCTCGGCGTCAGACGTTTTTTTATCCAGGTCATCGGCATCAGAGGCAAGTCAGCCGGCTTCACCAGGGACAATCTGCAGCTCACCCCGGAAGAATGGCTGTCCGTGATTCCCGCGGTGGCGCAAAAAGCCGCCGCCCTGGGTATCCATGTCATTTTTCCCAAGGTCTTCCTGGCCGCAGGGGAAGAATTCGCCTGCGCCGGCCGGGTGGCGGAAAACTATTTTATCTTCCCCAACGGCCGGGTTTACCAGTGCCCCCTGTGCGAGGATTTCCCGGTGCACGCCTTTACCATCCAAGACAACCGGCTGGTCAAAAATACGGGACTGACCGAAGACCGGTTCTTCACCCTTGATATCCCCGAGGGCTGCGTGATAAACAAACTGCTGCAGCCGGGCAACCTCCGCTATGATGACCAGGGAAACCCGCTTTACCGTATTTCCTGTTGTCTCTTGAAACAGGAGATGGGAAGCGACTGACGCTTTTTGCCCTTATTCCTTTTGCCCCGCGCCTTTTGCCTGGCGGCTGAATATCCGCATCACCAGGATCCCGGTTTCATAGAGGATGAAAAGCGGCAGGGCCAGCAGCAAGGTGGAGACCATATCTCCCGCGGCCAGCAGAAAGGCGAGAACCAGGATAGCCACGTAAAAATATTTGCGCTGCCTGGAGAAATAGGCCCGCGCGACCAGCCCGGTTTTGCCTGCGGCCACCATGAGAAAGGGAATCTCAAAGGACAGGCCGAAGGCCAGCGAAGCACGGATAACAAAGGTGAGGTAGGAATCAAGTTTAGGCAGGGCCTGCAGATTGGCGCCGGCAAAACTCATTAAAAACTTGAGAGCCTGGGGCATGACGACAAAATAGGCAAAGCAGACGCCGAAACCGAAAAGCAGCGTAGCCCAGAAAACCACGGCAAGGGCGACCTTCTTTTCCTGTTTATGCAGCCCTGGAGAGATAAAGGCCCAGGCCTCATAGAGCATGATCGGGAAGGCGGCAATCAGCCCGACCAGGATGGAAATCTTCAGATAACTGACAAAGGCTTCGGTGAGATTGGTATAGACCAGCGTGGACAGATCGGGGCTGGCCTGAAAAAGCGGCACCACCAGCAACCTGGCAAGCTGGCTGGAAAAAAAATAGGCGGCGCATGAACAGAGGGTAACCGCGGCAAAGGCGATGCTGACCCGGCGCCGCAACTCCTTGAGGTGATCACCGAAATGGTCGGCCAGGGGGCTCATCAGCTCTTCTTTGCCGCCTGTTCCGCTGCCTCATCGGGCTCCGGGGCGGCAGCCTTGACCGCCTCCCGGTATACCTCCTCGCCGGGACGGGCCTCGACATCAATCACCGGATGGCCGTCTTCCGTTTTTCCGGCCTCGTCCTTTTCCCCCCCGGGCAATGCGGCAACCTTGCCGTCCTTGGGCTGCCCGCCCTCCTCCGAGGCCCGTTCAGCCTCCTTCAACTCTTCTTTCAAAGAGTCTTGCAGGGCATTTGCCGTCTTTTTCAACTCCATGAGCTGTTTGGCGAGAGTTTTGGCGAGATCCGGCAATTTTTCCGGGCCGACGACAATCAGGGCCAAGGCCAGGATGAGAATAAATTCAGGGAGACCGATGCCGAACATAGCAGATGATCAAGGTTAAATTTACGCTAAAGGCGAGGTTAGCAAGCCCAGGCACTGACTCTTTTGCCCGGAAAACATGTGGATTTCAGATGACGTCCCGCCTCCTGTTGACAAGCAGGACGCCATTGCCAATCTACGGTATTTGATTTTTAGTGTCAAGCAGCTTGGCGCATTGACTTTTCGGGACTCTTTGGCTAAAGTTCACCGTCACTTATAAACGAGGCAAGAAAATTATTACCATATCAAGGAGTAAGATCAATGGCCAATGTTGTGGTGGTGGGCACCCAGTGGGGCGATGAAGGGAAAGGCAAGATTGTTGACCTGCTTACGCAGTACGCCGATTATATTGTCAGATTCCAGGGCGGCAACAATGCAGGCCACACATTGGTGGTTGACGGCAAAAAATTTATTTTCCACCTGATTCCGTCCGGCATACTGTACGAGGACAAACATTGCTTCATCGGCAACGGCGTGGTGATCGACCCCTGCGTGCTGCTGGAAGAAATGGACAAACTGGCGGCAGGCGGCCGTAATGTCACCCCTGACAGACTGACCATCAGCGAAAGGGCCCATCTGATCATGCCCTATCACAAGCTGCTCGATCTCGGCAGCGAGGCAGCCAAAAAGAAAGGGGCGAAAATCGGCACCACCGGCCGGGGCATCGGCCCCTGCTACGGGGACAAAGTCCTGCGCAGCGGCATCAAGGCCGGCGACCTGCTCGACGCAGACCTCTTCACAGAAAAACTGCGGGCCAATATCGAGGAAAAAAACCGCATCCTCACCGGCCACTACCACGGCAATCCCGTCTCTTTTGAGGAAATCTACGCTGAGTTTCAGGGCTATACGGAGAGACTTGCCCCGTATATTGACAATGTTTCCGTCAAACTTGACCAGGGCCGTAAGGCAGGCAAAAATATCCTCTTTGAAGGGGCTCAGGGCACCCAGCTTGACATTGACCACGGCACCTACCCCTTTGTCACCTCATCAAACGTGGTGGCGGGCAATGCCTGCACCGGTTCGGGATTCGGGCCGACCCATATCGATGCGGTGATCGGCATTCTCAAGGCCTACACCACCCGGGTGGGCGAAGGCCCCTTCCCCAGCGAGCTTTTTGACGAAACCGGGGATGCCCTGCAGAAAACCGGGGGTGAATTCGGGGCAACCACGGGCAGGAAAAGACGCTGCGGCTGGCTTGACGCGGTGGTGGCCAACGAGGCGGTCCGCTTAAACGGCGTTACCGGCCTGGCCATCACCAAGCTTGACGTGCTGAGCGGCCACAAAACCCTGAAAATCGCCACCTCCTATGAGGCGGAGGGCAGAACGTTCACCGCCATGCCCGGCAATATCCGCACGGCCCAGCAATTAAAACCAGACTATGAAGAGATCCCCGGCTGGCAGGAAGACATCTCCGCGGTGCGCAGCCTGGCAGACCTGCCGCAGAGTGCCCGGGATTATGTGAAGAGGATCGAGGATCTCACCGAAACACCGGTGATGCTTGTCTCCGTCGGACCTGACCGGGCGGAGACCCTGCTGCTGCAAAATCCTTTTGTATGATGAGGGCGGTACAACTAAAAATTCACCACTGAAA